>Ga0302324_100015109_pt1 | contig 15503 bp, 8 predicted proteins | sample Palsa_T0_1_FD_201949 | JGI IMG/M metagenome (GOLD analysis project Ga0302324, IMG submission 201949) | Peat permafrost microbial communities from Stordalen Mire near Abisko, Sweden - Palsa_T0_1 | ecosystem: Environmental > Terrestrial > Soil > Palsa > Peat permafrost | place: Sweden: Abisko...
GCTCCTGATCGAAAGCGTCCTGTTGTCGATCGCGGCCGACTTCGTCGGCTGGCTGCTCGCGCTGGCCGGGTTGCGCTGGTTCGACATCAGCAGCTCGCATTCGCCGCGGCCCTCCTGGATCGAATTCTCGATGAATACTCGGGCATTCCTGTACCTGGCGGCCATCTCCATCGGGTCGGGGATACTCTTCGGACTCGCGCCGGCGCTGCGTCTGTCGAAACTAGACGTCGCGAGCGCGGTGAAGGATGGCGGGCATGCGGCCACAGGAGGAAGGCGCGGGCGTTATCTTGCGAGCCTCCTGGTGGTTTGTGAAATGGCGCTGTGCATCGTGCTGCTCACTGGAGCGGGACTCATGATTCACAGCGCGGTGAACGTATACGCCGCGCCGATCGGTGTAAACTCTTCGAACGTCCTCAGCATGCACATCAACTTGCCCGAGGCGAAGTATCCGCGCGCGTCAGACGAGATTTTGTTCCATCAACGGCTGAAGGCCAAGCTGGAGTCTCTGCCCGGAGTTCAGTCTGCGGCGCTAGCATCGGAGCTTCCCAGCACGGGATGGGCCGATTTCCAGTACGAACTGGATGGCGCGACACCAGCCGATCCTGGCTACCTTCCGGCTACAGGCGGCTTGGTTATTGGCGCGGACTACTTCCGCGTGATGCAAGTTGCGCCGTGGCGCGGCCGCCTCTTCGGGGATTCGGACGGCGCCGCCGGTTCTCCGGTAGTGATCGTCAACCAAAGTTTCGCGGCCGAGCATTGGCCCGCCGAAGACCCGATCGGCAAGCATCTCCGGCTGGTGCGCGGAACTGAGCCACAGCCGTGGCTGACGGTGATCGGGATCGTCCCCGACATCCAGCAGAATTTTCGCCGACCCTTGCAACGCGATCCTTTGATCTACCTTCCCTTTGCGGCCGATCCCCAGCGCGACATATTCATCGTTGCGCGCACGGGCGTTCCGCCCGCTCCGCTCGCATCGGCGTTCCGACGCGAAGTGCAGAGCCTGGATGAGAATCTGCCGGTGTACGACGTGCGAACTCTGGAAGACCGAATCGCGATGAGCCGGCTGGAGACCGGCTCATGGACCATCATGTTTACGATCTTCGCCGCCATCGCGCTCATGTTGGCCGCGGTCGGGCTGTATGCCGTGATTGCGCATTCCGTAAGCCGACGCACTCGCGAGATTGGAGTCAGGATGGCCGTGGGAGGAACTGCGGGAGACATCGTTAGACTGGTGCTGGCGGAATGCATGCGGCGGATCGCCATCGGACTGGCAGTGGGGCTGCCGCTGGCCTTCGCCGCTACCAGGGCGCTGCGGGCCGCGCTGGTCGGGGTCTCGCCCAGCGATCCAATCACATTTCTGGGAGTCGTTTCGGTTCTTGTGCTCGCGGGCGCGCTCGGCTGCGTGATCCCGGCGCGTCGGGCGGCACGCGTCGATCCGGTAGTGGCGCTGCGCACTGATTAGAACAGCTAGCCGGCGTGCGCGGCCAATTGTTCCAGCAAGGTCCTGGCGGCCTGCTGCGCTTCGCCGAAGGCCTGCAAATAGGTTTGAAACTTCTGGTTCAACGCCAGCGCCTGGTCCGGTTCCAGCCTGGAGCGAATGATCATGTCGCGAATGTGGACCGGGCTCGGCAGCGTCGCGTCTTCCTGTAACTCCTCGAGCGCAGTCCGCGGATCGTAGTGGTACATGCGGGTCTCCCTGCTTTTCACTGTACCGCCGCCCCGATTGCTATCATGAACCGAAGAGTTCAGGAGGAATCGATGAACCGCGTAGTCTCTATCGGCCTGGCGCTTTCTGTTCTGGCGCTGCCCCTCGCCGCTCTGCAAGATCCAGTCCAGACAGATCGTGGGCCGGTCGCCGGCGTCCCCGGCGATAACCCGGCCGTGCGCGTCTACAAAGGCATTCCTTACGCTCAGCCGCCCGTGGGCGATCTGCGCTGGAAAGCGCCGCGGCCGACCACTCCCTGGACCGGCGTCCGGCAAGCCACCGAATTTTCGAATGAATGCATGCAAGTGCCGTATCCGGAGAACTCGCCGTACTATTCGGCGCCCAAACCGAAAGGCGAGGATTGCCTCTACCTCAATGTTTGGACCGCCGCCAGCACAGCCAAGGATCGCCGCCCGGTAATGGTCTGGATTCACGGTGGCGGTTATACACGCGGCACCGGCGCCACTCCCACCTACGACGGCGGAGTGCTGGCCACGAAGGGCGTCGTGGTGGTGACCATCAACTATCGCCTGGGTATCTTCGGATTCTTCGCGCATCCCGAGTTGACGAAGGAGTCCGATGTCCATTCCTCCGGAAACTACGGATTGCTCGATATGGTGGCGGCGCTGAAGTGGGTGAATGCGAACATCGCGGCGTTCGGAGGAGACCCCAAGCGAGTTACGATTTTCGGGGAATCCGCGGGATCGTCGGCGGTGAACTACCTGATGGCTTCTCCGCTCGACAAAGGCCTGTTCCAGCGCGTGATCGGCGAGAGCGGCGCCAACTTCGGGCGGGCGGTCCTTCTTGCGGACGCCGAGAAAGAGGGCGTCAGCGCGGCGGCGAAGGTGGGCGCGTCCAGCGTCGCGGACTTGCGCGCGAAATCCGCGGAGGAAATCATGAAGGTGCAGGGCGCGTTCCGTCCGAACGTGGACGGCTGGTTTCTGCCCGATTCCGTCGCCTCCATCTTCGCCCACGGTAAGCAGAGCGACGTGCCGCTGTTGGCCGGTTACAACCACGACGAGGGGCGGACGCTGGCGCCCTGGCCCGCCAACGCCAATGCCCAGACGTTCATCGAGCAGTCCCGCAAGCGATTCGGCGATTTCTCCGATGAGTTCCTGAAATTGTATCCGGCCGCCAACGACGCACAGGCCGCCGACTCGCACTACGACAGCTTCCGAGACCAATCGATGGGCTGGGAGATGCGCACCTGGGTTCGACGCGAGATCAAGACCGGGAAAGCGCCCGCCTATCTTTACTTTTTCACGCGCGTACTGCCCGGACCGAATGCCGACCGTTATCGCGCCTACCACGCCGGCGAAATCGCCTATGTGTTCGGAAATTTGAATCCCAACCGGCCCTGGCAGGATGCCGACCGCAAGTTGTCCGACGCCATGTCCAGCTATTGGGCTAACTTTGCCGCCACCGGCAATCCCAACGGGAAAGGGCTCCCGAAATGGCCGGCCTACAACGCCAAGAACGATCCCTCCATTGTGTTCGGCGACAGCATCTCCGTCGAGCGGGATGTGAACAAGTCCGCGCTCGATTTCTTCGATCGGTTCTTTACGTCGGAGAAAGCGTCGAGCGGCACGCGATAGCCCTGAGCCAGAACAAAAGAGAGCCCGATTCCGGCCTCGTTCGCTCCTTGCGCCGCTGGGACCTGGTGGCCGTGGTTCTCAACGGCGTGATCGGCGCTGGAATCTTCGGACTTCCTTCGCGCACCTTCGCTCTCGCGGGCGATTACAGCCTGGTCTCGTTCGGCGTATGCGCCGTGTGCGTGTTTCTGATCGTGCTCAGTTTCGCGGAAGTGGCCAGCCGATTCTCCGGCACCGGCGGCCCGTATTTGTTCGCGCGCGAAACCTTCGGACCGCTGACCGGGTTTCTGGTTGGCTGGCTGGTCTGGGTGGCTCGCGTTACCGCGTTTTCGGCCAATTGTAGTTTATTGCCGGCGTACCTCGGATTTTTCTTTCCCGCCGTAGCGTCGGGCCTGCCGCGCGCGTTGATCCTGACCGCGGTGGTGGCCACGCTGGCCGCCGTGAACATTCGAGGCGTTCGCAACGCGACTAACGCCGGCAACGTTTTCGCGATCGGAAAGCTGCTCCCCTTGGCGATATTCATCGCGGCCGGGTTTTTCTTCATGAACGGCAGCCGATTCACGTTCGCCCACGCGCCCGGCTATCATTCCTTCTCGCAATCCGTTCTTTTCCTGGTGTACGCGTTTACCGGTTTCGAGATGGCGGTCATCCCGGCGGGCGAGGCGAGAAATCCGCGGCGCGATCTGCCTTCCGCGCTGATGATCGGCATGGCGGTGGTGGTGCTGGTGTACGTGTCGATCCAAGCGGTGTGTATTGGCACGCTGCCCGGGCTGGCCGATTCGACCCGGCCGTTGGCCGACGCGGCGGCGAACTTTCTCGGAGCGGGAGGCGCGGCGATGATCACCGTCGGCATCGTGATCTCGCTGGCCGGCAATCTCAACGTGCTGCTTCTGTCGGGCTCGCGGCTGGTGTTTGCGATGGCGGAACGAGACGAATTGCCGCCGGGGTTGGCGGCGATCCACGCGCGGTTCCGAACGCCGGCGCTGTCCATCGTCCTGACGGCGTCCATCATGCTCATCCTGACGCTGTCCGGGACGTTCATCTATCTTCTGACGCTGAGCACGTTGTCGCGTCTGGCCACTTATATCGTCACGTGCGGCGCGTTGCCGGTTCTGCGCCGTCGCGCCTCAGCTCCGAGCGCGGCATTCCGATTGCCGGGCGGCCCCGCGATCGCGGCCCTGGGAGTGTTGCTCTGCCTGTGGTTACTTTCGAACAGCAACGTGAAGGAGGCACGCGATACAATCATCGCCACGCTTGCGGGACTCGCGGTGTACGGCGCGAACCGCTGGCATCGCCGCAGGCTACTCACTTAGCCGCGACGGCGACTAACGTCCGATAAATCAAGTCGGTGCCTTGCTCTAGCGAATCGACCGGCACGCGTTCGTCGTTGCCGTGCATGCGCGAGAGATCGTCGCTCGAAATCGGATAGGGATAGATGCCGTACACCGGCACGCCCCGGCTGCGCCAGGCGCCGGCATCGGTGCCCGCCGGAAAAAGATACGGCGTTACCGGCACGCCGGGCCACACCTTGCCGGCGCTCGCCGCCAGGGCGCGATAAAGGTCGGTGTCGGTGGAAGAGGCTTCGCCCGCCGTGGGTCTCCTGGCGCCGGCTTGGGGTGACGTTACGTCCACGCTCGAATCGCCGATCACCTTCTTCACTTCGGCGATCAGATCCTCCGCCGTCGTGCCCGGAATGGCGCGGAAGTTGATGGTCGCTTGCGCCGTGCTGGGTATAACGTTGCCGCGAAAACCGCCGCTGAGCAAAACCGGAGCGATGGTGTTGCGCATGACCGCGTGCAGCAGCACGTCCTGGCTGATTTCGCGGTCCGCTTTGGCGATTGCGGCGGGGTCGTGGCTGTTCACCAAGTCCAGGAAATAGCCCGACATCGGCGGCTCGCTCGTTTTGGCGAGCGTGAGAAAGAACTCCCGTGTGCTGGCCGTCAACTGGGGCTTGGTGTCGTAGTCGGCTAGTTTCGCGAGCGCTTTTCCCAGCCGGAAAATCGCATTATCCGGCCGCGGCATGGAGGAGTGAGTGGAGGTGCCATGCGCGGTCAACACTACGGCGATGGATATTTTGTCGGCTGTCGAAATGCTCACGTAGCGGACCTTGCCGTCCGGCCGCTTCATGATCCAGCCGCCTTCGTTGAGCGCGAATTCGCAATCCATCTGGTCCCAGTGGGACTCGGCGAGCCAGGAGGTATTCAACGGCGCGGCCTCTTCGTCGGCTTCCACCATGAAAATGACGTCGCGCTTGAGTGGAATCTTCTCGCGCGCCAGCCGCATGACTGCTTCGGCGAACACCGCCATGCCGCCCTTGAAGTCGATCGCGCCGCGGCCCCATACGTATCCGCCCTTGATAAGCCCGGCGAACGGATCCACCGTCCATTTCTCGCGTTCGACACCCACCACGTCGGCGTGCGCCGCGATCAGCACGGGCCTCAAACTGCCATCGCCTTTCAGCCGCGCGATCAGGTGGGCTTTATTGGCCTGGGGCGTCGGGAAGATCGCCACCTGGAAACCGAGCGGCCTCAATTTTCCGGCCATCACTTCGTCGAGCGCCGCTTCATTGCCCGGCGGATTGCTGGTATCCACCCGAATCAGTTCGGAAAGCAACTCGGCCGTCGGATTCGCCGCGTAACCCGACAGCATCCATGCCAGAGAGAATGCCAGTTTATGGAACATGGCACCTATTCTAGTTCGATAAACGCCTTGATCGGCAGTTTAGGTCCCACCGCGGATATAGAGGAGCGCGCTGTGGGCTGGAACGGATCGAGCATGCCCGGGTACCGATGCCGTGCGCAAGACAAGCTGCCAACCAGCTTCGTCGAAGTCGAAGGCGGCTCGGTCCGGTGAAAAATTGCAGAGCAATACCGCTTGACAACCGGACTGGTCGCCGCGATCCATGCGCAGCCAGCGGGCTTGCTCGTCGAAGTGGACGTGCGTAAGATCCTTGCGTCCGTTGCCGAGGCATGGCCAGCGTTTGCGCAGCGCTATCAAGTCGCGATACAGACGGAGCATTGAGGCGTGGTCGCGTTCGCCCGTCAAGCGCCACGAGATTCTCGATTGCTCGAAAGTTTCGAGCGCTTGCGGATCCGCGAAATCGCCCGCGCACGTCAATTCCTCGAATTCCTTGAAACGGCCTTCGGTAACAGCCGTTGCTAAGGCGGGGTCGCCGTAGCTGGTGAAAAACAGGAAGGGAGCGGTATCCGCGAACTCCTCGCCCATGAACAGCAACGGCGGATAGGGCGAACAAAGCAGCAAACTTGCCGCCAGCTTGCACTGGTCTAACGACACCAACCGCGACAAGCGGGAGCCCTGGCTGGTGTTGGCGACCTGGTCGTGATTTTGGAGGAACGCGACGAAACGATACCCGGGTTGATCGCGGGAGGAGCTTCCGAAGCGCCGCCGGCGAAAGGCCGAATAGCCCCCATCGTGAACGAATCCTTCGGTGATCGCTTTTTGAATCTGCGCCAGCCGGTCGAATCCCGCCAGATACGATCGATTCACGCCCGTCAGGTAGCCGAATACGGCGTGATGAAACTCGTCGTGCCACTGCGCGTCCAGGCCAAGGCCTCCCATCGAGCGCGGATTCAAGACGCGCACATCATTGAGATCGCTCTCCGCGATGATCCACGCTTGGCGACCCAGATGCGCAGCCTGCGCATGAAAGCGATCGCGCAGTTCGGCCAGAATGTGCAATGCGCTCAAATCGAAAATACCGTGGATCGCATCCAGCCGGAGCGCGTCGAAGTGATACTCGGTTAGCCAGTAGAGCGCGTTCTCGATAACGAAGCGCCGGACTCCGTCACTGCCCGGCCCATCGTAGTTCATGGCGCGTCCCCAGGGCGTGCGGTATTGATCGGTGAAGTAGGGGCCGAACTCAGAAAGGTAATTTCCTTCGGGACCCAGGTGGTTGTACACGACATCCAGGACCACCGCCAGTCCGGCCCGATGGCAGGCGTTCACCAGCCTCTTCAATTCCATGGGTCCGCCGTAGGCTGAGTGCGGCGCATACAGATCCACGCCGTCGTAGCCCCAGTTTCTACCGCCGGGAAACTCGGCCACGGGCATCAATTCAATCGCGGTGATTCCGAGCTCCCGCAGATAGTCCAGCTTCGAAGCAACTCCAGCGAAGGTTCCGGCAGGCGTGAACGTTCCCGTGTGCAGCTCATAGAAGATGTAAGCCTCGAGTGCGATGCCTTTCCAATCTTGATCGGACCAGGCGAATGCGCCGGGATCGACGATTTGCGAGGGGCCGTGCACGCCCTGCGGCTGCGAGCGGGAAACAGGATCAGGGCGCGTCCTGCCGTCGTCGAAAACGAACGAATAGACATCGCCGGGCGCGGCATCGGGAATCGCGGCCTCAAAATCCTCGCCGTCGCGGCGCATTTCAATACGGCGGCGTTCAGGACCTAGCTCAACCGCCAGCGCATTCACCTCGGGAGCCCAGACGCGGAATTGCACGCCCCCGCCCGCGAGAACCGTGGCGCCATGGGACCTGCGCCCAAGAGCAGTCAACCGCGGCTCCCCGCAAACAGGAGCGCGACTGGACACTGCGAGAAAACTTCATTGAGGGGAAGAAACAGACGGCCGTCCGAGCGCCGCGCCGTGATGGTTTGGCCGGTGAATATGTTCTGAAAAGTTTCGTGACCGGTCTTCTTAGGAAGCGCAACGGTGGTGTTTCCCCACACGTCGCCGATCGGTTTTCCGTGGGAGTTGCACAATTTCAGGAAGAATCGCCCGGTTAAAGCCACCACCATTTGATTTTCCATGGCGCGCGCGAAGGCCACAACGTGGCGCGCCCGGCTGCCGTCCGCCGCAAGGCCTGTGTACGAAGCCTGAGAGAACAATTCCGGATGATCGCGGCGGAACCGCAAGGCCTCACTGGTGATAAACATTTTGATTGCGCCGTCGCACGGATTCTCCCGCAACCGGTCCATCAGAGCGGAGCGGTCGCGCGCGGCCTGGGCCAGCAAGCTTCCGAGCATTTGACCGCGCACTTCGTAGTTCACGCCGCGGCGATTGTCGGGATCGACCAGATCGAACGCCCAAAGCTCGTTGCCTTGATAGAAGTCCGGGACGCCGGGCGAGGCGATCTTTACCAGCACCTGAGCCAGGGAGTTCCAGATTCCGGCCCGCGCGATGGGCGCTTGAAACTGGCGAAGGTCCTGTAAGAACGCGTTCTCGGGTGCGGGATCCAGCACGCGCTCCACAAACTTCGTCACCGCCTGTTCATACCCGGCGTTGGGATTGATCCAGCTGGTGTGCAGCTTGGCTTCATGCAAAGCCTTCTGCATGTAGCCGTCGATCCTTCGAACGTAGGCTTCGTGCTCGTCTGGATGCATGGGGAGCAGAGGCCAAGTTCCAACCAGCGTTTGATACAGCAAATATTCTTCATTCGCGTCCGGCGCCGGACGATCTCCCGCCACGGTCTTCGCGGCGCGGTTCAGGCCGCGCCACCGGCGGATGGCGCGATACCAGTCTCCCGGCATCTCAGAAAGCGCGTTGAGCCGCGCGCGAACGTCTTCGCCGCGCTTGGTATCGTGAGTGGAGCTTGCGCTCATGCTGTTCGGCCACAATTCGCGCCGGATCAGATTGCGGCGATGGAACTCATTGACGGAGACGCCGAAGCGCGACGGATCGCCTCCCACTTCGTTCAGGGAGGCCAGCGGATAGTAGCGGTAAAAAGCGGTGTCCTCGAGGCCCTTGGCCATCACGGGCGCCGAAAGCTGCTGGAACCGCATGACGAACAGCTGGCGCTCGGCTTGCTGCCTATCGTCGACTGCGCTGGGCCGTTCCAGCAGCAGCACACTTTGGATGAAATCGAAGACCGACTCGCTAATCGCCGGGTTGCGCCGTTTGGCGTCCCGGATGGCGACCGCAACCTGGCGGCGGTCCCGCGGGTCCACTTCGGTTTGATCGCCGCGAACGTAGGTGCGATAAACCGGGAAGGCCGCAAGCACCTCGCGCAGCGCGTCGCGCAAACTTTCGAGCGTGAAATCGCGGGACCAGCGATGCTGCTCGGAAATACGGTCCAGCTTCCGCGCCAGCACGTTCAGCTCGCTCGACATGGCAACCTGGAGGACCAGCCGCTTGCTGTCGCACGCCAGATCGTCGAACGCCAGAGACCAGCCCGTGAAGCGGCGATACAGTTGCAGAAAGGCCTTCTCCTTGGTGTGATCCACGAAAAGTCCGTTAGCCAAGTTGAGAAAACCGTAGCCGGTAGTGCCCTCCACGGCCCATTCGGTGCGCAAAGGCTCATGGCGGGTGAGGATCTTCTCGGCCACGACGTAAAACATCCGATTCACTCCGTTTGGTTGGGCGTGTCCGTTGGAAGCGGTGCCCCACGCTTTGCAAGCGTCCTGAAGAAAGCGGAAGTATTTCTCGGGCTCGAAGAGGCCATCCGGATGATCCACGCGCAGCCCGCGAACGTAGCCGCGGCGCACCAGATCGAAGAGCAGTGCGTGGACCCTGGAAAAGACTTCGGGATCTTCCACGCGAATGGCCGCCAGATCGTTGATGTCGAAAAAGCGCCGGTAGTTGATTTCATCCATCGCGACGCGCCAGAAACTGAGCCGATAGGCTTGGCTCTCGAGCAGCCTTTCCAGGCGGTCGAAGCTGTGCGGCTCTGCGCGCCGGCCGTTGATATCGGCGAGCGACGCCTGGATGGCCTGCCCCGCCTCGGGATTCGCCTCCAGCAATCCTGAAAGCCTCCGCCTGACGATATCCCTTTCTCTCTGGCGCTCGCGTATCTTGGCCTCATCGGTTTCCGTCGGTCCCGGCAAATGGCCCAGCGCCGTGATGATGCTTTCCAGCTCACCGACATGTTCATGCGATGCGCCCAACTTCTCGCGCAGCTTCGCCGCGGCCGCGTCCAAAATCATGGTCCAGCTGCCTGGGGCCAGGGGCAAGGGAGCGCCATACACCGACACCCGAAATTGCCCTTCGTTGAATTCTATCCGGATCTCTTGGTTCTCCAGCACGCGGCCGAACTGGTCTCCCAGAACCGGCAGCAGAACTTTGTTCACCAGTTCTTCCTTGGGCGGCCGCCAGTCGATGTCGAAGAAATGCGCGAAAGGGCTGCTGGGGCCGTTCTCCAACACATCCCACCACCAAAGGTTGGACGAGTGCGTGATGCACATGTGATTCGGAACTACGTCGGCGATCAGGCCCATCCGCCGCTGCTGGAGCGCCTGGGCCAGGCGCACGAACGAATGCTCATCGCCGATCTCCGGGTTGAATTTCGCGTGATCGGTCACGTCATAGCCGTGCACGCTCCCGGGGCGCGCCATCAGAAACGGCGCCGCATAGATATCGCTGATGCCGAGTTCGTCCAGGTATTCGACCAATCCGGTGGCATGCTCGAAAGTGAACGATGCATTGAATTGGAGGCGATAGGTGGCTGAGGGGGTGTACACCGATTGAATTTCGCGGCGCTTCATGGCGATTTCGGCCTCCTTACGTGGACTCCGTGGCGCGCATAAGATTTCATGCCGTTTCGAGAATCCTCGACAGCAATCCTACCGGTACCCTCACCCATTCGGGGCGCTTGCGGAGTTCCGCGGCAGCTTCGTCGAGCGCGCACTCGATCACGCAATAGTCCAAAAGCGACCGGAGGTCGGATTCATTGGCGGGAACCAGCGGGCTCTGGCCCAGCGCGTCCAGATAGCCTTTCAGGAAAACCGCCGACACCCAATCGGACCAGTATCGCGACCAGAATTCGAGCGCGGCGGTAATCTCCGGGCGGCGGGTCACGCCGGGGAGCTGATCGAAGAAAACAGCTTGGGCCGCGTATTGGAAGGACAGGAGCATGCCGGCGACGTCGCGCAGAGGCGAGCGCTTGATTCTGCGCGCGCCCAGAGTACGGTCCGGCCGGCCATCGAATCCGATGAACACAAAATCCTTGCCGGTGTGCAGCACGCGGCTTAACTCGAGATCGTCGTGCAGCCGGATACGCAGCGAGGCGATCCGGCGGTCGGAAATAAGGCGCGCGCGGGTTCGTATTTCGTCGCCGCGTTCCAAAAGCTTCCGCGCATCGCTCTCGGTTGCGGCGGGCAGCGCGCCGAGCTGCTGGCGCAGGAGCTGAAAAGTCTCGGCGGTCTGGCTCATCAATCCGTGGAACATAGCGTGGCGATAATGATCGGTGAATGGTTCGGGAGCGAACTGGGGATCCGATGGATCCGAGCCGAGCGCCAGGTGCAAGTCCGCCACGCGTTTTCCAAGCAGGCGCGCGGAATCCAGATAACTTCCGATCGATTCATGAACGTGCGGAGGGGCCTCCTTCGTTCGAAGGTCAAACGGATGATGGCTGCCCTCCGGCCCCGTGAAATCGCTTTCTTTGCGGGTCAGGGCCGCCTCGAAAAACTGGCTCAGGGCATCCAGTGTGTAATGCCAGGCGTCACCTTGTCGATCCTGGACGAACGCATGGAGCGCGGCTACCGCGGTGGTGTCGCCGTTGTTCGCGCGATATTCAATGGCTCCGGCCAGAGGCGCGCAGTAGGGGAAGTTCCGCTCCGTGAGGAACGCGCCAACTTCGATTTCCGGATGAATTCCAGGTTCCACGCGCCGGTAGATTTTCAGTATGAACCGGTTTCCGTACGCGATGGATGTGTTGGACTGTTCCGCCTTCAAAACAGCGGACCCGAGATCGGGGTGGCTTTGGCCCCACGCGGCGCGTAACGCTCGCGTATGAGAGCCTATCAGCTCGCCTGCTCGTCCGCGAAAGCGACGCCGCCGGACGATCGCGCTGAACAAGGCGTCGCAAAACGCGGGATCCCAAATGGCGCTGTAGAGCACGCCGGGCGCGCCGTCCTGGGCGCGGAGTTGCGCGACCGAAACGTCGGACAATTTCTCCATCACCTGCGCGGCCACCTCGCCCTCGGCCACCGAGCCGGGCAACACGTAGATCTCGGGATCGCCGTCGTTGTACTCCACCTGCCCTAAGAGAATCTGAGCAGCAGTGTCCGGAATGGGAATGGTGTCGAGAGCCTCGATGGATCGGATGGGCCGGTCCTTGCCCTGGAACCAGCGCCGGGTCTTCAGGTAAGCCGGCAGTCGTCGCAGCAGGATCGCCAGGCTGCGGCCGTGAAACACTTGCGCCCACGACTCCACCGCGATGAGAGGCAGCCCGGACGGCGTCTCAATCGTTTCCTGGTGAGCCTGCTTGGCTTGGAACGCAAACCAGTAGAAACCCAGCGACCCCAGCGTAACCGTATACGGCCCCTCGCCCACCGGCGGAAACTCGGCGCGGCCGAAGATTTCAAGCGGCGTCATCCCCTTGACCTCCGCCAGATCCAGTTCGACGTGCTGAGGAAAGCGCGACAGATTGGCGATCACCAGGATGATCTCGTCCTGGTAGCGGCGAAAAAGCGCGAGCACTTTGCGGTTGGACGGGCGGAGGAATTCGAGTGTGCCGCGGCCCATCGCCTTGAACTGCTTGCGCTGTTCGATCAATCGCTTGGTCCACCACAGCAGCGAGTGCGGATTGTTCTGCTGCCCCTCGACATTGATCGCCTCGTAATGGTAGGCCGGATCGATGGTGATGGGCATGTAGAGCTTCTGGGGATTGGCGCGAGAAAAACCGGCGTTGCGATCCGCGCTCCATTGCATCGGAGTTCGCACGCCATTGCGGTCTCCGAGATAGATGTTGTCGCCCATTCCGATCTCGTCGCCGTAGTAGATCACAGGCGTGCCCGGGAGGGAAAACAGCAGCGCGTTGATGAGCTCGATCTTGCGCCGGTCGTTTTCCAATAGCGGCGCCAGCCGCCGCCGAATGCCGAGGTTGATGCGCATGCGGCGATCGTGGGCATAGACGCGGTACATGTAATCGCGCTCTTCGTCCGTTACCATTTCGAGCGTCAGTTCGTCGTGATTCCGCAGAAATAGCGCCCATTGGCAGTTGGCCGGAATGGCCGGCGTTTCTTGCAGGATCTCCATCAGCGGAAAGCGGTCCTCCATGCGGATGGACATGAAGAGGCGCGGCATGAGGGGAAAGTGGAAGGCCATTTGGCATTCATCGCCATCGGCGAAATAAGCCACGGCGTCCTCGGGCCACTGGTTCGCCTCGGCCAGCAGAACGCGATCCGTGTATTTCGAGTCGACGTGAGCGCGGAGCTGCCGCAAGAAGGCGTGGGTCTCGGGCAGATTTTCGCAATTGGTGCCTTCCCGTTCGTAGAGATATGGCACGGCATCCAACCGGAATCCGTCGACGCCAAGATCGAACCAGAAGTCAATCACCTCCAGAATCGCTTCGCGCACATGCGGATTGTCGAAATTCAGATCGGGCTGATGCGAATAGAAGCGGTGCCAGTAGTAGGCCTTGGCAACCGGATCCCAGGTCCAGTTCGAGGTCTCGAAATCCTTGAAGATGATGCGGGCATCCAGATATTTGTCCGCCTTATCGCTCCATACGTAGAAGTCGCGCCAGCGCGATCCCGGGGCGGCGCGGCGCGCGCGCTGGAACCAAGGATGCTGATCCGAGGTGTGATTTAATACCACTTCAGTCACGACACGGATGCCGCGGCCGTGCGCCTGCTTCAGAAATCTTTGAAAATCGCGGAGCGTACCATATGCCGGATGGACGTTGTTGTAATCGGAGATGTCATACCCGTCATCGCGCCAGGGCGACGGAAAAAACGGCAGCAGCCAGATGGCGGTGATCCCGAGGTCTTGCAGGTAGTCCAGCTTTTCGGTAAGGCCGCGAAAATCGCCCATGCCATCGTCGTCGCTGTCGTAAAACGCGCGCGCGTGCACTTCATAAATGATGGCGTCTTTGTACCACAGCGGATCGGAATCTGGAATGGTAGTAACTTTGGTGGTTGCCACTTGCTCTAAGTGTGACCGATCAGGCAGAGAAGTTGTTTCTCCCGCGGGTTTCGGCCACTGAATGTAAGTTGGCCGCCCGCGAAGTCGGCTAGAGACGCGCGGGCGGCGAGGGGAAGATCTGTGGAGTTGACGCCGAGGCGGTTGCAGTCGAGCTGGAGCATCGCGCCGACGCATGGGGGAACGTTGTAGCCTGCGCCGGCTTGAAATATTCCAGCCGTCGTCCGCGTAGTGGGCGGTGTTTCCCACCGTTTGCGTAAACCCGGCGCGGCGTAGATACAAATGAGCGTGAAACTGTTTCAGTGCGGAGAGGTTACCCAAGGTGACGCCGTTCGGCTCGGGCAGCGCCGTCGAGCGTTTCGAAGAACCCGTAGCATATCGCTCCGCGCGGCGTCTACAGAGCAGCGGGCTGGAGCTCGCAAACTACAAAGGAGTAACTTTATGCTAAAAACGCTCGCGCTCTCCACCCTGATGGTTGGAGCGCTCTGCGCTCAGGAAGATACGCCCGACCATCGGTTGCGCACCTCAACCGCGGTCCTGCATGAGATCATGGGCGCGCCGGACAGGGGTATACCCAGGGACCTGCTCGAAAGGGCCGAATGTATCATCGTGGTTCCCGGACTGAAAAAAGGCGCGTTCCTGGTAGGAGGCGAGTACGGCCGCGGATATGCCGTCTGCCGGAACAATGGAGCCTGGGGCGGACCCGCCGCGGTTAGATTCGGCGGCGGAAGCTTCGGCCCGCAAATTGGCGGCGAATCCACGGACGTCGTCATGCTGGTGATGAATCGCCGAGGGATGGACAAGCTAACACAAGATAAATTCACGCTCGGCGGAGATGCTTCGGCGACCGCGGGACCGGTCGGAAGAACGGCGTCCGCTGAAACCGATCTGCAGATGCACGCGGAGATTCTCTCTTATTCGCGCACCCGAGGGTTATTCGCAGGCGTCGCGCTGGATGGGACCGTCGTCAGCAAGGACGGCAGCGAAGATCGGAAGCTGTACGGCCATGAGGTGAGCACCAAGGCGATTCTCGACGGCGAAGTTCCGCCTCCCGACGGCGCCCGCGGGCTGATTTCCGAGCTGGACCGCTTTCCACACACCAAGAGACAGAGCTAATCGGCTGGGATTTGGCGGCGGCATAATCAGCGCCGCCGCCGCTCGAAGGTAACGCTATGATTGCAATCTCCACCGGGTTATTCTTGGGAATTCCCATTCGTACCAGGGATTCGACTTATGTCGCTGCTCTTGATTTTGCTTGTCGTTTTACTGGTTGGCACGGCGCCCACGTGGCCGTACAGCCGAGGGTCGGGCTACTGTCCAAGCGGCCCCGCTCTGAAAATCGGAGCGGATGTTTCCGAGCTTTCCGATTTTCCGTCGTTCGTTAC
>Ga0302324_100015111_pt1 | contig 15502 bp, 5 predicted proteins | sample Palsa_T0_1_FD_201949 | JGI IMG/M metagenome (GOLD analysis project Ga0302324, IMG submission 201949) | Peat permafrost microbial communities from Stordalen Mire near Abisko, Sweden - Palsa_T0_1 | ecosystem: Environmental > Terrestrial > Soil > Palsa > Peat permafrost | place: Sweden: Abisko...
CATTTACTTCCAAAGGTTCGTGCAACAGTGGGATTTCATGAAGAACCACACAATCGACAGCGAATATCACGGCCTTTACAACCTGACCGCTGCGGACGGCGCGCCAATCACACAGGACAAAGGTTCCATTTGGAAAGGCGGATATCACGACGGCCGGGCGTTTTGGAATGTGAGTTCGCGCCTGCGCAAACTCGCTGGTCCGCAATAGCAAATCTTTGAAGCCAGCTCCAACATGCTGTCAGATACCCTCCCTCCAAAAGGGATGGGCACTGTGCTGCATTGCGCTACCGCTCGCCCAGCGGGCCAACCGCATCCCGGACGCTGCCGTCTGAGACCGGCGCACTGGACTTCCCTTCCAGCGGTTTCTCCTGTTCATTGAACGCTGCAATAGCATCATGAAGCCGGTTGAATATCCGCGCTGGTCCTATTGCCTCCGTCAGATGATGCCGATCGAACTCGGACCGCAGATCCCACGGCAAGCGCGCAAACGCCAGTTGAATGCCAGCCTTTGAAAGATTATTCTTCAGCGCGATTACCGCCCGCGCAGCCGAGTAGTCCACATGGGTCATGGCCTCGGCGTCCACCACTACCCAGCGCACTTTCGACGGCATCGGCTCCACAACGCAATTCACCTCTTCAATAAACCGCCCTGTGTTTGCATAGAAAAGTGCCGCGCCAAACCGGTACATCACCAATCCGGGCTCAGTCACCACATTCGGAGCCACCGGCACCAGCTTCCAGGTCCCGCTTCCATCCGCGACCAGGACGCCGCTATGCGGGTGATAACTGTGTTGCACCACGCGCAGCAACGACACAACCATTGCCAACACTATCCCTTGCTCCACCCCCACCAGCAGCACCACTGCCGCTGTCATCACCGCCATCGCATACTCCTGCGGGCTCTCTGCACGGATGTCCCTCAATGCCTTCAAATCGATCAGCCGAAGCGCAACCAGGAACACCAGCACGCCGAGAACACAGGTTGGGAGATATTGCAGAGGCCCGGTCAGAAACAGCAGCACCAGTCCCACCACCGCCGCGGTTGACACCTGGGCCAACTGGCTCTGGCCGCCGGCATCCTCCATCATGGCCGTCTGCGTGGGGCTTCCGTTGACTACAAACCCTCCGCTCAGCGCCGCTGCGGCGTTCGCGGCCGATAAGCCGAAGAGATCGATATTCTCGTTCACTTCCTGGTAGTGCTTTGCCGCATAGATACGCGCGGTTGCCGCGCTCTGAGTGAGGATCATCACGGCGCATGAAACCGACACCGTCGCCAGTGTCTCGACCTCCTTCCAGGTCATCTCGCGAAGGCTGAGCAGGCCCATCAATCCCAGGTGCGGCAGCCCGCCCGCCACCGGACCAATGGTTGCAATTCCATGCCCCGCAAAATTCAGCGATGCGCTGGCCGCAATCGCCGCCACCACGGCCACAAGCGCGGCGGGAAGTTTTGGAACGAAGCGGCGCAACACCAGCACAAACGCGAGCAGTGAGGCGGCCAGCGCTACCGTCTGCAGATGTGCCCGCGGGAGTCCGCGAAGGACCTCCCAAAGTTGCACCACCGGCCGGCGCGAATCCACGGGCACTCCCAACATCTCGCTCAGCACGGATATTCCTACCTGGAGTCCTACCCCAGCCAGAAAACCCACAAGAACCGTCCGAGAGAGAAAATCCGCGATGAACCCAAGGCGGAGCAAGCGCGCCAGCAGCAGAATTACGCCCGTCAGCAGCGCCACAATCCCGGCCAGAGCAATATAGTGGGCACTCGCCGGCGTCGCCATGCCCGAGACTCCGCCAGCAAAGATGGCAGCCGTCGCCGAGTCCGCCGCCACGACTAGATAGCGCGACGAGCCAAAGGCCGCAAACGCCACGAGTGGCAGCAGCAGAGAATAGAGTCCCGTGATCACCGGCATGCCAGCGATCTTGCTGTACCCCAACACCTGGGGAATATCCATGGCCGCCAGCGCGACCCCAGCGAGCATGTCTCGCAGAGCAGTTGCGCGCTGCACCGGGCGTAAGCCTCGAAACAGATTCACTCTGAGAACTCTCCTTTGCTGATCGCAGCTGCCGGACTTACCAGCAACTACGCACTGATAAAGAGAATTTGATAAGGATAGTCCATAGGAGCGGTCGAGGAGAATCCGCTCAGTTTCTGGTTCATTTCGGTTCTTCTGTGCGGAGATGGCTGCAAGCCCACTGGCTGTTTGTATAACCATGCCAACGCGAACTCATGGCCACGCCGGGTGCGCAGGCGGTATCTCACCTCGCGGCTGGAGGTTTAATGGGTGTCTTGCACACCGGCTGTGCAACGCCGTCAGACTGCATTCGTTGCTGGAATACAAGCTGCGTGCGCCAACTGCATGGCTCAAGGCGTTGGAGCAGAAAATCCTATTGTCACCACCTGCCATCCATCCGATGGCGAAATCGCAAACTGGCTCTGGTATGAACCGCCCGAAGACACGCCTTCGGATACTGCGGTCAGATAAGTCGGCGTCGAGTTCGGGTCGGTGACAAAACCGGTCGGCGGCGTGAACGTGGTGGGAGAGTCGGAGTCGCCGAATATCCAGCTCACAAGCAGGCCGCCATTGGCCAGCGTGACGGAATTGGAGGTAGCGCTCGAAGTGTAGGTGCTGGGGCTGGGACTGGTGATGGCGGAAACGACGGGGGCCTGGGTGGTGTCTGAGCCCGCGATGGCCAGGAAGTGCAGGAAAATGGGCTCCTGGTTATCGGCAGTGACCGTAATCGTATCGCCGCCAGAGCAGGACGCTGGACTCTGGACAAAGTAAACCGTGCTCCGCATGTCGTAAATCATTCCCATCCAGTCGGTGGGTCCCGCCAATATGTTCCAGGTGTTTCCACAGTTGTCCGTTACCGTGGGCTGATCCACAACCTGACCGTAGAAATTGTAATAGTCTCCAAGGAACAGAAGCAGTGTCGAAGCTCCCTGGTAGACGAATGGCCCGGCCTCATACGTTGTGGGGTAGGTTATTTGCGCCTCCGTTCCAAATGCACCCGATGACACAATCGTCGGGGTTTGAGGATTGACGGCAAGCGTGGCGGCTTTGCTGGCATTGGCGTCAAAATCCTCAAATCCCGCATAAACGCTAGGCGCGGTAGGGTCTGTGCTCAGCATGACAAACCGCATGGAAGACGTATTCGTCCATCCTGGCCGCGAGGTGATTTCGTTCACAATGGCGGTCACATCGATGGTGTGCGTGCAGGTGTTTTGTCCGTTGTTCTGTCCCTGGCAGCTTCCATGATCGTCGCCCGGTCCTGTCGTCGTGTAATCGGTGTAGGACGTCGTGTACGGCACGTCCAGAGGAGTGTTTCCTGTCGCGTTGCTGAACGCAGGCCCGTCGTCCTCAGCCACTCCGTATACGCGGAAAGTGGAGTTACTGCTGGCGCAGGGAGCTCCTCCACAGGCAGAACTGGTCGCGAATCCATCGCTGCTCCACAGTTGCAGATATGCCGATTGGATGGTGTCACCCGAATTGATGCCGGTAGACTCAAAACGGTAGCCGGTAACCCAGGCTTGTGTCGTCCCACTCCAACTCCCCACCCAATCCGCCCCGCCGGCCTGCGGATCACTATGCCAGCCGCTGCCGTCGTCGTTGTTATAGTAACCATCGTCGGCGTCATTAGATATCTGAATGGTGTGAGTCACCGGAATCCCCGTGACAGCCGTATAAGCCGTGAAGGTGTAGTCGTTATGCGCCAAGCCCCCGCCTGGATAATTGGTGTAGAGCCGCACATGAATCGTCTCTCCATTGGTGGGCAGGTTATTCAATGTGAAGAATGTGGACGTGGTTCCGCCCTGGGTGTATCCCAGATTGTTCGAGCCCACGCTGGTGCCCACCCAAATGGAGTACTGCGAAGCGTTGCTTACAGCTGTCCACGTGAACGTTTCGCTGGTGCCGGTAAACGTGCTGCTGGGTGTGGGAGATGTCAGCACGGCAGCCGTTGCGGCTGTATAGGTGGTGTCAGTGTGCACCGAGACCCCGCCCAAAGTGGTAAACAGCCGCGCATAGAGGGTCTCGCCGTTGGTCGGCAGAGCGCTGAACGTAGCCGACGTGGATGTTGTCGAGCCGGAACTCCAAACGTTGTTCGATCCTACCCCGGCGCTGCCCAGCCAAAGGGTGTACGCAGTGGCACCGGTGGAGGGCGTCCACTGGAAGGTCGCGCTGGGGCCGGCAAGCGTGCTGGTCGGCGAGGGAGATGTCAGCACCGCCGCCGTAGCCGCAGTATAGGTAAAGTCGGCGTGCAGCTTGAATCCGTTCAGCGTGGTATACAGCCTCGCATAGATTGTCTCGCCATTAACTGGCAGGCCGCCAAACGTTGCCGATGTAGCTGTTGTCGAGCCAGAATCCACCAGATTGTTCGACCCCACCCCGGCGCTGCCCAGCCAAAGGGTGTACGCAGTGGCGCCGGTGGGAGCCGTCCACATAAACGTCGTGGTGGGGCCGGCCAACGTGCTGTTTGGCGAGGGAGACGTAAGCAATGCCACCGAAGCCGCCGTATAGATAAAGTCGGTGTGCAGCTGGAGCCCGTTCACAGTGGAAAACAGCCGCGCATAGATCGTCTCGCCGTTGATCGGCAGACCGCCGAATGTGACCGATGTAGCTGTCGTGGAACCGGTCCCCCACAGATTGTTCGATCCCACCCCGGAGCTGCCCAACCAGAGGGTGTACGCAGAAGCCCCTGTGGGGGCCGTCCACTGAAACGTCGCGCTGGGGCCGGGAAGTGTGTTGTTCGGTGTGGGCGACGTAAGCACGGCCGCCGCAACCGCTGTATAGGTAAAGTCGGTATGCACCGAGACCCCACTGAACGTGGTAAATAGCCGGGCATAGATGGTCTCGCCATTAATCGGCAGACCATTGAATGTAACCGATGTAGCCGCCGTCGTGCCGGAACCCCACAGATTGTTCGATCCCACTCCGTTGCTGCCCAGCCAGAGGGCGTACGCAGTAGCCCCGGCGGGAGCGGTCCACTTGAATGTCGCGCTGGTGCCAAGAAGCGTGCTGCCCACTGCAGGCGAGGTCAGCACCGCCGCTGTAGCAGCTGTGAATGTGTAGTCATAATGCTTCGACACTCCGTTTACCGTTGCAAATAGCCGAGCATAAATCGTCTCGCCGTTGGTCGGCAGGCCGGTGAACGTTACCGAAGTCGCCGTAGTTGCGCCGGAACCCCAGATATTGTTGGATCCGACTCCGTTGCTGCCCAGCCAGAGTGTGTACGAGGTTGCGCCGCTGCCGGCTGTCCATACAAACGTTGCGCTGGGGCCGGTAAGCGTGCTTCCGGGCGATGGCGAGGTCAGCGCTGTCGCCACAGAGTTCACGGTTAGCGTAAAGCTCTGCTGCGCATTTGGAGAAACGCCGTTGTTCGCGGTAATCGTGATGGGGAATGAATTCGCCGAGGTCGCCGTGCCAGCCAGCGTGGCGGTTCCGTTGCCGTTGTCGGTCAACGTGACTGTGCTGGGTAGAGGTCCGGATTCGCTTAGCGCTGCCGTTGGATAGCCTGTGGTAGTGATCGTGAAGCTGCCCGCGAATCCTCCGTTGAAGGTGGTTCCGTTGGCGCTGGTAATGGCCGGCGACTGATCCACGGTAAGTGTGAAGCTCTGCGTGGCGTTGGGAGTAGCGCCGTTTTGCGCTGTGATGGTGAACGGGTACACGCCGCCGGTTCCCGCCGCGGGCACGCCGGCCAGTGCAGCCGTGCCGTTGCCGTTGTCGATGAACGTCACACCGTTTGGCAGCGTACCGCTCTCGCTGATACTGGGCGTCGGAGTCCCGGTTGTTCTCACGGTGAACGACCCGTTCGCGGCGACGGTGAATGTGGTGCTGCCGGCGCTGGTAATCGCTGGAGGCACGTCGATTGTTACTGTGTCTGTGTTGGAAGACGTGCTGGCGGCGCCGGCTCCGCTCGCCGAAACTTGGTTCGTAACAGGTCCGGTAGCGGTCGAAGCGACGTTTACGTTGATCGTCAACTGCGGATAGCTGCTGCCGTTCGCAACCGCGGAATCGTTCGTGCAGTTCACCGTCTGTCCGGTCGCCGAGCAACTCCAGCCGGTGCCCGAGAAGCCCGCATAAGTGAAGGCGGAATTCAGCGTATCCGTAACGGTCATCGGACTGCTGCCGCCGGTTGGGTCGCCCGTGGAACCGGGCCCGGTGCTGCCAATTTCGACCGTGAGCGGCGCGCCTTGCTGGCCCTCCGAGAAAGTGTCGCTCGCCGATACGCTCGCCGACACGACGGGCTGGTTCACGGTCAGGTTCACGCACCAGCCGCCACTGACATTGGTCATTTCGCCGCCGCCGGTGGGGCCGCCGTCGTCCATGTATAGGCTCCAGGCGCCGTTTCCGTCGTAGGTGCTGAAAGTGGTGCCGCCAAAAACGCCCTCCTCGTTCGCGTTGCCCAGAATGCTGGTCCCGGCTGGCGCAGCCTTGTGTGTTGGCGTAAACGGATTCGAGGCCAACGGCGGCCCCACCGGCGGGCTGGCGCAATCGCTGGCGTTGGGCGGGCATTGCGGGTATGCGATGGACGGATTGTTACTCGTCGGCTGGAACGTGCCTGCGGAACTGAGATTCCCGCTAACGATGTCGGCTGCCGTGTCTGAGAAGTTGAGGTTGAACGGCGCTGGAGCAGTGCCCACGTTGCTGCCCGTCAGCGAGAAGAAGTCAAGGTTGTTGCCGCCCGGGCCCACCAGCAGGGATAGAAGATCGCCCTGGTCGCGCGTGCTGAATCCGTTCAACGTGACGGTCGCCGCATTCACCGTGCCCGGCAGATTGGTTACGAAGATGTTGGAAGGATACGGGGACGCCGGGCCTGAGTCGAGGCCCAGCCCTGGGGCGGTGATGGATCCAGTGTTGCAGTAACTGTATGGCCCTGCCCCCGACACCGATGTGGGCAGTGCAGTAGCCGTATCAACGCGCTGGTCAAAGGTCGCGGAACTGACGCCGAACTCGGTTCCCGTGTTGGTCCCGCTATAGCTGGCGACGATCTGATGCGTCCCTTCCGTCAGCGTCGCGGCCAGCGTCGCCTGGCCATTCGCAACCGGGGCGCTTCCCAGGTTAGTGGCGCCGTCGACGAACGTGACCGTGCCTGCGTTCACCGGAATGCCGGAGCCGTCGCTCACGGCAACGTTGGCCGTGAGGTTCACGCTGGCATTGGTGGCAGGCGGAATGAAGGAAGCCGGGTTGGGCGATCCGCTGGCCGACGTCGTGGTGGGATGCGCGTTGGCCTGCATCGTGAAATTCAGGCACCATGAGTTCAGTTGTCCATACGGAAGGCTCGCGTTGGTTGACGCGCTCTCTGCCAGCCAGTTGTTGAGGTAAAGCTGCCAGGTGCCGTTCGCAGACTGGCCGCCGAACTGCGAAAGGAAAGTGGCCGAGCCAGCGGGATCGGCCCTTCCGATAGCCGATGGGGCCGGCGATGGGAAGGTGTCGCTATACAACGGGCCGATCTGGGAGTAATCGTCGGCCGGCTCGCAGGCCGAGGTTGAGCAGTCCGCCTGGTTGTCCGTGTTGGTCTGCAGGCTCCCCGAACTGTTGTCCGCCAGCGTCAGATTCAGATTCGTCAGCGTCGGCGGAGAATTGGCGCTGCCGCCGGTTCCGTCGGCCCATGACATGAATTCGAAGCCATTGGCGCTATTCGGCCCCTGCAGCAAAAACCCGAGGAATTGGGGGTCTTCTGTCTGCAACCCGTTCAGCGTCACGGTAACGCTCTCGATAGTGCCCTGCAATTGCGAAAGACTATTCCCCAGAACCAGCTGCGAAGCGTAGGGATATCCGCCCGTCCCAGCGGCTGGCGCACCGCTGCTGTTGTTGATCGTGACCGGACCGTTGCAGAAAGTTGCGCCGGAGGGATTGTAGGGTTGGTTGACCGTCAGAACCGTCGCCTCGCTTCCGCTTGGCGTAGTGCTCCCTGCATACCCGGTCGTCCCGCTATATACCGCCGAAATGGTGCGAGGGCCCTCCTCCGCTGGCGGGAAAACCACGGTTGTCTGCGCCTGGCCCCCGCTGACGGGTACTCCCGATGCGAGAAGAATGCCGCTCCCGGCAGTGGAGAAAGTGCTGTCGTAGAAGGAGACGGTGCCACCTGAAGGGCTGGGTGAGACGGTCGCCGTGAGTGTCACGGTGGTGCCGGTTTCCGATTGGCCACCGACATTGCCACTCGTAAAGACTGTGGAAGACTGGCCGTTCGGGTTGGCGCTGATGGTGGTGGTGGTCGGAGCGGTCGAGGATTCTACAGTGAACGTAATGGTCCACGACCCAAGCAATCCGGATGGCGTGAATCCCGATGGCGACTGGTTGGCTATATAAAGCGTCCAGGTCCCCTGAACGCTGCTTCCGCTCGCGGGAAGACCGAAAGCGGTGGTGAAGTTGTACGTGCCGCAGGTGGTGCTGACGCCGGCGCATGCGCTGCTGCTCCCGGCAGAATCGTAGCTCGAAGGACCTGGAGAACTGAATGTATCCTGTCCGGCATACCAGTCAGAGGCCAGGTATGTGCCCGAGAGCGCGCTGGGACAATTGCCCCCCAGGAAGGGAACCATTCCGCTTACGTTGTCAGAACCCGTCGCACCGGTATCGGCCAGCGTGAAGTTGGCATTCGTCGAGTCGCAGACACCCGAGAGCAGGTCCAAAGACGTTCCGCCGGGAGATTCAAGGACCATCGCCACGCTGTTCAGATTGGTGACATTGAGACCGCTGAAATTCACCGAGATGGCGGTCACTGTCGACGAACTGGGAATGGTTGCGGCGGGGACAACGACTGTGGAGCCTTCCGAAACACCGTAGGTGCCGCTGACGGTGATGGGATTCGATCCGCCCACGGTTTGCGCGGAAATACACGCTGCGCACGCTGTAAAAAGGAGGACCACCAAACCCGAGATTCTCCGCCGCGGGCGAGGAGAGAGCGTGAAATACAAGGGTGCAACTCCTTGGAAAGATGAACTCGCGCGGCCAAGCATTCTCCCAATAGGGGATTTCATTAAATAGTCTCCTGGGGGAGCGGTTGAGCAGCAAATGACTCCGAACACCTGCAAGAGGACGGTAACAATATCCGCCCGGTCTAAGCATGCTTAACTGAACAACTGTCGCTATTCCAGCTAACCGGCCGCGGGCGCCGCCAGCGAGAAAAATCAGCATGAACCGGAAGCCTGAGCTACGTGGGTCCAGCAAGTATACTCTGTCCCCCAAAAGAGGGGATCGTCGGCCAACATTTCCCGGTTACCAAAGGATGCTTCGATTGGTTACCCGCGATCGCATTTGCAAAACAGGGAAGAGACAACGCGTTTGCGCTTTCGGAATTTGCGCTGCAAGCTCGATGCACAAACGACGTGCAGCCGAATGCCGTCGGCAAGAATCCGATGACAGAAGACCTATAGTAGGTGCTGCACTCAACGCATAAGGAGGCGTATTCTTGCGGCTGCGGAATTCAAAGCATGAACCGGCGCTGGATCGGATGGTCTTCACCTCGGGCAGAGATGTTCGCGGAGGCGAGACTTTTGCGCGATCAATATTGAGAATGGCGAGAGAAAAACACATAAGTGTGCGCAATCAATTGGCGCGAAAGCGGATTCGGCACCGTGGTAAATTGGGGAAGATTATGGAAAAGCAGCAGGAGGCAGGCGAAATCACGCTGCTATTGGACGACTGGGCGCGCGGCAAACCGGGCGCGGTCGACCAACTGCTTCCGCTGGTTTACGATCAGCTTCGCCATCTGGCCCAGTCGCTGATGCGCAACGAACGCGTGGACCATACGCTGGAATGCACTGCCCTGGTCAACGAGATGTTCGGGCAACTACTCAAACAGCGTAAAGTCACCGTGAAGGATCGCGCCCACTTCTATACATTCTCTGCGAAGCTCATGCGCCGGCTGCTCGTGGATCACGCCCGCCAACACAACGCGGTCAAACGCGGATCTGCATTCACGCAGGTTCCGCTGGAAGCCGAACTGGCCTGGATAGCTCCGCTCCTGGAGAGCTCGCTGGACTTGTCGCGCGCTCTCGATGAACTACAGGAGCTTAATCCGGTGAAGGCGCAGGCGGTCGAGCTCCGTTATTTTCTGGGCTGCACTGTGGAAGAAGCCGCTGCGCTGCTTGGCGTTTCGCCTTCCAGCATCGATCGCGACATTCGCTTCTCGCTGGCGTGGCTGCACGAGCGGTTGCATCCTGCACCTTGAGCGGTTCCCCAATTTACGTGCCCTTTTTAATGGAGCGAAGGGTGCCTTTCTTCTTAAGGAAAAAGGCACTTGAGAAAAGAGGTTCCGGGGTACAGCAATCGTGGAACCGCTGATGACGCATTCCAAACGCGCTTTACGCCGTTGTTGATATGAACTCGACTTCGCAGGAATACTTCGCGCGGCTGGATCGCCTCTTTCAGGAGGCGGTGGATCTGCCTGAGGGCGAAAAGCGAGACGAGTTTCTCAAGATATCCAGCGGCACGGATCCCGATCTGACGGCGGACGTTGTCCGCCTTCTGGAACGAGACCGGCTGGTTCGGCAGGGTGCGGTTTCAAGCGCGCAGCCGCTGCCCCGCTTTGGTCCCTATCACGCGCGCGAAGCAATCGGCCGCGGCGGCATGGGCACGGTGTATCGCGCCACGCGTGAAGACGGCGAAGTGACCCTGGAGGTCGCCGTCAAATCCATCTCATCTCCCCTCTGGTCGTCCGTCCTCGATGAACGATTCCGGCGTGAGCGCCAGATCCTGGCGCAACTGCGGCATCCCAATATAGCTGCGTTTCTCGATGGCGGAATAGGCGAAGGCGGATTGCCCTACCTGGTGATGGAACTAGTCGCCGGCCAACCCATTGACCGCTTCTGCGACCTGCAGCGGCTGTCCATTCGACGGCGGCTTGAGATCTTCCTCGAAGTCTGCGACGCGGTGGACTTTGCACATCGCCAGCTCATTGTGCATCGCGATATCAAGCCCAGCAACATCCTGGTAAATGCGGCGGGAGAGCCCAAGCTGCTCGATTTCGGGCTGGCCCGGTCAACAGAACTTGCCGCGCCGCAACAGGATAGTCCCACGCTCTACTTCACACCGCTTTATGCGAGTCCTGAGTTGCTTCGCGGCAAGCACGCAGCTGTAACGGACGACGTCTATTCGCTCGGCATTCTGCTCTACAGGCTGCTCATTGACAGGCGGCCTTTCGATTCTGCGGGCATCACGCCGGCGGAGATTGTAGATTCCGTTTTGCACACGGAACCGCGCAAGGCCAGCGCCGTGATCCGTGCAATGGCTCCCGCGGATCTTGCGGCTGTGGCCGAGGTGCGCGACGAAACCCCGTCCAGTTTGCAGCGCACGCTGGATGGCGATCTCGACGCCATTGCGCTCAAGGCCGTTGCTCCATCCGCCGCTGACCGCTACGCCTCTGTCGCGGAGCTGGCCGGAGATGTGACTCGTTATCTTGAAGGACGTGCTGTCCGCGCCGTCTCCGGTGGCAGTCTCTATCGCGCGCGCAAATTTGTGGCACGGCACAAAGTGCGTGCCGCCGCGGTGCTGCTGATTTTGCTGTCGATGACGGCTGGCATTGTGGCCACGCTGGTTGAGACGAGCGAAGCACGGCGCCAGCGCGCCGCGGCCGATCGGCGCTTTCAAGAAGCTCGCGAGCTGACGCGCTACATGATGTTCGAGCTGCAGAACTCGATTCAAAAGCTGCCCGGCTCTACGCCTATCAAGGCCGACATGGTGAAGCATTCGCTGGATTATCTCGACAGGCTGGCAGCGGAAAAGGGCAATGACGACGGCTTGCGCGTCGACATTGCAGAAGGCTACTCGGAACTCGCGGATGTCCTTGGACATCCGCTGCGCCCCAACCTGGGTCAGGCGGCCGAAGCGCGCGACACATACACCAAGGCCATCGGCCTGCTGCAACCGGTGGTGGCCCGCAATCCGCAGGACCAGCGCGCCCGGCGAGCTCTTGCTCATGCGCAACTCATGCTTGGCATGAGCCTGGTCTTTTATCGCAAATGGGACGAGGGCTCGAAGCTGGTGAATTCGGCTGAACATGAGCTCGTGGAAATGGCCAAGGCATCGCCGCGCGACCTCGAAGCCAACCGCCAGGCATCCATGGCAGCCGAATCGATGGCGGTCGCGATCAGCCAGCGCGACGGCTATACCACCGGCGGTCACGACGATGCCTTCTCGGCCGCCCAGCAGGCGGTTGATTTTGCGCAGGCCGCTCTGCGCCTCAAGCCTGGCGACACGGATAGTACCCTCGCTCTCGCTATCGGTTATAACCGTCTGGGAATCCAGACGCAGTCGCAGGACCGGCCAGCCGCAGCGGCGGACTTTGAGCGGGCGGTGGCTGCGCTGGACAGCATGCCGGCGGACGAGCGGGCTACCGCTTACATCCGTGATCGAAGGGCCTCGATCCTGATGAGCATGGGCTGGAATCTTGGTAGCATGGGCCAGTTCGACCGGGGCATCTCCGCGCTGAACGATGCACGCGTTTTGGAGGAGGAGTTGGCGCAGGAGGATCCGCAGGATCGCGCCCACACCCGGGCACGCGCGAGTATTTACCGCAATCTTGGCGTGATTGAGGACTACGCCGGCCGCACCCAGGCAGCTCTCGACGCGTACAAGACTTCGGCAGGAATCCTGAAGCAGGCGCTGGCGGCCAATCCGGACACGCCTTTCTTTCGGACAACGCTCGCCGACCTGGAGGCCAACGCGGCAGTGCTCAGCTTCAAACTGGGACATGGAGCCGAGTCAAGGCAACTGGCGCGGGAAGGTGTGCCGGTGCTGGAAAAAACAGCGGAGAAGAAGGATGCATCCGCGGCCGAGTTGAATCTCGCTGCCCGCTTCATGACAGAGAAAGACCTGCCGGAATTCTGTGACGCGCGCAAGGGACTGGAATTGGCCATGCGCGCAAACGCCGACGCGTCAGGCAAGGACTATGTTGTGCTGGAAACGCTGGGGCAGGCCTATTGGATCAATCGCGACCGGGACAACGCCGTGAAATCCATTGAGCAAGCGCTCGCTCTGATCGTGGCGCCAGCAGAAGCGAATGACTCGGGCCGGGTGCGGAAAGTCTACGAGGAGACGCTTCAAGGCTATCGCACTGACAAGCTTTCCAGCGGTTGCCCGGCCGTTTCGTCTCAAACCCTGGGAGAATTCAAAACTCGTTAGGGGCTGGGTCTTCATTGCCCGCCTGCAAATTCATCTTCAGCCTCGCCTTTTGCGAACAGCGCCGGACACGCTTGTCTTCGCCACACCCGATTTTTCATGCATGCCCGCAATCTCCAAGCCGGCTTTGTGAAGGCCGTCGCTGATGAGCTCGACCATCTCCGGGTGCATCCACCGGTTGAAAAACCGCGGGCCAAACTCGGCATAGTCCGGCTTGATCGCCAGCAAATCGTGCAGTGCTTTGCGCGCATCGTCGATCTCTCCCAGCTGTGCGCAGGATGCGGCGATAATGACCGACCGGCGCCAGAAATTCGGCATGTTGATCTTGCGGGCAAACTCAAGCGCAGCGCGATATTCAGCCTTGCGGTAGGCATCGAATCCTGCGACAAGCCAGTACCATCCAGGATGGTGCGGGTTCAATTCGCGGGCTCTGGCTGCCAGCGCGGCGCCGTGTTCCCAGTCGCCGTCGTACGCGGTCAACGACCCCAGGAACGCAAGGGTGAAGCCATCAAGCGGATTCAGCTCAATGGCTCGGGCAGCCGCTATGCGGAAAGCGGGTCGATCTCCCAGGAAAAACTGGACTGATGCCAGGGCATGATGGGCAAGATGGTTCGCCGGCCCAGATTCCACCGCGCGCAGCGCCGCCGTGAGCGCCCGGCCAAGCGAGTCGGACTCCTGGTTGAATTCATGCAGGAACTCCTCCTTGATGATGAGCGACAACATGGCCCAGCCGTCAGAGTAGCCGCACTGCTGCTCAACGGCGCGCTCCAGAGCGGCTCGCGAAGCAGCATGCTCCAACGGGTTCAAACGCTGGAAGTGGGCAAAGCTGCGCAGCACGGCTTCATAGGGCTTCAGCGCGGCAGGATCGACGGTGCGCAGCATCTCCGCCATGTTGCGGGGCAGAATTCCGTATGTGTCGGCGGTGGTGGAAACGATGCGGGAGACAAGATCGTCCTGCAGTTCGAAAGCGGATTCCGGGCTGAACGCGCGCTCGAAATTCTCAGCCCAGAGATGCGCGCCGGTCACCGCGTCGACGAGTTGCACGGCGAGCCGCAGCTTGGTTCCAGCCAAGCGCAAGCTGCCTTCCATTACGTAGCGCGCGCCCAGGTCTTTGCCCGCGGATCGCACATCGACAGCCCCTTGCGCATAGTGCGATGTTGAACCGCGCGCAATCACGCGCAGATAAGAAAAGCGCGACAGGCCGGTGACAATGTCTTCCGTCAATCCTCCGGCCAATGCGGCCAAATCGGAATTGCTGCCGGCGACCTTGAAGGGAAGCACGGCGACCCAGAAGCCCTCATCGGCACGAGCCGCACCGGAGACGGCGGTTGGAACGATGCGCGAAGAACTGGCTGAGACCGAGGACTTCGGATGCGTCTGGCGCGCCATGTCGCGGAACTCATTGGCAACGTCGCGCGCAGCCTGAACGCGGTGCCTGGGGTCCTTCTCCAGGCAGCGGCGAATGATGCGCGCCAGGTCAGCCGGCAGCTCGGCGCGAGCTTCGCAGACCGAAGGCGGCGTGTCGCGAAGAATCGCAGAGATCAGCTCGGCCGAAGAATTTCCTGCGAACGGTTGCTTCCCGGTGGCCATCTCGTGCAGCACCACACCGAGCGAGAAGATGTCCGTGCGGTGATCCAGCGACCGACCGGAAATCTGTTCCGGCGACATGTAGGACGGCGTTCCCATCACCATGCCGGGCTGGGTCTGGCTGGGGGCGGCGACCGTGGCGTCGTCCGGGCCGGCAGCGCGCACGTCCTTGGCCAGCCCAAAGTCGAGCACCTTCACACGGCCCTCGTTGTTGACCATTATGTTGGCGGGCTTCAGGTCACGGTGCACGATCCCCTTTTCATGGGCGGCTGCCAACGCATCGGCCAGCGCGCCGGCAATTTCGACGATGCGCTCCACGGGCAAACCGCTGGCTGGAATCAGACGATCCAGAGCCTGACCATCCACCAGTTCCATCGTAAGGAAATTGACGCCGCCGGCTTCCTCTACTGAATAGATCGTGACGATATGCGGATGATTCAGGGCCGCCACCGCGCGAGCTTCTCTTTGAAATCGCGTCAAGAGTTCCGGTTTATCCGCCATTCCACCGGGCAGCACCTTGACGGCGACGTCACGGCCCAGGCGAGGGTCCCGCGCGCGATAAACTTCGCCCATGCCGCCAGCACCAAGGGGCGCAAGGATTTCATAGAAACCGAGTTTGTCACCTGCGAAAAGGGGCATGAAAGTGGCCTTCCAAGTCTACCCGACCCATGGAAGGATTGCTAAAGTATGAAGACTTTTGAAAACAGGATCGCGAGTATCATAAGATCGTGAGTAGGGGGCGGTCGATGTCTCTCTCGATTGCCTCAATCCCGTTTATGCGCTCGTCACAACACTTT
>Ga0302324_100015115_pt1 | contig 15499 bp, 11 predicted proteins | sample Palsa_T0_1_FD_201949 | JGI IMG/M metagenome (GOLD analysis project Ga0302324, IMG submission 201949) | Peat permafrost microbial communities from Stordalen Mire near Abisko, Sweden - Palsa_T0_1 | ecosystem: Environmental > Terrestrial > Soil > Palsa > Peat permafrost | place: Sweden: Abisko...
GACTCGCTCGCCATGATGGTGGGCGCGGCGTCCGGCACGAGTCCGGTGTCGAGCTATATCGAAAGCGCGGCGGGTGTCGCGGTGGGTGGGCGCACCGGCCTCACCAGTGTCGTCGTCGGAATACTGTTCCTGTGCACCTTGTTCTTCGCACCGCTGGTGCAGGCGATTCCGACCGCCGCGACTGCGCCGGCCTTGATTCTCGTCGGGGGCATGATGATGGGCGCGCTTGCGGAGGTGGATTGGGTCGATCCGCTCGAGGCCATTCCGGCGTTCCTCACGGTCATCATGATCCCCTTGAGCTTCTCGATCGCGAACGGTCTCGCGTTCGGCATCACCAGCCACGCCGTCCTCAAGCTGGTGCGCGGCAAGGCGACCCGCAGCGATTGGCTCGTGTACGTGCTGTCGGCCCTGTTCATTGCGCGCTTCATCTACCTGGCTTGACGGCGGCAATGCCTTAACGCATCAGCCCGCGCCCGCGCGGATCCCTCAGAACTTGCCGGTGAAAGTTAGATCGAAGCTGCGCGGCGGCTGCCGCGTCAGGAAGTCGTTGCCGTAGAAGGGGTTGTCGTTCACCCAGTTAACCCTGTTGGCGACGTTGTACACCATCAGCCTCGCGGTGTAATGCTGCAGGAAGCTGTAGAAGACACCGGCATTCAACGTGTACTGCCACGGAATGGTCGGCGGATTGTAGTACCCGGTTTTCAGGACGGCTGCCGGGATGGCGTTATTTATGGGTTGGGAGTACGTCCCATATCCGAAATCGTTGTTGAGGTTGGCTTCGGTCGCCGCGATGTTCACCCAGCCGGCCTGCGTGATCTGGACGGGTCCAGTCACCTGCAGGTTGGCCTGGAACCCGAGGCCGCTGTCCAGCTTGTAGTTGATTAGGAAGTTGATCAGGTGCTTGGGCACGCCCGGATCGTCGAAGTTTTGGTTGGAATTGAACACCAGCGCCGTGCCGGCACCATCGATGTTGAATCCCGGCTGCGCCGGGAAGTTATAGAACCCGGCCGCCTTGTCCAGCCTCGTGTGCAGGTAGGAGTAGCTGGCGGTGGCGAAGAAATGCGAATCGGGCTGGTAGTTGAGCTCGAATTCGGCTCCGGTGATGTGAGCGTATTCTTCATCCAAGATGCTCGGGCCGCTGTCTTCCTCGCGCCCCTGATTGAATCCTGCAATGGAGATGAACAGCGCCTTGCCCAGAAGGTCGAACTTCACGCCCGCCTCCTCCAGCTTCGTGCCCTGGCGTAGCTGACTGGTCGGAACGACGTTCAGCGCGCCGACCGCCCCGTCGTTGGCTTCGGCCCACACGTACTGGGCCTTGTTGAAGGTGAGATAGGCCGACATCCACGCGGTCGGACTGTACACCAGGCTGATGTTCCCGTTGTACAGACCGTACCACCCGGTGTGCTGCGACTGCGGAGGCGTCACGTAGTAGCCGTTGACATTTCCGGGCGACGCGTAGGGAGCTGCCGAGGCCGAGTACAAGGGGTCCGAATCGTTCAGCTGGACCAGGTCGCCGCGCAGTCCGTACAGCACGCTCCACTGCGGCGAGAACGTCAGGCGGTGCTCGAGGAAGATCGCGGCGTCTTGGAGGTTGGAATCGATGGTGTTGTTCGGATACAGAATCGCGCCGAAGGCCGAACCTTCACCGGGGAAACCGTACTGGGTGTGGCCGAACGCCCCAGTGTAGGGGAATGCGCCGCCGATCAGCTGCGCCGAAGTCGGGAACACCCAGGTGTTCGGACTCTTCGACAGGTCGAACACGCTCACAGGCTCATTGTTGTAGTTCTGGATGTCGAGCACGTGCGCGTAGCGGTAGGTGAAACCGGCGTCGAGCTCGTTGCTAACCGGGCCGAGCGCAAACTTGACCTTGAAGTCGGTTTTGTTCTCGAAGGTATAGCTACCGATGGCCGTGTCGGCGTAGTAGTCCTCCGTCTGGTTGTAGCGGTTGACGTAGTCATAGAACGTGTTGTTCACGATCGAGAAGTCATCGCTCAACGTGACTGTCTGGATGATCTGCAGCATGGCGTGCAGCGAGTGCGCACCGGTGCCGGCCGGCTCGTCGATGATGGTGCGGGGGTTGAGCACCGTGGAACCGGTCAGATCCACCTCCGTGCCGAAGCCGACGACACTGCTGAGCGGCGGAGCGCCGGTGAGGTAGGCGCTGTTGTCGATGAGGCCCTGGTTCGCACGGTTGATGCCGTCGTTCTCCCGGTAGCGGGTATCGGTAATGTCGCCGTTGATCGAGATCTTGTAGTTGGATGTCACGTCGGCGACCAGGGCGGCATACAGCGACTGCTGGTGGAAATACATGTCGTAGTAGTAGCTGTTGCTGTCGTTGCTGGTGAAGCTCACGCGCCCGGCCACATTCTCGATCAGCGGACCGCCCAAATCGAGGTTGAAAATGCGCTTTTGGTGAGTGTCCACCTCGGCAGAGGTGGTGGCCGCGAACGTGGTCATGGACGGCATCTTGGTGGCGATATCGATGGAGCCGCCCACCCCCGGCCCCGCTCCGCCCTGGACGCTGGCAGGACCCTTGATGATGTCGATAGAGTCCACCATGTTGAAGCTGATCGGGGCGCCGTAGCCGTTGAGCGTGAAGCTGTCGCGCATCCCGTTGTAGAACATGTCCGCGTATTGGCCACGGATGCGGGGCACGTTCGGCTGGCCGAACGAGGCGTCCGAATAGGCGCTCGAGGTAAGAGAGGAGAATCCGCCGGGATTCTGCACGTCGAGGGCGTCGAGCTGCGCTTTGGACAATATCGTATTGTTGCGCGGGGTATCCATCACGCCGAGATCGAGCCCGTAAGCCGAGTCGGATGTGACGGTGGTGGGCATGATCAGGTCACCGCGCCGGATGCCGTTCACGACAATTTCGTCGAGATTGTCGGATGAGCCCACCGGAGCGGTCGCGGGATTCGTGGTTTCGCCCGCCGGCTGCGCTCCGGCTGAGTGATAGGCGGTGACGATCGAGCAGCACGCCATGACCAAACCACGAATCCATGATTTCATCATTTATCCCTCATTGTTTTGTATCCCTTGCTTTTTTTCCGGCATGAGCAGGCAGGCCCCGCGTGCCGTACAAAGGCACCGTGCAAGAATCGTGCGCAGTGGCGCCGGGCCCACGATAAAGCAGCAGGACGCATCCCGAGCGGGCGGGGAGGGGCGTTTCGCGAGCGGTGATGAGCCCTTAACTACCTAATATGACAAGAAAAATTTCAGGGCCGACGGTCGACGCTCTACGCGGGCGTTCTAACGCTAGCGATGGTCGCCCACGGGCGACGGCATGCACCAATTGTGTACACAAGGCGCCCCAGTTTTGTACACAGAACACTAGCAGGCTCAGTAGCCTGCTCGTGCCGGAACCGATCGAGACACGCGCAGTGGAGCCTCGCGGCGCGGTCAGCACTTGGTCGCAGTGAGGCGAATCATGCCGGAAGGCACCGGCTCGGTCCGAACAGAAAATCCGCGGTGGTGAAGGGATGCCGATATCCATTCCGGATTCAGGCGCAGCTTGCGGTACATGCTCACCCGGAGTTGCCAGCGGTCGCCGTTCCGTTCATGCAGCAAATCATGGACATCCACATGATCGGCAGCGTATTCGAGAAAGCATGTGAGAATGCGGTCGGCATCGCTCTTTACGTGTATGAAGCGTGCAGTTCCGATCGAGGCCGATGTGTAATCCCGGAAAGTGGCGATGAACGTGCCGCCGGGGCGTAGGGATTCGGCGGCCTGCGCAAACAGCTCGAGAGCGGACGCCCGATCCGGCAGATGGGTCAACGTATCGCCCATGCACAGAATAACGTCGGCCGGGCCATGCAGATGTCGCTGAAACGCCAACAAGTCGTCCTCGACGGCGGCTATGGGCAAGTTGCCTGCGTGTCTTTTCAGTTCCTCGAGCAAGTAAGACGACGTGTCGATGGCGAGCACCGCACAGCCGCGACGGGCAAGCGGGATGCTGTGCATGCCGAAGCCCGCGCCCAGATCCACCGCGCGGCTTCCCCGTGACAGATCCGGAAGGATGTTTTCGATTTCGGTCTGGCCCCGTCCAACGGCGGCGTCGAAGCCGCCTGACATCCAGGCGTAAACCGGTGCGAGATGCGACCGGTAATGATCGGCAACGCTGGCCATTTGCGGATGATAGCGCGTCGGCCGTATTGTCTGGACATGCGCGACTTCAACCGGCCTCGTTCCATGTGCTTCGGCGTCGTTCTTGTTCTCAGTGGGCTCTTGATGTCGGCGGCGTTCTCGGTGGCCGCCCCCGCGACCCCGCAGGTCGTACCCACGCAGGCCGCGCCTGTGCCGGCCGCGCCTGTGCCGGCCGCGCCTGTGCCGGCCGCGTCAAAGCCCGCTGCCGCCATCCCGGTCAAGGTGGTCGTGGTGACCATGTTCCAGATCGGCAAACTGACCGGCGATAAGCCGGGCGAAGCGCATCTCTGGGTCGAGCGGGACAGGCTGGATCATGCCCTGCCGTTTCCACTGGGGGAGTATGAGCTGCGTATGAACGATACGGGCTTGCTCCTGATCTGCACGGGGGGAGGGATCACCAACTCGAGCAGCTCAATCATGGCTCTGGGTCTCGATGCCCGGTTCGACTTGAGCAAGGCCTATTGGTTGGTCGCCGGCATCGCGGGAGGCGATCCGCTCGATGTGTCGCTCGGCACGGCGGCGTGGGCGAAGCATGTGGTCGATGGCGATCTCCTCTACGAAATCGACGCACGCGAGATTCCCGCCGACTGGCCCTATGGCTTATTGCCGTTGGGCGCGAAGAAGCCGAACGATATCGCGAGCGGTTGGACGGTGGATACGATTCATTACCCGCTCAATGGGGCGCTGGTGGACTGGGCCTACGCGCTCACCAAGGATCATCCCGTGGCGGACAGTCCCGGCATCGCGCGATTCCGCCGGCAGTTCGCCGGCTATCCGGCCGCCGTCCGTCCGCCGTTCGTGACGATCGGTGATTCTCTATCTTCCAGCAGATACTGGCACGGCGAACGCATGAATCAGTGGGCCAACGATTGGGTGAAGCTGCAAGCCGGCAAGGATGCGAATTTCATGATGTCCAACATGGAAGACAGCGGCACTCTGACGGCGTTGCGGCGCCTGTCGCGAGTCGGGCGCGTGGACCTGAACCGTGTGCTGGTGCTGCGTACCGCGAGCAACTACTCGATGCCGCCGCCCGGAAAAAGCGCCGTGTGGAGCACGACGGCGGAGTATCCGGAGGGGGGTATTCCGGCGCTCGAAGCCGCTTACCAAGTGGGAAATCGCGTCGTGCAGGCGCTGATCGCCGGCTGGTCTCGCTACCGCGATGTCATTCCCGGCAACTAACTGTCCGCGGGCTTGGGGCGGGCGCTAGCGCTTCGCTGCCACGTCGCCGCGCGGCGTCGGCGCGGACATCAGCTCGACGAACATTTTGGTGAATCGCGGCAGGTCCAAGTCTACTTGGGCGTGCACGAGGTGAATGTCGACGGCCGGTTTCAAGGCCTCGTCCCAGGTGAGCGTTTCGCCGTAGGCGGGGCCGTGACTCACGTCGACGTCCATATACAAATCGTCCCGGCGAGTAATGATGGTGGGGTCGAGCCAAGCGCAGGCCGCGAGCTCGTCCCATAGGTAGTATCGTTCCTGGGAATACTTCGCGATGTATTGTGCGGCGGGGTTGGGTGACTTCGCGATCGCATCGACCATGGCTTGCGTGAACATGGCCTTGATCGAGACGTCCACGGTGGTGACGTCGATGCGGGGCCAGTGCGCCCGCAGCGTCATCCGCGCGGCCTCCGGATCGAACCAGAAATTGAATTCGTGGCGCGGGCTGGTCGAAAATTCCGGATCATCCGTATGAGGGTTCAGGCTACCGCCCATGACCACGAGTCCCTGGGACAGTTCGGCGAAATGAGGATCGAGCGCGACGGCGAGCGCGATGTCGGTCAGCGGCCCGGCGGCGTATATGGTGACCTGGTGGGGGTGGGCGCGGACCTGACGGATCAGAAAATGGGCCGCGTCTTCGCTGATGGGTTTGGTATGCGGCTCGCCCTCAACCAGCGGCGGAGTATCCCAGGGACTGAGCGGCGCGGCCGGTGCGGGCGGTTCGACCAATCCGGGCGTCGCGGGCAGAGTGCTCAATTTCTGGCCCCAGGCACCCAACCAGGCGACCTTTCCGACCAGCGGCGCCATCAGGCGCGTCTCCTCCTGCGTCCGTACCAGCGGGAACACCGCTCCGAGCGCGACGGGCACGTCGGTGCGGCCGATCAGTTCAAGCATCCGCAGCGCGTGCCGTGCCTCGTCATCCCGCCAGGCGTTGCCGGTGACGACCGTGATCCCGAGAACGTCGACCTCGCGCGACTGCAGCAGCGCCAGCATCGACATGATGTTCGATCCGCCCGGTCCGGACGTGTCCTGATCGATGACGACCATGCGCTTCTCCGCGAGCGCGGGCGCGGACGCCGCGAGGAGGAGAGTCAGCGTGAAAAGCCCGGCCAGAGGGCTTTTCATGGTCCTGGCGACGGGCTGTTCGTGGTCCTGGCGAGAGGGCCGTTCATGGTCCCGGCGAGGGCGCGGATCATGGCTTTTCGAAGAAATTAGGTGCGACCGGCTTGTGCTCGAGGATCTCCTCGCGGGTCAGCCCGATGAGCTCGTGTGGAAATACCAGCCATTTGTCCGTGTCGAGAACGTAGTAGTCGGGCACGAGCGAGCTGCGATTGCGGAAAGGCTTGTAATACACCGTGGCGATGCGCCAGTTTTCCGGCCAGTTTCTCCGGCAGCGCTGTTTGAGCTCCTTGATCACCGCTTCGAGGCTGCGGCCCGAATCGAACACATCGTCGACCAGCAGGAGCTCGTCCTCCGCGGTCAGGCGCGACACCAGGTAGTCGATGGCGTGCACGCGCACCGTCTTGTCGGCCTGGTCGATGCCCGTATAAGAAGATGTGCGAATCGCGATGTGATCGACGATGATCGAATGGTACTGGAGCACTTCCTGGACGGCGATCCCGATGGGAGCACCGCCTCGCCACATGGCGACCAGAAAGGTCGGTCGAAATCCGCTGCTCACGACGAGTCTGGCGAGCTCCATCGAGTCCCGGAGGAGCGAGTCGGCGGAAATAAAGAGCTTGTCCACTGCAGCCAAGCTTACAGCAGAGGGTAGCCGGCGGCGACAGTTCCGCGAAGTCGCTCAGGGCAAAAGCATCTTGGCAGCGAGTCCGGCTGCGCTGCCGACGAGGACCACTCCGACCGACACCATCAGGAGCAAACGCGGTGGAAACGATTTCCGCAACATCGCAAGAGAAGGAATGCTGATGGGAGGAAGTGTCGTGAGGAGAGCCGCCGCGGGTCCCACGGCAACACCGAGCGCGAGCATGGTCTGCACGATGGGAACTTCGCCCGCTGTCGGAATCACGAAGAGAGCGCCGGCACCGGCGAATATCAATATCCACATCAAAGAATCGTCCACCTCGTGCCCCATGTGCGGGAAGAGCCACGCGCGCGCCGCCCCCAATGCCAGGACCAGCACGAGATATTCCGGGATCAACCGGATGGACATTCGGTACAGCACCGCGAGCCAGCGGGCGAACGAGACCTCGTGATCCAGCCCGGCGAAGCCGGCTTCGGGATTTTCGGGAACTGCAACGCTTTCCCCGGGGCCCGCGAGATGATTCGCGAGAAAGCCAAGCCCGAAGACCATGAGCGCGCCAAACGCGAGCCGAAAGATCGACCAATCCCAACCGAGCACGAAGCCGGTGAAGACCAGCGTGGCCGGGTTGAGGACCGTATTTCCAAGCCAGAAAGCGATGGCCGCTCCGGGAGTCGCGCGGCATTCGCGCAGCCCGGTGACCACCGGCGCGGCGCAACAGGTGCACATCATCATCGGCAGGGAGGCGATGCCGCCCATGACCACGGTGCCGAGCCCGGATTTGCCCAATGCCGCGGCAATCCAACGCCTCGGCAGCAGTGTCTGCACTGCGGATCCCACCAGAAGACCCAAGACCATCGCCTTCCAGATCGACTTGCCGTAGGCGAGTCCGTAGTCGAGTGCGGAGTGGAGCGAGGGGGCGGGCGGTCGATCGGGGCCGCCCGTCAGAATGGAATTGCCTATCGAATGATGGGTGAAGGCGAGCAGGGCTTTGTCGTAATAGGGGATCCACTTGACGACTGCAAGGCCGCCCACGGTCAGCAACAGAACCGTCAAGGCGCCGAGCGCCTTCTCCACGCGCACATCGTTGCTCACCATCGTCGAATCCTCTCGAGGTGGTCGAACGCCTGAACCCTATCTTTCTTTTCCCAAGCTTGATTCGAGGTGAGGCACGATAATACCCTGCAGCCAGAGGCCTGCAAATGACGGATTTCATTCGCATTCTCATATTGCTGCTGATCGTGCTTGCCGTGGTCGCCGTCGTCGCGACGCGGCTCAGGATCCCTTCAGCCATTCTCCTGGTGATCACGGGCGTCGCTTTGGCGCTGCTTCCGGGACTGCCGGCGGTAAAGATCTCGCCCGACGTCGTGCTGCTTTTGGTTCTGCCGCCCGTGATCTATTCCGCGGCCGTAGCCATGAGCTGGCGCGAGTTCCGCTTCAATCTGCGGCCGATCTCGTTGCTCGCCATAGGCTGCGTAGGGTTCACGACGGCCGCGGTCGCTGCGGCGAGCCACTGGCTGTTGGGCTTCTCCTGGGCGGTGGGGTTCGTGCTCGGGGCCATCGTCTCTCCGCCGGATGCGGTGGCGCCGCTTGCCATTGCCCGCCGCATGTGTCTACCCCGGCGCATCATCGTGATTCTCGAAGGAGAGGGACTCGCGAACGATGCGACCGCGCTGATCCTTTACCGATTCGCCGTAGCGGCGGCGTTCGGCGGGGTATTCTCGATCGGCAGCGCGGTAGGCACCTTCGTGACCATTGTGATCGGCGAGGTCCTCTGGGGCATCGCCACCGGCTGGTTGATGCTGCGTTTGCGACGCTGGGTTCGCGATCCGCGCATCGAGATCCTACTCTCCGTGCTGACGCCGTTCATGGCCTACTGGCCACCGCAGCACCTGGGTGGCTCCGGCGTGCTGGCCACCGTCACCACGGGACTGTACATCAGTTGGAACGGGCTTCGGCTGATCAGTGCCCCGACCAGATTGCAGGGCATCTTCTTCTGGGATTTCTTCATCTACGTGATCGAGGGCATGGTGTTCCTGCTCACCGGTCTTCAGGCGCGTACGCTGGCTGCCGGCGTCAGAAGCTATCCCGTCGCGGGCCTGGTCGTCTCCGCTGCCGTCGTCAGCGCGGTGGTCATCGTAACTCGATTCGTCTGGATGTTTCCGGCCACCTATCTCCCGCGCCTCATACCCGCCGTCGCCCGCAAGGATCCGGCACCGCCTTGGCAATGGCCCTTCGTGCTCGCCCACACCGGTGTGCGTGGAATCGTCTCCCTCGCCGCCGCGCTGGCCATCCCTCTTTCGACTGCCGATGGCACACCGTTCCCGCATCGCGATCTGGTGCTGCTCCTCACATTCGTGATCGTGCTGGTGACGCTGGTGGGTCAGGGCTTGACGCTGCCGTGGGTGATCGAAAAACTCGGGCTCTCCAATGCCGGCCGCCGCGAGCGCATGGAGAGGAGAGCCGCGGAGTTCGATGCTCGCCAGCGAGCAATCCAGTCGGTCATCGATCGTCTCGATCGGGAGGCGGCCGAGCGCGATATACCCGAGGACATCTATACCCGTCTGCGCGCGCACCACCTCGACCTTCTGAGTCAGATCGAGCTGCGCAGCCATGACGACGAGGCACACAAACATCGTGTGAATCTTCTCGACGACATCGAGCGTGAGGTGATCTCCGAGGAGCGCGAGTTCATCAACGAGCTCTATGTCCGCGGCGAACTCAAGGACGAGGCGCGCCGGCGGATAGAGCGGGGACTCGATCTGCGCGAGGCCGAAATAGAGAGCCTGCGCGACGACGATGCCCCTTGAGGTTTATTCCTCGTAGAACACCAGAGTTCGCAACTCGATGCTTTCGCGCGGCGGTGCTTCGGCGGGAGTGGTGGGATCCATGAACGCCGCGTGCGGTACGAAGCGTGCGCGTCCATCGACGGCCGAATCGAAGCACTTGATGAGCATCACCTCCTGCGCGCGCATGGCGGAGGCGTAGAACCAGCGATGACATGGATTGAACTTCACGTAGTAGATCTCGCCGGTACGGTCGGGATAGAGGAGATCCGTCGCCACGAAGTCCGCAGCCTCGACGCTTTGCGCGTCGGCGAGCGCCAGCGGCGCATCTTGTACAGGTCCGCGGATGGGCCGCCACACGTTGACCACGGAGAAGCGTCTGCGCAGGAGATCCCCCGCGTCTTCGCCCAATAAGTCACGTACTCGCTGCGGGCCGGATCTCACCGTGTAATCATTGTGCACGTGCATGGCCGGTTGACGCGGAGTCCCGGTGGATCTGTCGGTCGCGCCGGGAACGCGGCGGCGAACGGTATGATCGAAGATGTGCACGCGGGTTGCGCCGGTCAATTCCTCGAGCAATGACGCGGTCTCGGCGTAGTAGCGGGTGCGAACCGCTTCTTCATCGTAGAAATCACGCACCCCGCTCGCAGCGGTGACGAGCTGAAATCCCTCGCGTTCGAGCGACAGAGCCGAAGCCACCGGGCGAACGTCGCGGATCGTGACCGTATAGTCCCGGTGGACAGCGGTCGTGTCCGGCACGCCGGGCGGCGGCGCATATTCAAGCGAGCGCGGCTTATCGCGCGTGGGTTCGATGTAGCCGAGTGCCGCTTCGATGTGCGGCAATTGTCGAATGATTGATGCGTCCATAGAGGACACTCTGCATTCGGCAGGCCGCGGGAACAAACAGAAAGTGTTGAGCCCGGTTTAGTTTTTCTTACCCTCAGGTGCCGGGTGCCGGGTCCGTTTCGATCGCCGTCACTTCGACGTCCACGCGCCGATCCGGCTGCAAACAGGCGATCACTCTCGGCGTGCGCTCCCGGCCCGGACAGTCCTCGGGCTTGGTCACCGGATCTTCGCCATCCACGCCGCGCGCGGTCACCTTGTCCGCGGGGACGCCGGTTTCGACGAGGTAAGCCTTCACCGACTCTGCGCGCCGCATTGACAGATTCAGATTGTATTCGTGAGACCCGATCCGATCCGTGTGACCGGTAACGGTGATGATCCGGAAGCGGTCGCCCTGAAGCTGCGACGCGAATTCCCTGAGCTTGCTTTTGCCCTCGGGCCTCACCGTGTCCTTGCCGAAGTCGAACAGCGAGTCCGCCGAGAAACTCACCCGCTTGCGAACGGGCGGCGGGGGAGGCGGCGGCGGCGGTGGTGGCGGCGCTGCCTCGGCCACCGGCGGGGGCGGCGAAACGATTGCGGGCGGAATCGGAGCCGGTTCTGGCCGGCGGCCGAATTTCAATATCAGCCCCGCCGAAAAGACATCGACGTCGCCTTTGTTGCCGAGGCCGTCGTCGATTCGGTAGCGCTCCGCTTCGAGGCGCATTCCCAGGAAGCGGGTGAAATCGTACTGCGCTCCCGCGCCGTATTTATAGTCACCATACCGTCTATGGTGGGAATAGTCGGGCACCGCGACCGCTCCGGTTCCAACGAAAGAATCCGCTGATCTTTCGTAGATGCCGCCGCCGCGCGCGAACAGGGAAAATTGATCGCCGATGGGGATGCTTCCGACGGCATCGAGGTTCACGCCGATGATCTTGACCTGGCCGTGCAAGCTGCCCGGGGGAAGCGTATCGGCCCGAAAGCCGAACTGCCCCAGATCGAAAATGCCGCTTTCGAGGGCAAAGTAACGATTGAACTCGTAGCCGCCGAAGGACTTGAAGGAGAACTTGTGCTCTTCATTATCGACCGATGTGGTCGCGAAGCCGTCGATCGCCAAGTCATCGGCGATTCTCGAATCGTCTACTTTCGCCCTGGATTGCCCCGCGTTCAGGCCGAGGTACCAGCCGCCGTCGTCGGCGACTGCCTCAGGGCCGGCGAGGGCCGCCAGAATCAGTATCATCCCAAACCTTTGCGCGATTTTCATATTCTGCTCGAGAGCATTGAGACGTTATGGGGCAGGCACGTTGATGACGGTGTCGACCAGCGTGACCGAGGCGTTCAGGGATATGGCTCGGCCGTCGAGCGTCACAACCGCGACATTACCCACGGTGGAGAACGTGGCTCCCGCGAACGAGATGATCGTTCCGACCATGGTCCCTCCGCCGCCGGCGTTGATGGTCGCCGCGCTGCCGACCTGCCAGTAGACGTTCTTTGCTTGGGCGCCATTCGCCAGGATGACACTCTCCGGGGCCGCCGCACCGGGCCCGCCTACGGTGAGTGTCGTCGCCATCTGGAACACCCAGACGGCATTGGCATCGCCGCCCGCATCGAGAGTCAGATTGCCGCCTTGAATCATGAACGAGCCGGAGGCCGACGTGTACGTGCCGGGAACCAAGGTTTGATTGGCCAGGTTGCCGGCGCCGGGATCGGGGCCCGCCGGTAGCGCGACCAACGCGTTGTAGGCGGTCAAGGCATCGGCCCTGGCTTGCTCGGCAATCGCGGCGGTGGCAGCAGTCCCCTCCTCGGGGCATGCCACGGTCGGCGGAGGCGGCGCCGTGTAAATCAACCCGTTGACGGTGCCTATGTCGGCGCCCGGGACTTCCGTGTACGTGCAGCCCGGCGAGGTGTCGTGAAACCCCGTGACCTTGGTCGATACACCGGTGGTGCCGATGTCGCCGTTTACGACGGTCAGAATTCCCGAGTTGGTCGTTCCCGCCGAACCGCCGAAAGTTCCGAATGGCTGCACCGAGCCGAGTGGGATCGGCGCCGGCACCGAACAACTCGCAGCCGTTCCGACTGTGAAGCTCCAAGTGAAGTCGGCGAGCATCGTGTTGGCCGGGACCGCCAAGTCCTTCACTCCGTTCGCGCCGCCGACAATCGTCGCGGTGTAAATCACTCCAGCGGTGAGGGGCGCCTGCGCAATGAATGTCGCGATGGTTCCCGTGGCCGCGTCGAGGGAAACGGATGCCGCAGTGACCGGTGTGGAAGCGGGCGCGGGGCCCGTGACGATGAACGTCGTGGGCGTCACGGTGGTTGGATCCATGCGCGATCCTGCAGGGCCCGGCACCGCGAAGGTCGCATTGATAGCCGACGTCGGGCACACGGCGGTCGCGCTCATGGCCGGGTTCGTGGAAGACACGGTCACATTTGCGGGGGCCGTGGGGGCAGCCGCGGTGAAGGTCCACACATAATCACTGGCCGCCGGCAACGCAGCTTGATTGCCGGCGAGCGCGTTGCCGGCGAGATCCGCAATCGCGGTCGTCATCGTCACCGTGTAGGTATCGCCTGCGATGAAATCAGCGGTCGGGGTAAACACCGCGGTTCTCGAGCTCACCGAGTAGCTGACGGTGCCGGTGGGGGCGGTGCAAGGGGCTGGGTCCGTGCAGGTGACCGTGAAGGAGGTCCCGGAAACAGTTGCGGGCGCCAGGGCCTTGGTGAAGATCGCGCTAATGGCAGCGTTGCCTGGTACGCCCGGCGTGGGGCCCGGACTGGTCGTCAACGGGCTGGTCAACAATACTCGGGGGCGAGTCAGATCCGGGGGCGTCGTCGCCGCCACCGTCGTGAATTGCCATGAGAAAGGTGCGGCCATCTCGAGGCCGCTGGCTAGACTCGTGGCGCCGCTTAGAGTCGCGGTGTACGGCGTGGATGGCGCCAGAAGGGTACCCGGCGTGAGTGTGAACGTGGCGATCGTGTGCGTGGCGTCGAGACTCACCGTGCCCTTTGCATCTGCGCACGGGGCCGCGCAGGTCAGCGTGAAACTCGCCGCGCCCGTGATCGGAGAGACCGGCTCATTCAACGTCGCAGAGACGGAAGCCGTGGTGACGAGCACGCCGACTGAGCCGTTCGCGGGCGTCTCGGCCGTTACCAAGGGTACGAGCGCGGCGGTGCCGACGTTGCCGAAGATTTGATCTTGACCGCAGCCTGCCGCGAGCACGCACAGCGCCACCGCCATGATCAGTCTCTGGTATCGGGGACGTCTCTCGTTGATGTTCATGCACATCCCCATCCTGGGAGTTGATTTAATTCTCGGACCTGGCTGGAACGACGTAGCACCCGTCGACGGCAGCACCCGTCCAACGGCACCCGCACGCGCTGCAGTCGCCGGAGTGTGCGGAGTTGGGCAAAGAAATGTCTGTACGCTCGGCAACATAGAGAGATAGCTCACTATGTGCGTTGCCGAACTTAACTAGGGCAGAAGAATGATCGATCCATATTCGATGAGAAAGTGGGCGAGGCCTCTGAGCTGCGGGCCGAGTTTGGCCTTCACCATGTAGCCGGCAATATTCTCTTCATAGGCGCGCGCGCGATCGGCGTCGGTGCCCGAGGTGCTGAGGACGAATACCAGAGTGGCGCGCAACGCATTATCGGCGCGCAGCGCGTGTAGGAACTCAAAGCCGTTCATCCGCGGCATGTTGAGGTCGAGGAACGCCAGGTAGGGTTTCTCGATGCGGCGCACGGCGTGCTGTGAACGCAGGATTTGCAAAGCGACGTGGCCGTTTTCCGCGAGGACGATGGGGCAAAGACACGCGTGTTTGCGTAGACCGCGGACTACGGCCTCGGCGGCGACATCGTCATCGTCAATGAGCAGGATGCTGAAGGGCTGGGAAGTCGTCACGGGCTCACGGCAGCATCTGTGCGGGTTTGCGGTATTGAAAGCGAGGCCACCATACATGGAACGCGGTGCCGCGCACGCCCGTTTTGGAATCGAGCTTGATCCAGCCGCCGTGCGCCTCGACGAGGCGCTTACTCAAGGCGAGACCAATGCCGGAATGGTCGCGGGTCTCGGTCGCGAGGGTCTGAAAGATACGAAATACGCGCTCCTGCGACGCCAATGGAATTCCGGGACCGTCGTCGGTAACCGTGAACACGCAGTAACGTCCAACATCCGCAACGGCGATGGTGATGTGTCCGGCGGGGAGGTCGTGATGCTTTATGGCATTGTTGATGAGATTGCGCAGCACGCTCTCGAGCGGGGCCTTATTCGTGACGAAGGGCCGCGCCTTGATCTGCAGCGACACGCTGAAGCCGGGAGGTCGCGGCAATAATTCAAGGACCCCGGCGAGCAGATCCTCCAGATCCACGTGCACGGCATCGGTGAACGCGGTACCGGCGCGGGCGTAGGCGAGCAGGTCGTCGATGACCATCTCGAGACGGTTGATCCGGTCGCGTATACGGCCTAGGTTGCGCGAGACTTCTTGGGGCTCGGCACCGCCGAGATCTTCGACTATCCATTCCACCAAGTCGGATATCCCGCGAAGCGGTGATTTCAGGTCGTGGGAAACCGCGTAGCTGAATTCCTCCAGATTGGCGTTGGCCTGCCGCAGTTCGAGTTGCATGGCCTTGCGCCGGGTAATGTCGGTAACGGCGGCGAGCACCAGCCCGTGTTCGTCGCCGGGTACCGGACTCAGCTCTATCTCCACCGGAAACTCCGAGCCATCCTTGCGTCGCGCCGTCAAATCACGGCCGGCACCCATTTGACGCATCGAGGGCG
>Ga0302324_100015116_pt1 | contig 15499 bp, 18 predicted proteins | sample Palsa_T0_1_FD_201949 | JGI IMG/M metagenome (GOLD analysis project Ga0302324, IMG submission 201949) | Peat permafrost microbial communities from Stordalen Mire near Abisko, Sweden - Palsa_T0_1 | ecosystem: Environmental > Terrestrial > Soil > Palsa > Peat permafrost | place: Sweden: Abisko...
CCGTCGAGCCGTACAAAGCGCCCGCGCAACCGCGCATTCGGCAGGTCGAACGGCAGGATGAAATCGGCCGCCGGCGCGGGCGTATAGCCCGCGGACTTACCCGTCACGCCAATCTGTTTCCCCATCAACCAAGGCACCAGGCGAGGACCGCCTTTTGCGCGTGCAGGCGGTTCTCCGCTTCGTCGAACACGACGGATTGCGGCCCGTCGATCACCTCGTCGGTCACTTCCTGGCCGCGATGCGCGGGCAGGCAATGCATGAAGATCGCGTCCTTGGAGGCGCGCGCCATGAGCGCTGCGTTTGCTTGATAAGGCTTGAGCAGATTGTGGCGCTTGACGGCGTCTTCGTCGCCCATCGACACCCACGTATCGGCGATCACGCATTCCGCCCCCGCCACCGCCCTGATGGGATCCTCGCCGAACGCGACGGCAGCGCCCGCGCCCATCGCCCATTCGCGCACGCTTTCGGGCGATGCGAGTTCTTTCGGTGTTGCGATCTTCAGCTTGAACCCGAGACGCGCCGCGGCGTGAATCCAAGACGTGAGAACGTTGTTCGAAGCCCCCACCCACGCGATCGTGCGGCCTTTGATGGGCCCGCGCTTTTCCTCGAACGTCATAATGTCCGCCATCACCTGGCACGGATGCGAAAGCTTGGTGAGACCGTTGATGACGGGAATAGTCGCGTTGTTCGCAAGCTCGCGTACCATCTCGTGATCGAGCAGGCGGATCATCACCGCATCGACATAGCGCGAAATCACGCGCGCAGTATCGGCAATCGTTTCCTCGCGCGCGAGCTGCATTTCGGCGCTCGTGAGCATGATCGTCGTGCCGCCCAGCTGGCGCATGCCGACATCGAAGGAGATGCGCGTGCGGGTGGATTGCTTGTCGAAGATGAGCGCGAGCACGCGGCCTGCCAGCGGCGCATCGGCATCGAGCGCGCCGTGCGGCAGGCCTGCACGCGCGGATTTGCGCCGGCGCGCTTCGGCGATCAATCCCTGCAAGGTGCCGGAATCCAGATCGGCGAGATCGATGAAATGCCGCGGCCTTTCCGCGGCTTTGACGGGCGCGTTCATGCCGCCACCCCCGTCTTCGCGCCATCGCTCGTTGCGCCTTCGCTCTTCGCGGACTCGAATTCTGCCGCGGTCTCCGACAACAGCCGCATCGCTTCGCGCACATGCTCCTCTTCGACGATCAGCGGCGGCAACAGACGCATCACATTGTCGCCCGCCGGAATCGCAAGCATGCCGTGTGCCCGCAACCGCGTGATGAAATCGCCGGCCGGCACCTTGAGCTTGAGACCGAGCATCAGGCCCGTCCCGCGCAATTCTTCGAACACACCCGGATATTCCGCGATCAAACCTGCGAGCTGCTGGCGGAAATAATTGGCGATCTTCTCCACATGTTCGAGAAAGCCCGGCGCGAGCACGACATCGAGCACGGCATTGCCCACCGCCATGCCCAGCGGATTGCCTCCGAAGGTCGAGCCATGTGTGCCGGCCGTCATGGCTTTCGCCGCTTCGGCGGTCGCGAGGCACACACCCATGGGAAAACCGCCTCCTATTCCTTTGGCCACCGCCATGATGTCGGGTGCGACGCCGGCCCATTCATGGGCGAAGAATTTTCCCGTGCGGCCGACGCCCGATTGAATCTCGTCGAAGATGAGCAGCATGCCGCGTTCGTCGCACAGGCGACGCAACGCGCGGAGGAATTCGGGCGCAGCCACATGGATGCCGCCTTCGCCCTGGATCGGCTCGATCAGCAATGCGGCCGTTGCCGGCGTGATTGCGGCCTCGAGCGCCGGCAGATCGTTGAGCGGAACCTGGTCGAAGCCCTGCACCTTCGGCCCGAAGCCTTCGAGATATTTCTCCTGCCCGCCGGCCGCGATCGCGGCCAATGTGCGGCCGTGAAACGCGCCTTCGAAGGTGATGATCTGGAAGCGCTCCGCCTCGCCGTTCACATAATGATAGCGCCGCGCCATCTTGATCGCGCACTCGATCGCCTCGGCGCCGGAATTGCCGAAGAAGGCGGTGTCGGCAAAGGTGGCGTCGACCAGCCGCTTGGACAGCGTTTCCTGTCCGGCCACGCGATAGTAGTTGGACGTGTGCCAGAGGCGCTGGGCCTGCCCGGTCAGCGCGGCCACGAGTTTGGGATGCGCATGGCCCAGCGCGTTGACGGCGACGCCCGCCCCGAAATCGAGATATCGCGAGCCATCCTCGGCGAAGATATAGGGTCCTTCGCCCCGGACGAATGCGATATCCGCCCGATTGTAGGTTGGCAGCAGCGACGGGAACACGGCGGTCCTCCAATGGCAAAAACCGCTGGGCGCCCGATGCGACCGCGGGCGCGCTTTATCCGCCGGGAGCCATTGGGGGTCAAGGAAGAGGGGCCTTGCAGGAAAGGCGAAAGCCCCGGCGTTGCGGCCGGGGCTTTCGATCATTCGGTCCGCACCAATCCTAGTGCAGTGCCGGTATTTGCACATGGGTTTTCGTGCCGGCCGGCAACGCCGGTTCGCGTGGCCCGGCGGCATTCAAAGTCGCCGTAAAGGCCTGTGACGGGGACTCGCAGAAATCGGCCATGTTGGGCGGCGTATGGCCTGGATCCAGATACGGCGCCCGGGTCTGGATCAATCCGCTCACTGTCGATCCCGAGAACTTCAGGGTGGCAACAATATAGAAAAACGGATCCGGCGCGGTCATGACCGCCTTGTGGCTCGTGATCACGGCGTCCGCTCCGAATCCCCAGCCGGAATAAAGGGTTGGCGCAGTGCCCCCTTTGCAGGGCGCGGCGAAATCGATGCTGGCACCGGTCACGGCAAGGTTGCTGTCGCTGTCAGTGCCGACTGTGAAACTGACGGTCTGTCCGTCGGCAGAAGTCCCGGAATAGGTGCCTGCCGTCTGCGCCCATCCCGGCGTGCTCAAAGCCATGGCGCAAAGCACGGAGAACGCCAGTGTCGGGTAGCGAAACTTGGTCATGACTTCCCTCTTTTTGTGGGTGGTTGTCGATCGACGTGACTGGAGTTTAATGAACCGCCGCACTCCTGAACAGGATCGGGCGCGATTTGGTGTGACGGCCTGTAGCCGTGCGGAACTCTGGAAGCGCAGCGCCCGGACGCCCGCACTCTTCGTCTTGCGGACTTGAATTCTCCCCAAACCCCAGCGATTCGTTTCTGTGGACAAGGGCTGGGGAGGTCCCCTCAGGCCTTGTGCGGCTTCTCCTCCTTGATACGATATGTTGTACCCAAGGAGGACACCTTCATGTGGACTGACGAACGGGTCGAGCAGCTCAAATCGCTTTGGACCGAGGGCCTGTCGGCCAGCCAGATCGCCCGGGTTCTGGGCGGCGTCACCCGCAATGCCGTGATCGGCAAGGTACACCGCCTGGGCCTGGCCGGACGCGCGAGCCCGTCCCGCAGCGAACGCCCGCGCCTGCCGCTGACGCCCAAAGTGTCGATGCGGGTGCACGCGCCGGAGCCGCCGATTGTCGAAGAAGATCCCGTGATCCTCGACGACGGCAATTTCGCCACTGTGCTGACGATCAACGACCGCATGTGCCGCTGGCCTATCGGCGATCCCGCGGAGAACGAATTCCATTTCTGCGGCCGGAAGCCGAAGAACGGTTCGCCCTATTGCGAAGCGCATGCGCGCAAGGCCTATCAGCCGCAGCAGCTCCGCCGCGACCGCGGACGGATGCACGGGTGAGAAGGCAGAGGCATTCTTGACGCGGTGGTCGCGGGGGATTCGCAGAGGACGCAGGGGAAGTGAATCGCGCGCGAAGCGCGCAAGAAGATGAACTGTCTTTGATTCTGCGAACCTGGTGCCAACAAACTCAATTCCCCCGCGCATCCGCTGCGACCACCGGGTTGAGTCTTTTTTCTTCGCGGAAAGCGATACGCAATGACGACGATCTTCGATTTTTCGGCGAAGACTCTCGAGGGCCAGGATGTCTCGCTCGCCGACTATCGCGGGCAGGTTTTGCTGATCGTCAACACCGCGAGCAAATGCGGATTCACGCCGCAATATGCCGGCCTCGAAACGCTTTACGAAAAGCTGCATCCGAAGGGCCTCACGGTACTGGGCTTTCCGTGCAACCAATTCGGCCAGCAGGAGCCCGGCAGCGAAAGCGAGATCGGTGCCTTCTGCATGAAGAATTACGGCGTGAGCTTTCCCATGTTTGCGAAAGTCGACGTGAACGGCGAGGCCGCGCATCCGCTGTGGCGTTTTCTCAAGGCCGCCAAGACAGGCATTCTCGGCACGCCGGCGATCAAATGGAATTTCACGAAGTTTCTCGTCGATCGCAAAGGTGACGTCGTCGCGCGCTACGCGACGCTGACAAAACCCGAAACGCTGGAAGCGCCCATCACGAAGTTGCTGTAGGGACGGTGAAATCCAGTGACACTTAATCCATTTTCGGGACCGTCTGGCAACGGCTCGCAGTTATCGATGCTATGCTTTAAGTGTCATTGCAGACGTTTCGGCATTTCCAGGAGCATTCGCGCCATATTCGAACGGGTTACTGCCATAACGAAACTGATGCGATTGCTCACGCTTCTCGCGGCCTGCGTATTTGCCTGCGGTGCGGCCCACGCGGACGAAGCCGCGCAGTGCCGGGCCAATGGTGGCACCTATCTCACGGGCCGCGTGACCGGCGCGCCGATTTTCGCGCACGGCCATTTGCGCGATGGGGTCGAGCTGTCTCACACGCATCTGAGGCTTCTGTCCGACCGGGACGGGCAATCCACTGACGTTGCCGTCGATAATGTTTTTGCGGCCGGATACGACGCGGCCGGCGAGAGCGTTCCGGCGCCGCTTTCGCGCCTTCGCGAAGGCGACCGCCTTGATCTTTGCGGTCAGCCCTATGCGAACGATGTGCCGGGACTCGATTGGGTCCACACCAATTGCGGCGCGATGCCGACGCCTCATCGGCCAAACGGCTGGCTCAAACTCCTCCATGCGAACGGTACGCCGGGCCCCAATCTCGAATCTTCTCAGGAATATTGTCGCTTGTGGACGTGACCGGCCGAGATTACGTCGGAAGTTTGGGGTCGGGTGCTGCATCAACAACACCCCGCCCCGAAATTCTCTTTTCGCTGTCGCTCAAAGACAATTTCGACCCGCCCCGGTGCGGGCGGCTCAAGTCTTGGGAAGAAGCGGGGTCAGAGTCGCATTTCGCAACGCGTTTGTCTCGGCGCACTCAATCGTCCCGCGATTTGCATGCTTGCACTTTTGTTGCAAAACCTACCGCCCGAAATTGGCGGAAGAAAATCGCGCATTGTCGAGCGGCACATAGTCATTGGTCGCAAGCGTCTGGACCATTTTGTGCGGGCCTTCGAGTTGCAGGTTCTTGAACCCGATCCAGGTCCCGTCTACGACGCGATATTCCAGTATTTCGCCTTGCAGGCTTTCGGCGCCGGACGAAGCGGACAACCGCGCCACGCGATGCGTGCCTGTATCCAGCCACAAATCTACGGAAGACGCGCCCTCGGGCGTCGCCTCGACGACATCGAAGGATTTCCCGCCAGCCGTCTTCCGCCCCTTATAGCTGAACGTCGCCGGAAACCGGTCGGGATAAAAATACCCTCCCACCGTGATGTAGTCGCCCATCTTCTGCTCCGCGAGCTCGGCGGGATTGGTGGAGACGACGACTTTTCCGTCGGGCCCGACATGCCAGCCGCTGGTCCCGTTGTAACCGCCGCCTCCGATTTTGCCGTCAAGCGTATGGATGCCCGCCATCCGCAGCGTGTGAAGATCGGCTTACATTTCATAGGTGCCCGTTTTGCCGTCGCGCAAGATGGTGCCAGTTTCGTGGAACGCCAGCGGCGAATCGAGCGCCGCCCCACCGCTGGCCGTCTTGCACGCCGCCATGAGTTTCAACGCAGCCGGATCGGAAGCTGTCGTTTGCGCGCCAAGCTGAGAGGTCATTGCCATGAGGATTGCCAGAGCGCACAGAAACTTGCTCATCGTTCACGGCCTTTCGCGGACAGCACCGGAATAGTCGCGCGAAACATATCCCGCCGCAAGTTTCAACTTGTTTGCTCGGGGGCTGTCGACAACAGGCCAATTCACCGGCAGGCGCTCGCAACAAGCAAGGCGATTTCGTATCATGTCGCCTTGGCTCTACGGTTGCCTTACTAAGGAATTGGGGTCGAATTTCACAAACCGACAAATTTTTGGAGGAGAAATACCATGCGCACGCTTGAAATCATTGTCGCCCTCGTCCTCGCTCTGGTTGTGTTTGTTGCCGCCAAGCTCATCGGCTTCGTCCTGCATATTGCGCTGATCGGAGCGGTCGTCGGCCTTGTTGTCGGTTTCCTGATCGCGCGCGCGTTTCGAAGTGCGAGTTAAATCGGTATCGTTCGCCCTGCCGGCCAAGGAAGAAATGCCATGAGTCCCGAACGCGCGCCGAAGCGAAGCTAGGTTTTCGACGGCAATGGAGAGAGCAAAATTGTGAGCTGAATTTCTTCGCCGTCTTCGCTGGAATGTGCAAGGGCGTCTTCCAGTTCGTTCAGCAATCCGTTGAGGCGCGCCAATTTCTTGCGATCCGCCCGCAGGACGAAATATTTCACCGTCGCGTTGCGCCGTTCGCCATCGAATCTGGGACGTCCGCGCGCGACCGCCGCCGAGAATGCGCGAGCGCCCGCCTCCGCAACGCGCAAGGCCGCGCGGCTATAGGTCTCCCTGCCGGCCCGCGTCTTTACGGCCTGGGCCGAGGAGATTGTATCCGCGACCATGGCATAGACCGCTTCCGGCCGCCGGGCGCCTTTGCGCTCCGCCACAATGCGCAGCAGGCCGACATCTTCCAGCTGCTGGAGATGATGATAGAGCGACGTCACCGGGCGGCCCATGCGGCGTGCAAGTTCGCGCGCCGTGGCCTCTTTGTCGACCTCCAGCCGCTGGACGATCGCCAGCCTGATGGGAGAGGTCAGGCTCCCGAGCTGAATTTGATTGAGGAAATGTTTTGTGGGCATGCGTCGTTGCGGGCTCCGATAATTCAATATATACACATTTTTTGAACAATTGAAAGAGCGATGGGGTGTTCATGCGGCGCGGATCGTGGATCGGATTTCTCTCCCTCCTGGTTGCGACCGGTTTCGCGGCAGGCGCATCGGCCGCGCCGGACCGGCTGCCGGCGGCGGTCGCCGGGAAGATCGAGGACGACGCGAAGAGCGTTCTTCATCGCTTCGCGGTGCCCGGCGCCGCCATCATGGTGCTTCAGAACGGGCAGGTTACTTTCGTCGAGGCATTCGGAATGCGGAACGCGGAACGCCGCCTTCCGGTTCGTGCCGATTCCTTTTTCGAAATCGGCTCGATCACGAAGCAGTTCACGGCGGCGAGCATTTTGCAGTTGCAGGAAGCGGGAAGGCTTCGGATCGACCGACAGCTCTCGGATTATCTGCCGGATGCGCCGCACGCGAAGGAGGTCACGCTGCGCCAATTGCTCACGCACACCAGCGGACTGCACGACTATCTGGACCTTCCGCCGGACGCGCTTGACCGCCTCGCCTCGCAGCCGATTTCGTATCGCGATCTGATCGCCCGCGTTGCGTCTCTGCCTCTGGATTTTCCGCCGGGCAGCAAATGGGCCTACTCGAACACGGGATATCTGTTGCTGGGCAAGGTGATCGAAACCGTCTCCGGAGAAACCTACAAAAACTATATCCGGCATCACATACTCGGTCCGCTGCAGATGAACGACACCTGCACGACGGCGGACGAGAATCGCCTGTCGAATATGGCGCTCGGCTACCATCATGTGAACGGCAGGCTTGAACGCGCGCCGGTCGTCGATGCGAGCTGGGCCGGAGCCGCCGGATTTCTCGTGTCGACGTTGGGCGATCTGGCGAAATGGGACGCGGCGCTGCGCGGCGGAAAAGTTGTTTCGCCGGCAAGCTATCGCGAGATGACAACGCCGTTCATGACGACGAACGGAAGCGCCGATTACGGCCTGGGCCTCTTTGTCGATTCCGTTTATGGCGAGAAGCGGCTCGGCCACACGGGAGGTTCGCTCGGGTTCACCACGGCAGACGAATATTTTCCCCGGCTGAACCTACGCATCATTGCGTTCACAAATCTTGGCGACGACACGCCGGAAGCCGGCGAAACGCTCACCAATGTCGTGTTCGCAGATCTCTATCCCGCACTCGCCGCAAAGGCGAAAACACCTGCACCGGGAGAGAACACCGCGATCACCGAGACCGTGCATGACGCGTTTCGGGAACTGCAGACGGGAAAAACCTATGCGCGGTTCGGCGCGCATCTGAGAGACAAGCTCATGGGCGGCGCAGGCGCCAGATTTGTCACCGGTCTTGGCCCCTATGGCGCGCCGTCTGCGGAAATATTTAAAGGGGTTCGCCACGATGCAAAGGACAACTGGTACGATTACCTGATCCAGTTCGGACCGGGCGTGTCCATGCCTTTTGCGGCGAAGATCGGCCCGGACGGTTCGGTGACAGGTCTGTCGATCGGATAGCGCTTACACCGTCACCACGATCTTTCCGAAATGGGCGCCGGCTTTCATGCATTCGAAGGCGTCGCGCACGTCGGCGAGCGGGAAGCGCTTGTCGATCACCGGCTTGATACCCATCGCCTCGATGGCGCGGGTCATGCTTTCGAACTGCTCGCGGCTGCCCACCGTGATGCCGTGGATGGTGGCATTGGTGGCGAAGATCGCCGCCACGTTCAGGTCTTTCACGAAGCCGCCCAGGATGCCGATCACGGCGATCTTGCCGCCCAGCCTGACGGCGCGCAGCGACTGTTCGAAGGTGCCGGCTCCTCCCACCTCGATAATATGGTCGGCGCCGCGGTTGCCGGTGAGCTTGCGCACTTCCTTCGCCCAATCGGGCGTGGATTTGTAATTGATGAAATGATCGGCCCCCAATGCTCTCGCGCGTTCCAGCTTCTCGTCCGACGAGGACGTGACGATGACGGTGGCGCCGGCGGCCTTCGCAAATTGCAGCGCGAAGATCGAAACGCCGCCCGTCCCCTGCACCAGCACGACATCGCCGGGTTTCACTTGGCCTTGCAGCACAAGACCGCGCCACGCGGTGAGCGCCGCGCATGGCAACGTGGCCGCGTCTTCGTCGCTGTAACCGGCCGGGACTTGTGTGACACCCTGTTCGCTCAGCAGGATTTTCTCCTGCAGCACGCCGTCCAGCGTGCCGCCCAGTGCGCCGCCAAGCTTCTCGGGCGTGGGCTCGCCCGCGAACCAGTTCTGGAAAAACAGCGGGGCGACGCGGTCGCCCGTTTTCACGCGGCTCACGCCGTCGCCGATCGCCGACACCAGCCCCGCGCCATCCGAGCAGGGCACGAAAGGCAGGCGGCCGCGAGATGCCGTCACCGTCGCCAGGTCGCGGTAGTTCAGCGAAGCGGACTTGATGTCGACGACGATCTGGCCCGGGCCGGGCGCGGGATCGGGCCTTTCGACGAGCTTGAGGTTTTCGATTCCGTAAGCCTGCTCCAGAACGACGGCGCGCATGTTCTATCCTTCGATCAGATCTTCTTTACGAGAACCAAATGTGTGGCGGCCGCGCCCGCAATTTTCTCAAGCGGCACTGCGCGCCCCGCGATTTCCTGAACGTCGGCCTGAAGCTTACGGCAACGCCGCCCTTCGCGAAACCGGCTTCGCAGCCTTTGCGTCGTCCCACAGAATCCTGTTCAGCGTCGTGGCGTCCGCGGCATCGGGGCGGGAGAAATCCAGCTTCGCGGATTTTTTCGCGCCGGGAGCCTTCGCGGCGTTGGTTTCGTAAAGAAGCCCGCTCAGCAAATTCGATTTGTCGGCGTCATAGGGCGGTTGCGTTCCGGAACCGGTAAACAGCGGCGCGAACACCGGCGCGTGCGTATCGAACAGATTGATCGGCGGAAGCCCGATCAGCTCCTCCATTGTGTGGACCATGCCGACCGTCGTGTAGAAATGATGATCGACAAATGGCTGCGGCGTCCTCGGAGAATATTTGCTGATCACGAGCGCCACAGAGCGATGCGCATCCACATGGTCGGCGCCGTTCTGCGCATCGTCTTCCACCACGAAGATCGCCGTGTCGTCCCAATAAGGGCTGTGCGACACCGCATCGACGACGCGGCCCAGCGCGAGATCGTTGTCGGCGACGGACGCGCGGGGCGTGGGCTTGCCCACGCGCGTTCCCCCCGTGTGATCGTCGGGTAGATACAGGAGGACGAATTGCGGCAATTCCGTTGCGGTGCCGCGCGCGGAAACGAAACCTGCGAATTCGCGCAGGAATTCGTCGGCGCGCAATTGATCGGGATAATCGACTTCGAAATCCGGATAAACCGGATCGAGGTGGTCGCGCTGTGCCGGTTTCGTCGGGCGCGCGGTCTTGAACAGGGGCACCGCCCACGGCCACGGACTGGGCCCGCCCCGGGGATTGCCCACGCCGGGAGGCAGCATCGCGCCTTGCGCGATCTCCGCAGCCGGACACGCGTCCGCGTCCTGCGATGGGGTGCCTTCCCGCGGCGTGGCGACTTTTTCGTCCTTGCACCAGATGGTCTCGGTCATCTCGCCATAAAGGCGATAGTTGAAGCCGTGCCTGGCGAGGTTGTCCCACAGGAATCCCGTGCCCGGATCGTCCATCGCGGGAAGGCCCTCATCGAGCGCATTGCCGAAATCTTCCGGGCGTTCGCTTCCGCGATAGATGATGGGCCAGATTTTCTCGATGTAATCGGAGCTGGCTGCGCCGTCGGACCACAGATGGCCGTTGGCGGACACTTCTCCGCTGTCGTAGAAATTGTCGAGAATGCCGAACTGCAATGCGAGCTTGTGCGCATTTGGCGTGATCGCGGCGCCATACATGGTGAGCGACGGATCGCCGTCGCCGGCGGGCAGATCGCCCAGAATCTGATCGTAAGTGCGATTTTCCCGGAGAATGTAGATCACATGGCGAATGGGATCTGCGCCGCCCGCAAACGCGATTTTGCCGGGGTCCGCATGCAGGAGGTTGTCCTCTTCGACCCGCCGCGTGAAGCCGCGCAGATTCTTTTCGATGACGCGCAGACTCAGGCGTTGCAGCGAGCCGCCGATCAAGGTGGGGATATAGGGGTGGGGGGCAGGATGCAGCCCGGATTGCATCGCAGCCTTCATATTGTTCGGCCCGGCGCCTTCGCCTTTGGCAGTGGCGACGAGCAAATCGTTGCCCGCCATGGCGAGGGCACTGGGGTACCATTCCGTGGGAACGAACCCGATCGGCCATGCTGCAACGCCGGACGATTTTTTGCCGCGCGCCGTGTCGAACACCGCAACCGCATTGAGCGACGCGCTCGTGGCATAGAGGCGCGTTCCGTCGCGCGAGAGCACGATTGCGATGGGAACCGCGCCGGCCGCTTCGCTTTTGTTCAATGCCACGACATAGGTGCGCGCGACGAGACCCGTCTTCAGGTCCACGGCCGCGACGCCATCGGATTCGGCCGCAGCCGCGTTCGACAAGGCGACGTAGAGGATATCTTCCTTCGGACTGAGAGCCATGCTCGTGGGATGAACGCCGGGAGCTTCCGGATCGGACGCGCGCGCCAAACCGATTCGGCGCGCGACGTTGCCCGTTGCCAGATCCAGTTCGATCACGGCAGAGTCGTTCCACAGGCTGATCCATGCCCTGGTTCCGGACTTGCTGGCGATGGCCGAATAGGGATACGCGGCAGGAACATATTTGCTCGCGGTGCCGAGATCGAACGACTGCAAAATCCGCCCCGTGGCGACATCGAGCAGGATGGCATTGTCGGAGAGATTGTTCGCGACCAGCAGCCGGTCGCCGGTTGGTGTCGCGATGACGGCGAACCCGGCCGGATAGGCCGGCGCGGTTCCCGCCGCGATGTTATCGGCCTTGTAGGCGAGTTCTTTCGACTGCGCCAATGGCTGCGCGGGGATTTCGACGACGCGTTCGGGCGTCACCTGCCCGCCCGCGAATTTGTAGACGGCAATGCCGTTATGCGAGATCGACGATAGCGGCGCATAAAGATGTGTGCCGTCGCTCGAAAAGGCGAGACCAACGAAATAGCTTTGCAACGTCGTTTTTTCGTCGGCGCGCAGGCGTTGGTCGGGAAAATCCGCCAGCCGATTGCGGCCGAGGTCGAGCACGCCGATCGACTGTGCCAACCCGCTCTGCTGCGTGCCATATCCCTGGTTCACGAGCGCCGCATAGCGGCCGTCGGGGCTGATTGCGATGGCCGCGGGATAACTGTTGGTGCGGTCGACAAAACCCGGGACTGGAAGCGTGATGGTCTTGCTGGTGGGGAGATTGACCTTGCGCGGCATGCCATCCGCGCTTGCTGCCCCGAGCGATAAAAAGAAAACGGGAAGCCCGGCCACGAGAATGGCGATGATCTTTTTCATGATGGAGGCCCCTGTTCGGCACATGATATTCGATTCTGCCGATTTCGACATTATACCCCCTTCAGCCCTGCCGTCGGCTCACAAGTACATGATAGGCAACGGCGTCCCAGGCGTTGTGAATGCCGGTGAAGAGCAGCACGAGCGCGACGCCTGCCATCGCGAACATGGCCACGTGCGCGTGGGAAAAGGCGGCAACCGCGGATGCCGCGAGCGCGGCATAGGCCATAAGCGGCAGGGCCGCGTGAAACAGCCAATCCTCGAAATCGGGTTTGTAGACGGATTGCACGCCCATGCGCCGTGCCGTGACGAGCGCGTACACCGTGCCGCCAAGTCCCGTGACGCCGCAGACGAGTGAAGCGGGCGCGATGCCGTCCCAGGGCGCACGCAGCAGGGCCGCGAGAAACAGCACGACGCTGAAATGTACGATAGTGGGTGTCGCAAACGCAGCCCCGGCTTCCGCCCCGCGCGCAGGAGGACGGTCGGCAATCAGGGTCATCACGACGAACTGCAATCCGATCAGTGCGCCCGCCGCCGAGCCGACGATGACGTAGAAACTGTCCCATCTGGCAAGCTCGGACATCCCGTTATCCCTTCCCGGAAAAGCGCACGGATCGCGGCATGGCGCGCGCAGCTGAAGACGACGCCATGACCCGCACGCGCAAAAATCGTCCCGAGCTTGGCGCCCATCAACCCGGAACCCGCGTAGCCTGCACCGGAATCTCGGAAACGGCGCGGTCTGCGAGCAGCCGTCATTTCCCGACGGCCTGTGCAATCGCTCTTGACTTTTATCGAATATCAATAAATATTACCGCTTATCGATAAAAGAAGGAACTGCTCCCATGGCCTCCGTCAGCGTCCTGCCCAAGATTTTTCGCTGGGTCTTTACCGTGCTCGCGGGGCTTGCCGCTCTGGTCGCGGTCGTCCTTTGCATCCTGGTTGTGCTCAATCCCCACCTGCCGCCTGGCACGCATTTCGGGCCGGCCACGGTCGACCTGATGGGGCAACCGGGCACTGTCAGCCTTCTTCCGGCGCAGGGCGATTTCGATTTCACGGCGCAGGCCTTCCGCGGAACCATCACGCTGTTCGTGGGACAAGCAGGAGACCTGATCGAACTCCTCAAGCATTACGGCCTGCCCATGGTTCTGGTCGACGCGATTTTCTTCGCGACTTTGTTCGAGCTTTTGCGGCGCCTGTTCCGCAATGTCGGGCGAGGCGACAGTTTCAGCGCGCGCACGGTCCGGCTTGTCCAGATGGTGGGCGGCCTGCTGATCGCGTTTTCCTTCCTGTCCTCGTTCGCGGAGGGTTTGTTCGCGCACGCGGTGTTCGGCTATTTCGCAAATCACGCGGTGATCACGATTTCCGGCAGCGAGCTTCATCTTCCCGCGCCCCGCTATGTGATGTTCCCCCGGGGCGGCGGATTTCCGCTCGGCAGTCCGTTCTTCTTTTCGGGGCTTCTCGTGCTGGCGCTTTCCGAGGTGTTCCGTCAGGGACTGGCGCTCAAGAGCGAGAACGAGCTGACCATATGAGCGAGGCACGATGATCAAGCTCAATCTCGACCGCGTCATGCTCGACCGCAAGATCAGCCTGACCGAATTGGCGGAACGCATCGACATCACGCTCGCAAATCTGTCGATCCTCAAGACCAACAAGGCGCGGGCGATCCGGTTCTCGACCCTGGATGCGTTGTGCCGGGCGCTGCAATGCCAGCCGGGAGACATCCTCCAATTCGTGGCCGCGTCGGAAGGCGAACAATAACATGGTGCCGCAAATGAATGAATTCTTCAGCCGCCGCGCGTTTGCGATCGCGACAGGCGCGTTGCTGGTTGGCGCCCTGGCTCAACCATCCGGCGCGGCCAATGGCTCGCCCGCCGCTATCGATCAATCGGCTTTTGTCTCTATCGGCGGCATCGATCAGTGGATCAGCATCAAGGGCGAGGATCGCGACAATCCCGTGCTGCTGGTGGTTCACGGGGGCCCGGGCGAAGCGCAATGGCCGGCAGCCGACAAGTATGAGCCCTGGGAGAAGGCATTTACCGTCGTCCAATGGGATCAACGCGGGGCAGGCCATACTTACGGACGCTATGGCACGCAGACGCCGGACGTCACGCTCGACCGCATCGCAAAAGACGGAATCGAAGTGTCCGACTATCTTTGCCGCATGCTGGACAAGAAAAAGATCATCGTCCTCGGCCACTCATGGGGCTCGATCGTCGCCGTCAGAATGGTGCAGCTGAGGCCGGACTTGTTCGCCGCCTATGTGGGCACGGGACAGGTGGCGAGCTGGAAAGCCACCGTCAACATGCAGTTCGATTTGCTGCTGGCCAAAGCGCGCCATGACGGCGACAGCGCCACCGTGAAGCAGCTCGAGGCGATTGGGCGGCCCGATCCCGCCAACGCCGCGCAGTATTTCGCGTTCAGCAAAGGCCTTCATGCTGCGATGGCCCCGGCCGATCAGGCCTGGCTGCAATCGCTGCACAGCAACGCTCCCGCGTTGATGGCAAGCGATCCCGGAGACTTCCAGAACCTGATCGACGGAATGGATTTCAGCGCCGCGCATGTCCTGCCGGACCAGATGGCGAGCGATCTGCCCGAGACGGCCGGCAAACTCGACACGGCGATTTTCGTCATCCAGGGGGAGGACGATGTGATCACGCCCTCGAAAGCGGCGGTCGACTATTTCGACCGCATAGAGGCCCCGAAAAAGGAATTGATCCTCATTCCGGATGCCGGGCACTTCGCGTTCATGACAGCCCCGGCTGCGTTCCTGGCCGCACTGACCGATAAAGTTCGCCCGGTCGCCATCGCACACGGCGCCTGAATTCGACACGAGTGGCCGTGTCGATCGGAAGTACGGCAGTTGGTGTTGCATCGACCCGTTGAGATCGCCAACATTTGTGTTCATTCCATATCGTGCTCGCACGCATCGAGGAGGCCGTCGGCGCAGCCGAAGCGGTCCATCGGTCTCTTTGTCGGAATCCAGACATTCCCGTCGGATTGCACCGCCATCCGTACGCGGCCTGCCAAATTCAATTGGCGATACCCCCAGATATTGTGCGAGGGGATTTGTGCGGCCACGGATCCTGCACCAAAAACCTTCGCTTTATTAAACTGCATTCATGATCTAAGTTTGAGTGGTGGGTTGGCAAATGGTGTCAACGCGGGCG
>Ga0302324_100015117_pt1 | contig 15499 bp, 15 predicted proteins | sample Palsa_T0_1_FD_201949 | JGI IMG/M metagenome (GOLD analysis project Ga0302324, IMG submission 201949) | Peat permafrost microbial communities from Stordalen Mire near Abisko, Sweden - Palsa_T0_1 | ecosystem: Environmental > Terrestrial > Soil > Palsa > Peat permafrost | place: Sweden: Abisko...
GTGCCGCCAGGAGCGAGACAAATCCCAGGCGGTAGCCCGCGGGACGCTCCGCAGGAAGCGTATTCGCCAATGCTACGGACAATGATCCAGACGATGTCACTTCGAACTCCTCCCGGCGGCCTTGCTGCGAACCACTCTTTTCAAAGCCTTCAGCAATCTCGGCCCGGCGGTTTGCAGCTCTTCGTGATGCGCAGCCGAAAGTGTGCGCAGCAGCTTCTCTCCGGCGGGCGTCAGACACAGAAGAACTTCTCGTCGATCCCGTTTGCCGGCCTCTCGCCGGATCAGTCCCTTCGATTCGAGCCGGTTGCTCAATTCCACCGCGCTGTGATGATGTATCTGCAAACGTTCCGCCAATACTCCGACAGTCGGACGCAGGCCGTCTGGCAAGCCCTTGATCGCCAGCAGAGCCTGATGCTGCTGCGGTTCGATGCGGGCTACCCGCGCAGCCTGCTCGCTGAAGCTCAGAAAACGCCGAATCTCGTAACGCAGGTCGGCCAGGGCTTTGTAGTCGGATTCGCGGCTCACAGTCCTTCCCCTCTCACATTGTATCGTATAACGATATAACTCGACGGCACACATTTGAAGCGGAGCATCTCTTGTTTCGGATGACTCAGAAAACGCGGGGGATAAACGCGGGCACTTCTGCGGCGTATTCGTCAAACTGGGAGCCCAAAGCCTCGCGCAACAGCTTTTCCTCGCTGCGGATACGGATTTCGGTGCCGATCATGAAAACAATTGTGGCCACGGCGAGGCCCTGCCATCCGCTGACAATCAGTCCCGTAGCAACAAGCATCCCCAGCATGGCCAAATAAATCGGATTGCGGACGACGGCATAGGGTCCCCACCGGATCAACTCATGGCCTTCAATCACCCGGGCAACCAGGGCCCATTGTCTACCGAGCGCTCGAGCCGCGGCAAAGCAGAACCAGGTCGATGCGATCGCGATCAGCGCCGCGAATACGGCCACGAGCCACTCCGCGGTTTGAGACATGCGCACGATGGGCGAGAAGTACCTCCGGCCGTAGCTGAAACAGATCGCATAGCCGAGACATTGCAGGAAAAATCCGGCATGCGACTTGAAATCCTTCCTCTTCGTCGACTTCTCCGCTCCCCTTTTCCCTACGACGAGAATCACGCCAAATCCCAGCCAGCAAAGCGCCAAAACGAAGAGCGCCAACTCAGTGGGTAAATCAACCTGGGGTGTCATGGATTTTATTTGGGGCGCCTAAAACTGCTTCTCGGAATCGAGCAGAATCGTAACGGGGCCATCATTCACAAGCTCCAGCGACATGTGCGCCTGGAACACACCTGTCTCGACGCACACGCCCAGGGTCTTCACCGCCGCCACGAATTCATCGTAGAGCGCCTTACCCTGCTCCGAAGGTGCCGCCTGCAGGAAACTCGGGCGCCGCTGCCCGCGCACGTCTCCGTACAATGTAAATTGCGATATCGCAAGCATCGCACCCTGTGTGTCCAGCAGCGACTTGTTCATCTTTCCCTGCTCATCGTTGAAAATCCGGAGATTCACAGTCTTCTCAGCCATGGACACCGCCGTCGCCGAAACGTCATTTCGCCCCACGCCAACCAGCACCGCGAGTCCCGGCCCGATTTCACCGCTGACCTGCCCGTCAACAACCACGCGCGCTCGCGTAACCCTTTGAATCACTGCCCGCATCGCCTGCCTCGCTGCGAAGTTCCCTTCGTTCCGATTCTATGCGGTTCGCGGCAAATCGCACAATTGGCGCCCGTCTGTACCCGCGGAGGGGGGCTATGGTATCCTTGGTCGTTCACGAAGGTCATTCACACCGGAAGGCACACACACCGAACGTTACGTTAGCCGCAAGGTCACCGCGATGGGCAGCAACTTTTTGGCATGCCGGGCCCACGTGCAGCGCGTATAGCTTTCTGTGAGTGGCAGGAACGGCGAAAAAATGTCTACACAAGCAACGAGCCCTAAGATCGACACACTGCGCCTGGCGCATTCGCCCGATAGCGACGACGCCTTCATGTTTTACGCGCTGGCCACGGGCAAAGTCCGCCTTCCCGGCGTGAAGTTTACGCACATTCTTTCCGACATCGAATCCTTGAACCGCGCGGCGCGCGAAGAAACGTACGACGTTACCGCCCTGAGCTTTTACGGCTACACCTTCGTGGCCGATAAGTACGTCCTGCTCGATTGCGGCGCGAGCTTCGGTGAAGGCTATGGTCCCATCGTTGTTGCCTCGCATCCGATCAAGAAAACGGAACTTGCCGGACGGAAAGTCGCCATACCGGGCGAATGGACTACCTCCTATCTCGCGCTGAAGCTTTTCGAGCCGAATGTTGAGACGGTTACGATGCCCTTCGACAAGATTCTCGGCGCCGTGCAGGCCAAGGAAGTCGAAGCCGGCCTACTGATTCATGAAGGCCAGCTCCTTTTCTCCGAGGTCGGGTTGCACCGCGTGGTTGATCTTGGCCAGTGGTGGCAGGAGTCAACCGGACTGCCGTTGCCCCTTGGCGGAAACGCCATCCGGCGCAGTCTTGGGCCGGAGTTGGGGATGCAGGTAGCGCGCATCATCCGCGAGAGCGTCTCCTATGCCTTGGATCATCGCGAGCCGGCGATGGCTTACGCGCTGCAGTTCGCGCGCGACATGGACCCGCAACTGGCGGACAAATTCGTGGGAATGTACGTGAATCGTTGGACGCTCGATTATGGAGAGGAAGGCCGGCGTGCCGTGCGCGAGCTTCTGGCCCATGGCGCTGCCGCAGGATTCGTGCCCTCCTCCTTTAAGGTCGAGTTTCTGTCCGACGCTGCTTAAGCCTCGGAGAATCATCAGGCTAGGCATAAGGCACGGCAGGTGAACCGCTTTCTCGTTCTACGCGCACAATTCGCCAGTCTCTAGCAGCGGTTCGTTTACCGCCAGGTCGCAGCGGTCCCACGTAATTCCCCATTCCGGCAATTCCCACGGGATAATCCTAAGGACATGAGAAATCTTATCGAACAGGGCCTGGCCCTCCGCGAACTCCTACGCGAACGCATCCTCGTCCTGGATGGCGCCATGGGCACCATGCTGCAACAGGTGAACCTGACGGCGGCAGACTTCGGCGGCCCGCATCTGGAAGGTTGCAACGAGAACCTTGTAATCACCCGGCCCGACGTGGTGCTGGGAATCCACCGCAAGTATCTGGAAGCCGGCTCTGACATCATCGAAACGAACTCTTTCGGCAGCACGCCCGTAGTCCTCGCCGAGTATGGATTGGGCGAACACGCGCACGAGATCAGCCGCCGCGCTGCGGCGCTCGCGAGACAAGCCGCTGACGAATTCTCCACGCCGGGCAAACCTCGGTTCGTCGCCGGATCCATGGGTCCCACAACGAAGGCCATCAGCGTCACCGGTGGAATCACCTTCGAGCAGCTTCGCAATAACTTCCGGGACCAGGCTCGCGGTCTCGTGGAAGGCGGCGCGGATCTGCTTCTGCTCGAGACCTGCCAGGACACGCGCAACATCAAAGCGGGAGTGCTCGCGATCGACGAGCTCAGCCGCGAACTCGGGCAGCCCATCCCCGTGATGATCTCCGTCACGATCGAACCGATGGGAACCATGCTCGCCGGGCAGAACATCGAGGCGCTCTGGGCCTCCCTCGACCACGCTGACGTGCTGTCCCTCGGGTTGAATTGCGCCACCGGCCCCGAATTCATGACCGACCACGTCCGCACCCTGCAGTCCCTGACAAACCGGTTCGTCTCCTGCTATCCGAATGCCGGTCTTCCGAACGAAGAGGGGCTATACCAGGAAACTCCCACCACTCTCGCCGAGCAGCTCGATCGTTTCGTCGAGCGCGGCTGGCTGAATATCGTCGGCGGCTGCTGCGGAACCACGGAAAAACACATTCGCGCCATCGCTCAGATGGCGGAAAAGAAAGTCCCGCGCCATCCGGCCGGCGCAAGCCATCGGGCGGTCTACTCCGGCATCGACGTGATCGAAGCCGAGGAGAGCACGCGGCCCTTGATTGTCGGCGAACGCACCAACGTGATCGGCTCGCGTGAGTTCAAAAAACTCATCGCCGCGGAACAATGGGAGGAAGCCACCGAGATCGCCCGCCGGCAGGTGAAAAGCGGGGCGCACATCGTGGACGTATGCCTGCAGAGCACGGACCGCGACGAGATCAAGGATATTCCGCCCTTTTACGACCAGCTGATCCGCAAGATCAAAGCGCCGATCATGATCGACACCACCGACGCCCGGTCGATCGAGCTGTCGCTCACCTATTGCCAGGGCAAGAGCATCATCAATTCGATCAATCTCGAGGATGGCGAAGAGAAGTTCGAGCGCGTCTGCCCGCTGGCCCGCTCCTACGGCGCCGCCCTGATTGTCGGCTGCATCGATGAAGACCCGCAGCAGGCACAGGCCTTCACGCGCGAGCGCAAATTGGAAATAGCGGAGCGCTCCAACAAGCTGCTGACGGGAAAATACGGCATCCACGCCGAAAACATTATTTTCGATCCCCTGGTCTTTCCCTGCGCCACAGGCGATGAAAACTATATCGGCGGCGCGGTGGAAACAATCGAGGGAATCCGGCTGATCAAGAAGGCTATTCCGTACGTTCGCACCGTGCTCGGCATTTCGAACGTCTCGTTCGGCCTGCCCGCCGGTGCCCGCGAAGTAGTCAATTCCGTTTTCCTATACCACTGCACCAAGGCCGGCCTCGACCTCGCTATCGTCAACGCGGAGCGTATCGAGCGCTTTGCGCAGATCCCGGATGCCGAACGCAAGCTCGCCGAAGACCTCCTGTTCAATAACGTCCCGGAGTCTGTTCCCGGCGATCACCCGCAGGTTTCGCTTCTCCGCGGCGCCCCGGCGGATTGGCGCCAACAAAGCCGCGAACAGAAAGCCGCCATCAACCAGTTCCACATTGCGGCAATTTCGGCCCATTTCCGCGGCTCCGGCGGCCGCAAGAAAGCGCGCGCGCAGGATCTGCCGCTCGATCAACGCCTCCCGAACTATATTCTCGAAGGCTCAAAAGACGGCCTCATCGACGACCTCAATCGCAAGCGCGAAGAAGGTGTGTCTCCGCTCGATATTATCAACGGCCCGCTCATGGCCGGCATGGCCGAGGTGGGCAGGCTCTTCAACAACAACGAATTGATCGTGGCCGAGGTGCTTCAATCCGCCGAAGCCATGAAGGCGGCCGTGAGCCATCTCGAGCAGTTCATGGAGAAGGCCGACACTGAGAAGCGCGCCAAGGTGATCCTCGCCACCGTGAAGGGTGACGTTCACGATATCGGCAAAAATCTCGTCGAAATCATTCTGAAGAACAACGGCTATGACGTGATCAACCTCGGCATCAAGGTCCCGCCGGAAGACCTGATCCGCGCGCATGAAAAACACAAGCCGGACGCTATCGGTCTCTCCGGCCTGCTGGTGAAAAGCGCGCAGCAAATGGTGACCACGGCCGGTGATCTGCGCGACGCGGGCATTCGCGTTCCGCTCTTGGTGGGCGGCGCGGCTCTTTCGGACAAATTCACGCGGTTAAAGATCGCGCCGCAGTATCAGACCGCCGTCTGCTACGCAAAAGACGCCATGACCGGTCTGCGCCTGATGAACGAATTGAGCGATCCAAAACGCCGCGCCTCGGTGCTTCAGGAGCACACATTTACCGCGACCGCCGCCGTGGAAGACGCCGCGCCGCGCCCGCAAGCCCCTGCCGGAGAAGAGCGCGTGGCGAAAATCCGCACCGATATCTCAATCCCTTCCCCCGCATATCTCGACCGGAAAGTGCGCGCGGTCCCCGACTTGAACGATATTTGGAGTTACATAAATCCTTACATGCTTTTTGGACGTCACCTGGGTTTTCGCGGGAACTTCGAAAAAGCCCTGGGCGAACGCGACGCGCGGGCCCTCGAACTCTTCAACAGCATGGAAGAAATCAAGCGCCAGGCCAGAAGCTTCATGAAAATTGGCGCGGTCTGGCAATTCTTCGAAGCCGAGCGCCACGGAAACTCCATCGCCCTGTTCGCTCCCGGCGGCGCCTCGCCCATCCATACCTTCCACTTCCAACGCCAGCGGATCGGCGAAAAGCTTTGCCTGAGCGATTACATTCTCCCGTCGGCGGAAGGCAAGCGGGATCACATGGCTCTCTTTGTCGTCACAGCCGGCGAGGGTATCCGCGCGAAATCCGAGGAAGCGAAAGCCGCCGGTGAATATCTCTACTCCCATGGGCTGCAGGCGCTCGCGCTCGAAACGGCGGAGGCCTGCGCCGAATGGCTGCATCGCCGCATCCGGGAAGATTGGGGTTTCCCCGATCCTCCCAATCTCACCATGGCCGAACGCTTCACGTCGCGTTACCGCGGCAAGCGCTATAGCTTCGGCTATCCCGCATGCCCCAACCTTGAGGATCAAGCCGGCATCTGGATGCTGCTCCATCCCGAGGATGTCGGCGTTCACCTCACCGAAGGCATGATGATGGACCCTGAAGCCAGCGTCAGCGCGCTCGCCTTCCATCATCCCGATTGCACCTATTTCTCCGTCGGCGACCAGCCCGCCGAATCCCCGTCGGAATCCTGAGCGCGCCTCGTACGCAGCACCCACCTATGGCACTATTGTTGTCATCGTGCTCGTTGGAATTCTTGAATGCGCTATCTGATTTTGAGCGACGTCCACGCGAACCTTACCGCCCTGGATGCCGCACTCGCAGCCGCGGAAGGCCGGTGGCAAAAAGCCGCCTGCCTGGGCGATCTCGTCGGCTACGGCCCGCAGCCGAACGAAGTCATTGACCGTATTCGCTCCCTCGGCGGCGCCGTAATCCGCGGTAATCACGACAAGGCGGTAAGCGGTCTCGTGGACGCCGAGGATTTCAATCCCCTCGCTCGCGCCGTCACACTCTGGACGCGGGCTCAGCTTCTTCCCGCCAATCTTGATTACCTCGAAAACCTGCGGCACGGGCCTGTCACGCTCGACGGCTTGTCGATCATCCATGGCGCTGTTCACGACGAAGACGAATACGTCTTCGGTCCCGCGCAAGCGGTCGAAGGGCTGCTTGACTCTCCTTCGCCGGTCACTTTCTTTGGGCACACCCACATCCAGGGCGGCTTTACGCTCCGCGACGACCAGGTGGTCGTACAGCATCTGAAACCAGCGGCCGGGAACCTGTTCACCAGCCTGCCGATTGAAAAAGGAACTTCGTATCTGCTGAATCCCGGGTCCGTCGGCCAACCCCGCGACGGCGACCCGCGCGCCGCCTTCGCGATTGCGGACCTCGATCAGCAGTCGGTGGAGTTCTGGCGTGTCGCGTATGATATTGAAGCCGTGCAGAACCGCATGACGCAGGCAGGCCTGCCGGAGCCCCTGATTCTGCGTCTCTCTTTCGGGCGTTAGGGAAAAAGGAAACATGCTGCCAGGCGATAATTACGAAGAGAAGGGCCGCTTCCCGGTCGCTTTCATAGCCGGAGCCGTAATTGTGCTGATCCTGGGCGCAGGCGCCACATGGCTGATCCGCCGGTCGCAACCTACCGGCATTGCAGCCGCAACCAAACTGCCTTTCGGCCAGCAAGAGCAGTCCTACGCGCCCCGGATTCAGTTTCAAGGCATTCAGATGGCGCATTCGACGAATTTCCTCAACCAGGAATTCACCTTCGTAGCCGGCACCATCGTAAACAATGGCGACCGCGCGGTTGTGGGACTTCAGGTCGTCATCGAATTTCGCGACCAATTTAACCAGACAGTCCTGCGCGATTCCGAGATCATCCTTCCGCCCACAGCCCTTCCTCTCCCAGCGGGCCAGATGCGCGACTTCCAGGTGATCCTCGAACGTATTCCCTCCGATTGGAATCGGCAGTATCCTTCCATACGCGTCACGGGCCTTGTCCTCAAGTAGGGTAGTCGCCGGTCCCCTGTTTCTAAACGATTGGGTGGTTTGTCTATGGACGATTGGGCCGAGCTCGACCGCGCTTTGGGCATCATCGCCGCATCCGGCCGCGCCGAAGTTCGCGAGGACGGCGAATGGCTCGCGGACTTCCACCCTTTGCACGTGGAAATTCGCCGCCAGGGACAACACGCGCTCGTCCACTTGTGGTCGGACCAGCGAAACCTCACCCGCCGCATCCTCTGCATCAAAGAACGATCCGACGATCATGCTCTGCTCGAAGTCCAAAGGTTCGGCCGGGCAAAGCCAGGCCGCCTGGAATTTTTACGCGCCGATGCGGCGCGTCCCGCGAGCCGTGTCTTACGGGAGCAATTCCGCGCAAGAATCTACCGCATTCTTTCGGACGCTTTCCCCGATGCAGTGATCGACTCGCTCACAGTTGCACAGGACCTCAAAAAATCCTTCTCGGGCCTCTACGTCCGGGGCCAGATGCACGAAGGATCCGGCACCTGGGCGTTGCTGGCCGTCCCCCCAGCCGACGAGATTTCTTCGGTGGAAGCAAGCCTCGCTTTCGGAGTTCTCTGGCTCACTGGCTGCGAAGCCGCGCGCAGCGCCGCGGAGTGGAAGGCTTGCGCCTCTTCGTACCTGAAAATACGGGTCTCCACCTGAGGGAACGCATCCTGGCTCTCTCCCCTTCGACCCGCGCCGAAATTTTCGAGTTTTCGCACCGGGATGGAGGGGTGCGCAAGCTCGATCCGGCGGATGTGGGCAATCTGCAGAGCCGCCTTCTGCCTCGGCCGGAAATGGACTCGTTACTGATGGCCGGGCGCGAAGCTGCCTCCCGAATTCCCGTCCTGGCGTCCAGGGCCTTCGAAAAAAACACTCCGATCGAGCAACACCTGATGCCCGGTGTCTGCGAGTCCTCGTTCTCTTTTCGCGGCCTCGACTTTGCCCGCTGGTCGATCGAAGGCCTGTCTTTCGGCCTCGACGATTCCCGGCTCCCGCTCACCAAAGCCACCGAACCCGCGCTGGAAAAACTCCTCCGCCAGCTCGAGTTGTATCGCAACCCCCTCGCCGAGCAGACCAGCCATGCGCTGTACCGCAAAGCCCCGGAGCGCTGGATCGAAACGATGATTCGCGAGGACCCCACAAAGCTCGATGCGAGGCTCGACGCGCGCTACCTCTACTCCCAGCTCCCCGCCTTCACCGCCGGAAGCCGGGGCATTCTTGACCTGCTCGGCGTCACTCGCCGCGGCCAGCTTGTAGTCATCGAACTGAAGGCGTCCGAAGATATTCAGCTGTCAATCCAGGCAGTCGATTACTGGCTCCGCGTCCGGCGGCATCAACGTGAGGGAGACTTCGAGCGCTACGGCTACTTCCCCGGAATCGAACTCGATTCGCAGCCCCCGCAGGTATGGCTGGTTGCGCCGGGATTCCAGTTCCATTCAGCCACCGAAATTTTGCTGAAATATCTCTCGCCTGAAATCCACGTCACGCGCATCGGTCTCAACGAAAACTGGCGCCGGGGGTTGAAGGTGGTCTTCCGTCAGTAGACCTGTTTCGGCTTGGTCAAAAATGCGGGCAAAAAATTTGGGAAGCGGACTGTCGAAACAGCCTCGCTTCCCGGGGTGTGTCCTAGAAGTATTACTAGCTTAGACGCGGGTGTTTTAAAAAGGTTTCCAAACTCAATAAAAAAGATATTTGCGCCATTTTTCGTCCCGGTGCCCGATCAGGCGCATCAGCTGGCGCGAAGTGTGCAGCGTAAACGGCCGTGGCCGGCGCTGCAGCTTGATCCCGGCTTCTTCCGGCGTTCGGTCGCCCTTGCGGTTGTTGCAGGTATAGCAGCAAGCCACCAGGTTCTCCCAGGAGGAGCGTCCGCCCCTCGATCGCGGCATTACATGGTCAAGGGTCAGTTCGGAAGCGGGAAGCGCCGTTCCGCAGAACTGGCAGGTATTCCGGTCGCGCAGCAGGATGTTCTTCCGCGAAAGCGCCCGGCTCTGCTGGGGAATATGCCGGTAGCTTAAAAGCCGGATAACTGACGGCACCTGAACGGCTTTCGAAGTGGAATGAACCTCAGTGTGGTTGGTCTCTTCCGCCTGGGCAACGCCCTTCAGCATCAGAACCAGCGCCCGCCGCACAGCAGTAACGTTAATCGGCTCAAATGTGGCGTTCAAAACAAGGACGGGAGCCTGCATCACCGAAGGACGGCTGGCGGAGGAAGTGCTCGCAGCCCGGGGCGCGCCTGAACTCAAGCCTAGTGCAGGACGGGGACGTAAACCGGTTTTCAGCCGATTGTCCATAGCTGCCCTTTTGCGCCGACAAAAACCCTAGCCTTCTAAGATGCTCCTGAAGCCTTACGGGATTCTTTCGTCTGTGTTAATTTTTGGGTCTGGTAGCTGTTTGCCAACCCGGAACCAGCCTGGCCACCGTAAGCCCCACCACCCTTGAAGCACCAGCCTTTTTGAGCGCCCTCGCGCAGGCATCCAGCGTCGCGCCGGTGGTCATTACATCATCTACCAGTAGAATGCGCAGGTTGTCAACCTTTGCGCCGTCCAGGGTCGCGTAGGCGCCACGCACGGACTTCCATCTCTCGCTGCGCGAAAGAAGTAGCTGAGCAGGCCTGGGCTTGGTCCGCGTCAAAAGCCGGGTATCTACCCGGGCACCCAGGCGCTTCGCCAAGGGCTGCGCAATCAATTCCGCCTGGTTATACCCTCGTTCGCGCTGCCTTCCCGGGTGGAGCGGAATTGGCACCACCGCATCGACGCGCCATGCGTCCAGTTCCTGAGCGATGCATCCGGCAATTCGCTCCGCGAACCAGTGGCCCAGCCGCGTCACTTCCTCATACTTCATAAGGACAATTGCATCGAACAGAGTGTCGTTATAAATCGCAAAGCTGCGCGCCCGGTCAAACGCAAAAAACTCCAGCCGGCAAAGCCTGCACAGCGGCCGGGTCGCTTGAATGGCTACGGGAGAAGCAAACGGGCGCCCGCAGCATTCGCAGAGCGGCGGTACGATCGCCTCAAAGGAGTCGAGGCACCGGTTGCAGATGGGAATCCGGCTGGCATTGGTGAGAATCTGGTCGCAGATACGGCAGGGCGCCGGACACAGCACCGACGTCACCGCGTCGAGCGCGCTTCTTAAGATCACCGATGCGTTGTTAACGAAAGAGCTACCGGGACAACCTATCTCAAAATGAAGGCGAATGGAAGGGGCCGGGCGCGGGTTACAGCAGCTGCGAGGTTCGTTCCCGAATTGAAACCGGCTGCGGGCTGATCAGGGTTTGGGCGGTTCAGACTGTTGATCCGGACTAAAGCAGACCTTGTTCTTTTTTCTCTTGGCAAGTGATGCAGTAGCGCGTCCACGGTACCGCTTCGAGCCGCTTTTGTTGCAACTCCTGATGGCAGGCGGCGCACTCTCCGAACGATTCGCCCTCTATCCGCGCCAGGGCGTCATCGACCAACTGCAAAAGCGACCGGTTCTCGTGCGTCAGCCCGAACAGAAATTCCTTCGTGTAGGAATTGGCTGCCTTATCGGCAAGATCCACTGTGGGGTCTTCGTCCGCTTCGCGGCCTTCCTGCTCGGTGCGGGCGATTCCCCGGAGCAATTCCGCCCGCCGTGTAACGAGTTTCTTTTTGTAATACTCGAGCCTTTTCTTGTCCATAGTTAGTCCCATAGAGGGCTCCGGTAACCCATCAAAAAACTAGCCATAGTATCGGTACCGCCGCCGCTTGTCAAATTGCGCGAAACACCGAATTTCCTGACGCAAAGTAACGCAGCGGGGCGTTTTCCATAGATGCGCGATGATAGATGCGTGCTGCGTCCAAAAGGATTCCAAAAGGGTCCGCTGCAACCTTTCCATCAACATGTACCGTGGCTTGTTGCGAAGGCTAAGTGCGGCTGTTAAGATTGTAGGTCCGCGCGCCTGGAAGACGCGAGTCGTACACAACCTTCCATCATGCACGTGTTGGTTCCATTTAAAACCAAGAACGCAAAGGGGAAACGGGATTGGCAAAATATGACCTTGTGATCGTTGGCAGCGGACCAGGCGGCTACGTGGCCGCGATCCGCGCCTCGCAGTGGGGATTGAAAACCGCCGTCGTGGAAAAGGATCCGTTTCTGGGCGGTACCTGCCTGCACGTAGGCTGCATCCCAACAAAGGTCTTTTTGCACCATGCCGATATCTACGACAACTTCAAGCGCGCCGCCGAATTCGGCTTCGAGGTGAAAGACGTCAAGGTGAACTGGCCCGCGATGCTCACGCGCAAAGACAAAATTGTCAAGAAACATGCCGGCGGCATCGCCGCTCTCTTCAAAAAGAACAAAGTGGATTCTATCAGCGGGTGGGGACGCGTCGCGGGCCCCGGACGCGTTTCCGTGGAAAAAGACGGCAAGACCACCGAACTCGAAACCACCTACACCATGCTCGCAACCGGTTCCGAAGCCCGCTCTCTGCCGGGAGTCGGAATCGACAACACCACCATCCTCACCAACCGGGAAATTCTCGCTTTGCAAAGCATCCCTAAATCGCTCGTCGTGGTCGGATGCGGCGCGGTGGGCGTTGAATTTGCCTCGGTGTTTCACACGTTCGGCTCGGAAGTCACCCTTCTTGAAACCCTGCCGCGCGTTGTTCCGCTCGAGGACGAGGAAATTTCCGCCGAACTCGAAAAGAGCTTCCGCAAAAAGGGCATCAAGATCGAACTGGAGGCCAAAGTCTCCTCCGTCATCAAGGATGCCAACGGAGCGACGGTCTCCTACACGGACAAGTCTGGAAGCCCCAAGACCATCTCCGCGGAAAAGGTTCTCATCGCCGTCGGACGGCGCCCGCTTACCGAAAACATCGGTCTCGAAAAGACCAAGGCGAAAGTGGAGCGTGGCTTCGTGCACACCGATGCCTTCCTGGAAACCGCCGAGCCGCATCTGTACGCCATCGGCGACATCGTCGCCGGACTGCCGCAACTCGCCCACGCCGCCTCCATGGAAGGCATCATCGCCGTGGGACGCATGGCGGGCAAACCTGTGCAACCCTTCGACCGCAAACGCTGCCCCAACGCCACCTACTGCGAGCCGCAGATTGGCTCCATCGGCCTGACGGAAAAGCAGGCGCGCGACGCCGGGCTGGAGGTCAAGACCGGAAAGTTTCCCTTCCTTGCCAACAGCAAGGCCACGATTCTCGGCAATCACGAAGGCTTCATTAAAGTGGTCGCCGAAGCGAAATACGGCGAAATTCTGGGCGTCCACGCCATCGGGCCACTGGCCACGGAAATTATCGCCGAGCCGGTCGCGGCCATCGGTTTGGAAGCCACACTGGACGACATGGCATCCACCATTCACGCTCATCCCACTGTCTGGGAGGCAATGGGCGACGCATTCAACGCTGTCCGCGGGCTCACCATCAATTACTGACGCGGGAGTTTCTCCTAAGTCCAGGAAGCGGCAAGCTTAAAACAATGAAGAAGTGGCACCCGGTAACCTCGTGAAGCAAGTAGAGAAAATCGCCTGGGTAGTGGACCTCGGGATCATCCCGTACGGCCCCGCGTGCGACTTGCAGCACGCGCTGGTAGAAGCGCGTAAAGCGCATGAAGTCCCCGACGTGCTGCTCCTCTGCGAGCACCCTCACGTGATCACCCTTGGCCGCAACGGCAAACGCGAACATCTGCGCGCCGGATCGAACGTACTCGGCCAGATGCATGTGGAATTTCATCCCAGCGACCGCGGAGGCGACATCACCTATCATGGCCCCGGGCAGATCGTGGGTTATCCGATCCTGGACTTGGCGGAGCACCGCCGCGACGTCCGCTGGTACGTCGAGCAACTGGAAGAAGTAATGTTGCGCGCCACGGCCGAGTTTGGCATCGCAGCCAAGAGAGTGGAGGGCAAACACGGCGTTTGGGTGGACGTCCCGGCGGGAGAAGAAAAACTCGCCGCGCTGGGCGTGCATCTGAGCCGCTGGGTCACCTCCCACGGTTTCGCTTACAATGTCTCGACCGACCTGCGCTTCTTCGATCTCATCGTGCCCTGCGGCATCCCGGATAAGCGCGCCACCTCGCTCGAACGTTTGCTCGCGCGCGAAGTTTCCACCGGCGAAGTTCGTCCGCGTCTCATCTCGCACTTTGGAAATGCATTCGAACGCACCATGATCCAAACGCCCAGCCGCGACTTGGAAGCCGCCCTTCACACGCACACTGCGATGGCCGGAATGCCTCGGTCTCAGCACGCTGGCCAGGTTTCTCTTGGGGAGGGTGCTTCATGAACCATCCCGTGATGCCACCTTCGAACAAGCCTTTGAACGGATCCGTGCAACTCTCGCTGAGCACCGCCCAGCAGCTCGATCTCTATTACTACATGCAGTTAAACCGGCAGCTCGAAGAGCGCATGGTTCGCCTGTTCCGCCAGAACAAGATTGTGGGCGGCCTTTACTCGAGCCTCGGACAGGAAGCGGTCTCCGTCGGCAGCGCGTTTGCCCTCGAGCCGCGGGATTGGCTGGCGCCCATGATCCGCAACATCGGCGCCCTTCTCGTAAAGGGCTTCCCGCCGCGCGACATTTTCACGCAGCACATGGCCAAGTACACCTCGCCCACGCAGGGCAAGGACGGCACGAGCCACTTCGGCGATCTGAAGCAGCGCCACGTCGTTTCGCCCATTTCCATGCTCGGTGACCTGATTCCCGTGATGGCAGGCGTAGCCATGGCCGGCCGTTATCTGGGGCAGAAGATCGTCGCCATGACGTGGATTGGCGACGGCGGCAGTTCCACCGGGGCTTTCCACGAAGGAATGAACCTCGCCGCCTCCCAAAACGCGCCGCTCGTCGTGGTCCTTGAGAATAATCAGTGGGCCTATTCAACGCCGGTTTCCCGCCAGGTTCCCGTTCGCGATCTCGCCAACCGCGCCCACGCCTACGGCGTTCGCGGCATGGTTGCCGACGGCAACGACGTGCTCGCGGTCTACAAAGCCGCCAAGGAAGCGGTCGGCGAATGCCGCGCGGGGCGCGGTCCGGTTCTTCTCGAAGTCAAAACGATGCGGATGAAGGGACACGCGCAGCACGATCCCGCCGAGTACGTGCCCAAAGCTATGTTCGATTACTGGAAGGCCCGCGATCCCATCGCGCTCTTTGAAAAATACCTCACCGAGAACCATATTTGGGATCCCGGCAAGAAGGCTGAAATCGACGCGCGCATCGAGCAGGAGCTCGATGCCGACCAGAAGTTCGCGGAGGAGTCGCCGCTTCCGCCGCCCGAACTCGCGGAACAGGGCGTCTATTGCGAAGGATGCCACACCATCACGGCGGAGTGGCACCGTCCCCAGGAAGAGGTCATGCCTCCCAACTCCAGCGTGCAAGGGGTTTGGACCATTTCCGATTTCGGTGCGGCGCAGCCGCCCGCCGCCCTTCCCCGGCCGGCCATTTCGGTGGCGCCTCACCTGAAGCCGGCGCCGGGGCATCCGGCTAAACATGGCGGAAAACATGCGCCGAAACACCCAGCGAAACCGCATCCCAAACCACCGCCCGCTGCCATCGATACTCAACCCGATTTAGCCACCGCTCCCGCCCTGCGCGTCCCCTTCGGGCGCGGCCCGAAAGACAAGGCCTTCCGCCAGGAACAGCAGAATGCCAAGGACGCGCGCCGCAACGACAAGCGGGGAAGGCACCGCTGATGGCCGA
>Ga0302324_100015118_pt1 | contig 15498 bp, 12 predicted proteins | sample Palsa_T0_1_FD_201949 | JGI IMG/M metagenome (GOLD analysis project Ga0302324, IMG submission 201949) | Peat permafrost microbial communities from Stordalen Mire near Abisko, Sweden - Palsa_T0_1 | ecosystem: Environmental > Terrestrial > Soil > Palsa > Peat permafrost | place: Sweden: Abisko...
AGTACCACACCGATAGTTCACTACTACGACTACTCAACCCGTCGGGGTGCCGCACCCTTCCGGGTCTGAAGGGTGCGTGGGTTTTTCCCATGAAGCACCGACTGGAACGCCGTTATGGCTTGGGCCAACCGCATTTCATTACTTGCAGTTGTTACCACCGCAAGCCCCTCTTAGGCACCGAAAAAGCGCGGAACCTCTTTCTTCAGATTTTGGGTGAGGTTCGCGCGCGTTACAATTTCGCACTGCTTGGATACGTGGTGATGCCGGAGCACATTCATTTGCTGATCAGCGAGCCGAAGGTGGGGACTCCAGCGACGGTGATGCAGGTGCTGAAGCAGCGCGTCTCGCGAGCGATGCACGGGCGTCGAAGGAGGCGCCTAATAGCGCCTGGACAACTGCGGATGTGGGAGGAGGCGCCCGCGCGGAAACGGCGTCCTTTCTGGCAGCGACGGTTCTATGACTTCAATGTGTGGAGTTCGAAGAAGAGGAACGAAAAGATGAATTACATGCATTTCAATCCGGTGAAGAGAAGATTGGTAACGCATCCGAAGGACTGGGCCTGGAGCAGTTATGGATTCTATTCCGCCGGAGGCAAGAGTTCGTGCCCGCCGAATCCGGAGTGGAAGTCGGAGAGAAAAACGTGACCACAGATGAATACTGACGGAATCAGCCAGAGGGGCGCGGGACGGAAAGACAACGTCAAAACACGCACCTTTTCTGCACACAACGCAGAAAAAGTGCGGCACCCCTCCGGTTTTATCTGTGGTCCCAGTTGAATTGGGGTGTGGTGTGAAAAGGGTGCGCCAGACGCCTCACCCCAGCAGTTTGCAGGGCTGGTGGCGTAGGTCGAAGCGGTCTGGGCCAGTTTGCCGCGTAGTGGGGATAGCAGGACAGAACATAGGGGCGAGGGGGGAGTTATTGTGGCACGGCCGGGTTGGACCGGCCGTGCCACAAGTGTTTAGGTTAGTGTTTTTTGTTTTTTGTTCGTTTCTTCGCGTAGTCGTAGGGCCCCGAGAGCGTCTCCAAAGGCCCGACAAAGTAGCTGAAATCGTCGGTTTCGACCCAGAACAGCTGCCCGGCGTACGCCTGGTAGATTGTGGTTTGGGCAGTGAACTCGTCAGAATCGAAGTTGAACAGGAGCGGGATGGTGTAGCGCCCGGGGTTGGTTCCGTCCGGAGTAGCGGTACCCGAGAATCCGACGCCGGAATAATCTCCCGGAGAGTCGGTAAGGGCGCCGAAGGGATCGGCGACGGCTCCGGTACCGTTAAAAATAACGGTTCCATCTGAACTTGCCGTCGCACCGCCGAGGAAGTCGAATTCATCTTCTTCGGTGGTGTCGCCCTGGCCTCCGAAGGAATAGGTACCGTTGAAGTGGGCCACGCCGGTATCGGTTTGCGGAACAATGGAGCCGATGCCGATAAGGTCGGGATCCATCTCGGCAATGAGCGCCCCTCCGCCACCATCGGTGGTGTCGTTGGGATCGAGGATGTTGAGAGCGGGATCGACGGCATAGACCCCGAAAGTCTCAACGTCACCAAAGACACCGTCGCCGAAGTTGAGGGACCCGTAACCGTTGGTGCCAACCATGAAGTCGCCGGTAATGGGTTGGGCGGTCAATTGTACCGGGGCAAACAACTCGTTCAGGTCCCCGACGCCATTGAACGCGCACAATCCGATGCCGGTGCATGCTGACCCTATACCCTCGGGCTTAGCACGCGGTTTAGCGCCATCCTCAGCGGAAGTAAAAAACTCACCCGCTGCGCCATAGCCGGTGAAGGCTTGGCCGAAGGAGAACACCGATTGGCCGATAGAGCCGCTCGAAAACGTGCCGGAGCCTTGACCGTAGGCTGAGCCTACTGCGGTGTCGAGACCTACGCTGTCTGTATCAATGACCCGAAAAACTTCGGGACCAACGGTGTAGTAAACGAGCGAACCAGAGCCCGCAAGGCTGCCGTTGATCGTGCCACGACCGTAGTTGTCGGGCGTGCCCAAAGTTACGTCTCCCGAAGTAATCGTTGTGCCGATCGTAACGTTTCCGCCGACGTTGGTGTCAAACAGGCCGGTGACGGCACCGGAAGTTATGGTGATCACGCCTCCGAAAGCAGTCGGTACAAATTCGTCATCACTGTCATCCGTGAAGGACGCACCTGTGGAGGTAAATGCAAAGGAGCCGGACGGCAAGGCCGTGGAGGTTTGCAGGTCGAGGCTTCCACTGGAAGTCGCGGACTCGTCGAATTGAGTGATGAGCGCGTGATTAGCGTTGGGGAAATTGACGGCGAAAGTTTCCGTGCCATCAATGCCCGGTTCTCCCGATGCGGTGACGAGAGTAAGCGTTCCATTTCCGCTGCCGTCGCCCGCGAGGACCAGGTTGCCGCCAGTGAAGGCATCCTGTGTGGCGGTATGCCCGTCTCCATCGTTGTAATCCTGTTCTCCGCCGACAACGGCGAAAGAACCGTCACCGGAGGCGGTCTGGGCAATGGCCACAACTCCAGCTATACAGTAGACATCGCCCGAGCCGTCATTTTCAGCGCCGTCGTTTTCTTCGCCGGTCACGTAAAAGGTGTAATTGAGGGCAGTGGCGGTTGTTATGGTCACGCTAGTGCTAGCAAATCTGCTGGGCTTGTCCACCGAAGTCGCGATGATGGTGACGGTGCCGGCAGTGCTCGGAGCGGTATAAACGGAGGCAACGCCGCTGGCGGTTTGAGTGGGATTAAAAGATCCGCAGGTTCCGACCGGGGTGCAACTCCAGTTCACGCCACCGGCTTCTTTATCATGAGTCACCACGGCAGTGACTGACGAGGTGGCAAGTGGAGCCGAAGTAGTGGGAGCCTGAGTGATTTCCACTTTCAGGCTGTTGCCGCAGCCGCAGCCAACGTAGAACAGCGCGCTCGTAACTACCAGAGCCATCCAGAGAGTTCTGCGGTTCATAGCGACCCTCCCTTGGACTCGGACTTCCAGCTGGTACTGCGGTTAGCGGGAGCGTAGGCGATGCCATGTTCGTTGCGGATTTTGTAGATGTGGCCATTGGCCTGGACGATGCGGGTGACAAAGACATCCTTGCCTTTCACCGTCTTCATCACGCCGGTGACCTTGACGCTTTGGCCGCTCGTGATGGGGAGAGCAGTCTTGCCCCTCATGGCGAATCTTCCCAAATTTGCGTCCACGGTGCCAGAACTTGTCGTCACCATGATGTGAGCACCCGGCGTGAGATCCATGGAGCGAGTGGTCTGCTTGACCACGCTGCTGACGGTGCCGGTGAGTGTTACTTCCTTGGTGATGTCATAGGCGCGGTGTGCGGCGGGATTGGCCGCGGACTCCGCAGCTTGGGCTTGAACGCGTGCTGCAAACGGGCAAAGGGCAAAAATCGCCAGAATCCCGAGAACCGGGAGCCGCCGGCTCATAATCCGGCCCTCCCGACCTAAGCTTATCGTTTCGGCAAGTAATGGTATGTGCAAGGCAATCTCCTCAGTGTGAGTTTGTTAGAGCGGCGACAAAAGGCTTTCGCGGAGGTTCACTCCTCCGAGACTAACCCGAAGTTAATGCGCAAGTTGCGGCTTGTCAAGGAAGATGGCTGGTGGGATGACAAATAAGTATGGAAGGATTATCTGTGACAGACGTAGTAGAAAGGCGAAATTGAGGCTAGTGGGTGGAGTCTGTGTTCGAGTCGCCGCGTTCGCGAGGGGTGGCGACGGATTCGCTGACGGCGTAATCGGGAGGAATCTGGGAGAGCGCCGGGTCGGGTTCGGAGCGGTCGATTTTCTGCATGGTGGCGGCTGCCGCCGACATGAGGAGATAGAGATTCGCCCATCGCTCGAGTTCATTCATAAGTCACGCCCCATCGTGGCATGAGGTCGGCCATAGAGTAGAAAAATTGAAAGTAGCCGACTACTCACTCCATCGAGGCTACTCGTCTTCCTGACCTTGGGCTTTGGCCAAGCGGTCGATCACGGAGAGATCCTCGAGCGTCGTGGTGTCGCCGGAAATGCCTCCCTTGTGAGCGACCTCGCGGAGCAGGCGGCGCATGATCTTGCCGCTGCGCGTCTTGGGGAGCAGATCGGCGAAACGAACTTCGGCGGGCCGGGCGATGGAACCGATGGTCGCAGCAACGTGGTCCATCAGGGCGGTGCGGAGTTCTTTCGAAACGGAATGCCCGGCTCGCAAGGTGACAAAGCAAATGATGGCTTCGCCCTTGATCTCATCGGGACGGGCTACGACCGCTGCTTCGGCCACGGCGGGATGGCTTACCAGCACGCTTTCGATCTCCATGGAGCTGAGGCGGTGGCCGGCGACTTTGATGACGTCGTCCACGCGGCCGAGCACCCAGATGTAGCCGTCTTTATCGCATTGGGCGGCGTCGCCGGCGAAATAGACGCCGGGAATGCGTTCCCAGTATTCGCGGGCATAGCGTTCGTCGTCGCCGTAAATGGTGCGGAGCATGGAAGGCCACGGCTTTTGAATGGTCAAGTAGCCCGTCTCGCCGGGGCCTACCGGCTCGCCTTTGAGATTCACGACGCGGGCGGCGATGCCTGGCATCGGAAGAGTTGCCGAGCCAGGTTTGGTGGGAGTGGCGCCGGGCAGGGGAGAAATAAGGATAGAGCCGGTTTCGGTCTGCCACCAGGTATCCACGATAGGACAGCGATTTTTGCCGATGGCCTCGAAATACCATTTCCAGGCTGCTGGATTGATGGGCTCGCCGACGGTGCCGAGAAGCCGGAGGCTGCTGAGATCGTGGGAATTGATCCAGTCCATGCCCCAGGCCATGAAGGCGCGCACGGCGGTGGCGGAGCTGTAAAAAATCGAGACTTTGTAGCGTGCGACAATCTCCCAGAAACGGTCGCGCTGCGGGAAATCGGGCGCGCCTTCGTACATGACGATGCTTGCGCCGTTCGCGAGCGGGCCATAAACGATGTAGCTGTGGCCGGTGACCCAACCGATGTCGGCGGTGCACCAATAGATGTCGTCCTCGCGCAAATCGAAAACGAGGCGGGTGCTCCACATGCATTGGAGCAAATAGCCGGCGGAGGTGTGCAGCACGCCCTTGGGTTTGCCGGTGGTGCCGCTGGTATAAAGGATGTAAAGAGGATGCTCGGAATCGAGTTCGGCCGCGGGGCATTCTTTCGAGGCCTTTTCTTCGAGCTCGTGCCACCAGAGATCACGGCCCTCCTGCCAGGCGACGGGTTCCTTGGTGCGCAGGACCACAATGGATTTCTGAATGGTGGGACAGAGCTTCGCGGCTGCGTCCGCGGTTTCCTTGAGCGGAACGATTTTTCCGCGACGGTAGCCGCCGTCGGCGGTGATCAGGATTTTTGCCTTGCAGTCGGCGATACGGTCGGAGAGAGCGGTGGCGCTGAATCCTCCGAAAACGACGGAATGGACCGCGCCGATGCGCGCGCAGCCGAGCATGGCGATGGGCAGCTCGGGAATCATGGGCATGTAAATCGCGACGCAATCGCCGGCTTTGACGCCCAGAGACAAGAGCACATTCGCAAACTTGCAGACACGTTCGTGGAGCTCGGCGTAGGTGAACTGATCCGTGGAGCCATCCTCGGCTTCCCACATGAGCGCGGGCTTGTTTGCGTTATCTCTCAGGTGGCGATCGAGGCAGTTGTAGGCGACGTTTAACTTGCCGCCCACGAACCATTTCGCGTGAGGCAATTTCCATTCGAGCACTTTCCGCGGGGGCTGGAACCAAGCGAGCTTCTCGGCTTGCTTGCCCCAATACTCCTCGGGATTTTCAATGGCCTTCGCGTACATCTCACGGTATTCCTCGAGGGACTTGACGTGCGCGCGCTTGCTGAATTCTTCCGGCGGCGGAATGGGTTTTTCTTCGAGGACGTGCGGGTCAAACTCTAACATGGTGCCTCCGTGAGCGGGCGAATGGGCGAATCGTTAGCCGCAGCCGGTGTTTGTTATGCGAAAAGACCGCCTGGCCGCACCATACGTTATTGAAGATGAGGCATTTGGTCAAGCAGGGGGATTGCGGGCGGAAGGCGCTGGCGGGGCGGAAGCGATCGCGAGCGATTGCGGGACAGGGGAACGGTGGGAAAAGGTATGGTTCGCTGAAATCGGGGAACTTTTCGGGCTGCGGGGCGGAATATGTAACGAGAGGCAGCGCAGGCCGTCCAAAGATATGCGATGAACAGGGGCGCGGAAACGACAGACGACGGTGTGCTGCTACGGCGGATGATGGCCGGGGACGAGGAAGCGTTTACGCTTCTTTACCGGCGACGACAGCCGGCCATCTACCGTTTTGCGCTGCATATGAGCGGGAACGTGGGCGTGGCGGAAGACGTGACGCAAGAGGTTTTTATGACGTTGATTCGAGATGCCAGGCGGTTCGATCCGGCGCGCGGAACGCTGGGCGGATTTCTCTTCGGCGTGGCGCGCAATCATCTGCGGCGGCGCTGGGAACAGGAGCGAAACTCGCACCCGCTTCCGGAAGGCGCGGACGAGCTGGATGCGCTTTTGCAGAGAAGCGCGGCGGCACGGAACGGGAAGGGCACGAACGGAAATGGGACGAACCACTTCGTTGGTGGTGGCGACGAATTTACGTTGATCGAGACGGTGGGGCGCGTAAGGCAGGCGATTGCGACGCTGCCGGAAAACTATCGCGAAATCGTGGTGCTGTGCGAGCTGGAAGAAATGAGTTACGAAGAAGCTGCGTCCGCGCTGGATTGCCCGGTGGGAACAGTGCGTTCGAGGCTGCATCGTGCGCGAGCGTTGTTGGCGGAAAAACTGCATGACGAACAGCCGTTGCGGAGAGCCTCGGCGGTGGGCCGATGAACGAGGAACGGAATCGAATGGATTGCGCTGAATTCAAGGAAATTTATCACGATCTGGACCGGCCGGGCGCTCTGGCGGCTTGCATTCGAGAGCCGGCGCTGGAGCACGCGGAGTTTTGCAGCCGCTGCGCGGCTCTTTTGACCGAAGCGGAAGCGCTCGATTTCGCTTTGCGAAATGTGGCGCGATACAGCGCGGGGCGGCAGGCCTCTCCGCGGGTGGAAGCGGCGGTGTTGCAGGAATTTCGACGCGAGAAAGTTCGCGCCACGGGCCGCAGAGTTCAGTGGCAAGCGGCGGTGCTGGGCGCTGCGGCAGGGATTGCACTCGTAATCGGGCTGGCGCTGCACCACCGCACCGTGCCGTTGTCGGGAGGCGAGCAGGCGGCGGCCAAGACGGATATCGCAGCTCCCGCGGTTTCGGTGGAGGCGCCGCAAGCGGTTGCGGAAGTGGCCGGAAATGCCGGGGCTTCGAATGTTGCGGGAGCCGCATCACGGGCGAGCGAATCGGGCGATGAGGAATACGCGGGGAATTTCGTGCCGGTGCCTTATGCCGATGATCCGGCTGCGCTCGAAGGCGGCGCGATTGTACGCGTCACACTTCCGCGCTCGGCGCTGGTGTCGTTTGGCTTGCCCATCACCGATGGCGGGGACGCGGATACGGTTGCAGCAGATCTGGTGGTGGCCGAGGACGGAACGCCGCAAGCCATTCGCGTGGTACCGCAATCGAACGCGAATTCCGATTTTTGAATTAGAACGCTCGAAAATGCACATGCCGGGAGGACACAGGAATGAAGATCACGCGTAAGTATTTCAGCATAGCTCTGGCGGGAGTCGCGCTGCTTTTGGGCGGGAGCCCGAGCCGCGCGCAGTCTGATGCCGCAGCAGCACCGGCTGGGCCACCGCCGGATGGAGGTGTGATCTTTGAGCGGAGGGGACCCGGGCCCATGGGATTCGACGGAATGGGCTTCGTCGGATTCGAAGGCGGCATCGCGGGCAAGACGGTGACCGGCGCGCCTTTCACCGCAAGCTTTTCAACGCAGGAGACGCAAACACTGACGGACGGAAATAAAATCGAGACGAGCACGACGGGCACCATGGCCCGCGATGCGCAGGGGCGCACGCGCCGGGACATGACGCTGCCCGCCATCGGGCCGTGGGCTGCGGCGGGGAAGACTCCTCCGCAGGTGTCGTTCATAAACGATCCGGTGGCGGGAACGGGCTACATCCTGGAAGCGGATACGAAGACGGCGCGCCTGATGCGAGGCGGACATCGCGGAGAGGGCAAGGGCGGACCCGGCGGCGAAGGCAAGGGCGCCGAGGCCAAGAACGAAACTACGACTGAGTCGCTCGGCACGCAAACGATCAGCGGGATTTCGACGCAGGGCACGCGCTACACGCGCACGATTCCGGCAGGCGTGATGGGCAACGAGAAACCGATCGTGATCGTGACCGAGCGTTGGTATTCGCCGGATTTGCAGATTACGGTGATGACCAAGCGCACGGATCCGCGCATGGGCGAGACCGTGTTTCAGCTGACGAATATTCAGAAACAGGTACCGGCGGCGACACTTTTCCAGGTGCCGTCGGATTATACGATGCAGCAGGAGCGTGGCGGTGGGCGCAGGAACGGACCGCCTCCTCCGCCACCGTCGGAGGACTAGGAACTGATTCGCAATAACGATTTCCCACCCCGAACAGCGCGAAGTACAGCATGAACTTGTGGGCGGAACCCCAAACCACGCTCCGCCCACAAGCCCCCTTCCGAGAAATTTTCCTTCCTGGAGTTAATTCCGATCGAGCAAGCAATGAGTTTTACGATTCGGGCGTGGCGCGGTCGAGGAGTTCGACGACGTGGAGAACTTCCTGACCGGTGCCGTGGATGGCAGCGCCGGCGCGGAGTTGCAGGATGCATCCCGGATTTGCGGTGGCGATTATCTGCGCCTTGGTTCGTCCCGCGCGGTCCATCTTATCCGCGAGCAATTCGAGCGAGGCTTGCGTTTCCGTGACGTTGTAAACGCCCGCTGAGCCGCAGCAGAGATCCGAAAGAGACATTTCGACGAATTCGAGGCCGGGAATCGCGCGGAGGAGTTTGCGCGGGGCTTCGCGGATTTTCTGGCCGTGGACCAGGTGGCAGGAATCCTGGTAGGTGACGCGCACCGGCAACGCGCGCATGGGGGCGACCAGAGTGAGTTCGGCCAGGAACTCGCTTACGTCCCGCATTTTGGCTGAAAACTTTTCGGCGCGGGCGTGATTTGCGGCGTCTGCGGGAAACAGGTGCGCGTATTCCTTGAGCGTCGAGCCGCAGCCGGCGGCGTTGGTGATGATGGCGTCAAAATCGTCGGCAGCGAAGGCGTCGAAATTCGCCGATGCGAGATTTCGGGCGACGTCGCGCACGCCGGCGTGAGCGGCGAGAGCGCCGCAGCAAACCTGCGCGGCGGGCACCACTACCTCGCAGCCATTGGCCTGCAGCACGCGGATGGTAGCGCGGTTCAGTTCGCTGAAAGTTACCTGCGCCACGCAGCCGGCGAAAAAGGCGACGCGGGCGCGCTTCGTCCCTTGCGCGGGAAAAGTCTTGCCCAACTCGGCGAAGAAAAATTCGGAGTCTATCCGCGGCAGGAGGTTTTCGCGCTGCTGCAAGCCGAGAAGGCGTAGAACGCCCGATTTACGCGCGAGGGTCGCCAGGCCGGAGCTTTGATAGAAGCGCAAGAAACGCGCGGCCGCGGCGATTCTTCGAGGGTAGGGGAGCAGGCGGCGGTAAACGAAATCGCGGGCGACGCGCGAGGCGAAGGGGCGCTTGTAATTTTGTTCGATCTGCGCGCGGGCGAGCTCGAGAACTTTTCCGTACTCGACGCCCGAGGGGCAAACCGTTTCGCAATTCCGGCAATTCAGGCAGCGATCGATGTGGGTGACAAACGCGTCGCCGAGCTCGAGGCGGCCTTGGTCCACGAGCGCAATTTGGCGCAGGCGTCCGCGCGGCGAATCGGCTTCGTGTCCCCACAGGCGATAGGTGGGGCAATTATTCGAGCACAGACCGCAATGGACGCAGCGGGAGTAGTCCGCGTATTCCGGCTTGTCCGTGGCCGAGAAGCCGCTGAGGGTAAGAGCGAACTCGCGTTGCGCGTCTTCGTGGGATTGCGGGGGCGATTGCACGGGAGGCTGGGCCATGGATTCAGAGGCCTCCGACGAATCGGCCGCGACAGAGGATGCCGCCGGGATCGAAGACGGTTTTCGTTTTTTGCATTTGCGCGAAATCGGCGCGCGCGAGGCCCCACACTTTGAGTTCGTCCTTCCACTCCGTGGGGCACCAGGGAATTGTGGCGTGGCCGCCGAGAGTGGAGCATGCGGCGAGAATCTGGTTCGACGCTCGCACCACGCGAAGCTTCGAGTCTTCGTTGCGCTCTTCCGGGAGTATCACAAAATAAATCACACCCACACCGCGGGCCATGGCCGCCCATTGCAAACCTGCGGCCTCGGCAGTCTTTGCGGCGCTCACGAGCGCTTCGGCCATGCGGGCCGGAAGGACGCTGAGCTTCATGATCGTGGCGGCAGGCGAAGACGCGAGGGCGATGGGAACGAATTCGCGTTTGCGAGCTAAGGCGGCGGAGACATGCTCTTCGCGCAAAATAGTGGCTTCGAGAGCGCCGCATTGTTCCGCTATCTGGCGGAGGGCGGACTCGTAGCGATCGAGCACATTGTCCGTTCCCGCAAAGCCGGCGGTGAAGGCCCAGCGCGCGTTGGATAAGACACCTGCGGGCAGCGGATGCGGTTCGATGCGCGCGGCCGCAGCGCCGGCAAAAACTGCGGCGGCGCGCGGGCTTAGAATTTCGGTGGTCATGGGCGCGAGAGGCGATTGTGCGACGCGATTTCTCATGTCGCAGGCGCGCTCGGCATTTTCGAAAGCGGCCACGAAGGCGCGGCTGGCTGCGGGCATGGGAAAAGTCTTGAAATTGATGCGGGTGATGACGCCGAGGGTTCCGAGCGCGCCGATCATCAATTTGTGGATGTCGTAGCCGGTGACATTTTTCACCACGCGTCCGCCGCTCTTGCACACCACGCCTTCACCGGTGACGAATTCCATGCCGAGAAGATAATCGCGCGCGGTTCCGTAGAGCTGGCGCAGCGGGCCATCCACGCCGGAAGCGATGGTGCCGCCGATCGTAGCTTGATTAAAATACGGCGCAGCGAGGGGGAGAAATTGGCGATGCTCGGCGAGCGCGGCGGCGAGTTTTCGCAGCGGGATTCCTGCTTCGACGCTCAGCGTCAGGTCGCCGGGATCGTAGGCCACCACGCGATCGAGGCGCGTCATATCGAGGGCAAGATCGTATCGCCGCGGCGGCAGGCCGATGGCAAGTTTCGTTCGCGCGCCGGTGGGAATCAGCGCTAATTTTTCGGCGGCGGCAAATTTCACGACCTCCGCGACCTGCTCCGTGGATGCGGGCTGGACCACGGCCGAGGGTTTGAAGCCGTCGATTTCGAAGGCGGCGAGTTCGGCCGGATTGGTGACGACGTGCGAAGCGCCGACGATATCGGCGAGTCGCGAGCTGGCGGCGGTGCTGGCCATGTTCATGCGCGGGATGCGCCCGCGACGGGCAAAGGCCGCACGTGGATTTCGCCGCATCCCTTCGTGGTGGGGAATATTTTTCCGGGATTCAGCAAGCCGGCGGGATTGAAAGCGTCGCGCACGCGGCTCATCAAATCGAGGTCGGCCGGGGTGAAGAGCAGCGGCATCAAGCGGTCCTTTTCCATGCCAACTCCGTGCTCGCCGGTAATCGAGCCGCCCATTTCGATGCAGAATTGGATGATTTCGTCGGCGGTGGCCACCGCGCGGCGGAATTGTGATTCTTCGCGCGCATCAAAAAGAATGATGGGATGCAGATTGCCGTCTCCGGCGTGAAAAATATTGCCGATTTCAAAGCCGTACTTGGTTCCGATTTCGTTAATGCGGCGCAAGGTGGCGGGCAATTTTGTGCGCGGGATAACGCCGTCCTGGACGTAATAGGTGGGAGAAAGGCGGCCCACGGCGCCAAAAGCGTTCTTGCGGCCCTTCCACAGAAGGTCGCGCTCCTGCGCGTCGCGCGCTACGCGCACTTCGCGGGCGTGATGGGCGCGGCAGACTTCGGCGACGTCCTCGGCGTGCTGTTCGGCGGCTTCGCGCAAGCCGTCCACTTCGAGAAGCAGAACTGCGGCGCAATCGATGGGGAAGCCCGCGTGGACGTACGATTCCACGGCGCGCAAGGTCCAACCGTCGAGCATCTCGCAGGCTGCGGGTGTGATTCCGCGCGCGGTGATATCCACGACAGTTTCGGTGGCGTCATCCACGGTGTCAAAAATCGCGAGCAGAGTTTTCACCGCTTCAGGCAGGCGCGTGAGCTTGACGGTCACTTCGGTTACGAGAGCGAGCGTGCCTTCGGAGCCGACAAAAAGTCCGGGGAGATCGTATCCCGGCGAATCGAGCGCGGGACTGCCGAGTTGCACGAGCTCGCCGGTGGGAAGAACGACTTTGAGGCTCAGCACGTGATTGGTCGTGACGCCGTAGGCGAGCGTGTGCGGGCCGCCGGAATTTTCGGAAACGTTGCCGCCGATGGTGCTGGCCTTCTGGCTGGAAGGGTCGGGGGCGAAGTGAAGTCCGGTAGGCGCGACGGCCACGCTCAAATCGGCATTCACGACGCCGGGTTGGACTGTGGCGCGCTGATTTTCCACATCTATTTCCAGAATTTTATTCATGCGCGAAAAAACGACGAGGATGCCGCCGTGGCGTGCGAGCGCGCCGCCGGAAAGGCCGGTGCCAGCGCCGCGGCCTACGATGGGAGTGTGATGGCGGTTGGCGATTTGTACGATGGCGACGACGTCCGCGGTGGTGCGCGGAAAGACGACGCAGGTCGGGCGCGCGATTTCGACCGAGCCGTCGTATTCGTAGAGCAGCAACTCCTCCGGGCGATGGAGAATCTCGTCCGTGCCGAGGAGTTTTTTCAAATCGTGGAGAAGCTTGGAATCCATGGGCTTGCCGCGAGAAAGTTGTGGCTCGCGGGTTCAAGGCCACTATAGACGGGTGCGTCCGTGGGCGTCAACGTGACCTGCGATTGGGTGCAAAGTGATAATGTGGACGCGGCGAATCCTGCGGCTGGATCCGGAATCTCGGGAGGCGGCCGCGCATCCAAGAATTCAGCCGTACAAGGAGGGATTATGGCAAGCCTAAGTGGACCTGCGACTGCTCCTGCAACCGCAAAGATTGTTCGCTTCCATGAGTGTGGCGGGCCGGAAGTTTTGAAACTAGAGGAGCTTCCCGTGCCGGAACCTGGGCCGGGCGAGGTGCGCCTGCGCGTGCAGGCTTTTGGCTTAAACCGCGCGGAAGTTCTCTTTCGCCAGGGCAAGTACATCGTGCGGCCGCATCCGCCGTGCACTCTCGGCTACGAGGCTGCAGGCGTGGTGGAGGCGGTAGGCGATGGCGTGGACAAAAATTTGCTGGGCAAGCGGGTCAGCACGGTGCCGGCCTTTGCCGCGGATAAATATGGAGTGCACGGCGAGGTGGCCATTGTTCCGGCGTACGCGCTGGCGGTTTACCCGGAGCGATTTTCGGCGGAGCAGGGGACATCTATATGGATGCAGTACCTGACGGCGTACGGCGCGCTGGTGCAGCATGCGAAGATCACGCGCGGCGACGTGGTGGTGATTACGGCGGCGAGCAGCAGCGTGGGCGTGGCCGCGATTGAGATCGCCAAGGTGCAGGGAGCGGTGAGCATCGCCACGACGCGGACCTCGAAGAAGAAGGCGGAATTATTGTCGCTGGGCGCGGACCATGTGATCGTGACGCAGGAAGAGAATCTGGCGAAGCGCGTGCAGGAGATCACCGGCGGCAAGGGCGCGAGAGTGATCTTCGACCCCATCGGAGGCAAGGGCGTGGAATTGCTGGCGCAGGCCGCGGCGCCGGGCGGAACAATTTTTATCTACGGTAGCCTGGCGATGGAGCCGACGCCGTTTCCGCTGTTGATTGCGCTTCCCAAGGGACTATCCTTGCGGGGGTATTCGATATTTGAAGTCGTGTCCGTGCCGGCGCTGCGCGCACAAGCGGAGAAGTACGTTCTGGACCATCTGGAGAGCGGGGAGTTCAAGCCGCGCATTGCGCGGACGTTTCCGTTGAGCGAGGTGGCCGAAGCGCACCGGTATATGGAGTCAAACGAGCAAATCGGCAAAATTGTGGTGAAGGTCTAGAGAGAAATTTTCCGTGGCGCGGCCGCGGGTGTGTGCCTGCGCTGGGACGCCGAGTCGGTGTATGCTACTCACCCTGCACGAAACGATTTTGCGAGGTGCGCGGTGAACAAGCCCAAGGTTCTTTCCACGCGGCCGCTCTTTCCGGCGGCGCGCGCAATCCTTGATCAGCACTGCGAGGTCGATTACTGGACGCCTGCTGAGAGAATTTCACGCGGGGAGCTTCTGAAGCGCGTGGCGGATAAGGACGCGCTGGTTTGCCTGCTGACCGAGAAGGTGGACGGAGAGCTTCTTTCGGCTGCGCCAAAATTGCGGATTGCTTCGACGGTCTCCGTGGGCCACGACAATATTGATGTGGCGGCCTGCACGAAACATAAAGTCGTGGCGACGAACACACCCGGCGTGCTTGACGACACTACCGCCGATTTTGCCTGGACGCTTTTGATGGCGATTGCCCGGCGGCTGCTCGAAGGCGATGCCTGGATGCGTTCGGGGACTTGGCCGGGCTGGGACCTGGATCAACTTGTGGGCGGCGACGTGTGGGGAAAAACGCTGGGGATTGTCGGATTCGGGCGCATCGGCCGCGGGGTGGCCAGGCGGGCGCAGGGATTTCAAATGCGCGTGCTGTATAGCGACGCGGTGAGGGCTTCGGCGGAGGTGGAAAAAGAATTGAACGCCGAGTTTGTGGACCGGGACCAGCTTTTCCGCGAATCGGATTTCATCAGCTTGCATGTTCCGTTGATGCCGGACACGCGCCACCTGATTTCGACGGAAAATCTCGACAAAATGAAGCGCACGGCGTTTCTGGTGAATACTTCGCGCGGGCCGGTGGTGGACGAGGCGGCGCTGGCGGAAGCGCTGGAGAACAAAAAAATTGCGGGGGCGGCGCTGGATGTTTTCGAGCACGAGCCGAAAGTACATCCGGCGCTTCTGGCGCGGAAAGATGTGATTCTGACGCCGCACATGGCCAGCGCTTCCGTGGATACGCGAACGAAAATGGCGGTGATGGCGGCGAACAACGTCGTCGCTTTGTTCGCAGGGCGGCGCCCGCCGAACGCGCTCAATGCCGATGCGCTGGGCCTGAAATAATCGCGTGCGCGGGCGAACGTGAAAGATACAGCGCAACGGATATTTCAGAAGACACTCGAGGCCATCGATATCCCCACGACTCTCGCGCGGAGACTCGCTCGCGAAGGCTCGGTGATTCACGCAGAGCAGGCTACGGTGGACCTCCACAAATTTCGCGAAATCGTGGCCATCGCTTTCGGCAAGGGTGCCTACGCGATGGCCGAAGGGCTGAGCGCGGTTCTCGCGCCGGATTTTCCACCGGAAGGAATCCTGGTGGGGCCGGCGGGCGCGAGGCGCGCGTTGCCGGGATGGAAGGTGTTTCCGGGCGGCCATCCTTTGCCTACGTCGGAGAGTTTTGCGGCGGGGCGCGAGATCCGCGACCGGCTGGCGAGGTGTGGCGAGGGCACGCTTGTTTTTTTTCTGATTTCCGGCGGCGGATCGGCCA
>Ga0302324_100015119_pt1 | contig 15498 bp, 9 predicted proteins | sample Palsa_T0_1_FD_201949 | JGI IMG/M metagenome (GOLD analysis project Ga0302324, IMG submission 201949) | Peat permafrost microbial communities from Stordalen Mire near Abisko, Sweden - Palsa_T0_1 | ecosystem: Environmental > Terrestrial > Soil > Palsa > Peat permafrost | place: Sweden: Abisko...
CGATGACGTGCGCCGCGGCGAGGTCGCTCCAGTGCGCGGGAACGGTCACCGGCGCGGCGCTCTCGGGCTGCGCGGCGCTCCCGCCGAAGAAGTAATCCACGCGATTGTCCTGGTAGTGATTCGCCGTGTTGTTCTGCGCCGCGTTGCCGAGGGGCGTCTGCCAGTAGAGCGCGGGGGTTCCCAGGGCCTCGGTCAGCGCCTTGATCCAGGTGAGGTCCTGCTGGAAGTCGGGGAGGGTGGCGTTGGCGGGATTCCACCAGTTGTCCACGCTCTCGACGACCTGGTAGTAGCCGGCGTCGCGGTCACTGGTCTCCACCACCACGAAATCTGCGGTGGATTGGCCGCACGCCGCGAGAAAGGCGGCGGCGCTCTTGGCGTCGACGGTCACGTCGACCGTGCTGCTGGTGTTGGAGGCGACGTTCCAGGCCGATGCGCTGAGGCCCACCAGGGCGTTCGGGGCATATTTGCGGGTCATGGCGATCATGCATTGTCCCATGCCGGCGATGGTATTGGGCAGGGATGCGCAGTCGGTGGCATTGGCGCTGGCCACCGCCGCCGCCAGGGTGGTCGGCGAGCCCGCCTGGCGGGCGTATCCCCAGAAGTCCGGCTCGATGTGCAGGAGGGCCTTGCTCTGGCCGATCCGTTGAAGGAGAAAGCGCCAGTCCGCGTAATAGCGTGTCATCAGCGCGACGCTGGTGGCGGCCTGGGTGGCCTCCGCCGGGCCCTCCTGGAAGCCCGAGAAGGTGGCGTCGGCGGTCTGCAAGATCTCGTAATACGTGAACATGGGAATCTGCGCCGGCGATGCGCCGGTGCAGGAGGTCTCGAAGTCCGACGCGTACGTGCCTGGCGGGGTGTCGTAGCAGCCCCACCACGCGCAGCCGCTGGTGCACGCTTGCCCGGATGCCACGCAGGACGCGCCGCACGAAGTGCACGGCGCGGGGCTGTCGAAGAGGCCACCGGAGAGATAGATGTAGCGGAGGTCGAACGGGGCCGCGGCCGCAGCGGCGGCGGACCCGCTGACGCCGATGATGAGGCGGGTCTTGCCGAGTGCGGCCAGAACCGACGACCCGATGCAGCTGGTCGTCGAAGAGTCGCCCCCGCCGGAGCCCGAGCCCCCGCCGGAGCCCCCGCCGGAGCCCGAGCCCGAACTGCCGCCGGAGCCCGAACTGCCGCCGGAGCCCGAACTGCCGCCGGAGCCCGAGCTCCCGCCGGAGCCGGAGCCCGAACTGCCGCCGGAGCCCGAGCCGGACCCCGCAGCTCCCGTCCCGTCGGGCGTCGCGCCCGCGTCGGATGGGGAGGGGGCTCCTCCGCCGCCGCTGCTCGTCCCGCACGCAGCGAAGAGAGCCCCGGCGAAGAGGACGGGAGCCAGAGAACGGAGAGCCTGCCGCAACGAAGAGAGGGGACGCGAACGCATGATCTCGGCCTCGTAGCCTATCTTTTCGCCAACAGGGAAGGGATGGCAAGCAGCGGGGGGCCATCCCTCCGGGCACCGGACCACACCCACCGACAGCCGCTGCCACCCTGTCTCCTCCCTGGGAGAGAACGTGGCGGCTCGAACGAGCCTCAGCTCCGCTGGAGCAGCGACCGGCAATACTGGAACTGCCGGAGGTAGCGCTTGAAGAGCTCCTGATCGCCCGCCAGTCGCCGCTGCCAGTGCGTCTCCTCCTCCTCCCAGGTGACCGGGTCGAGACCGAAGCGCTGCATGACGTCGGGCTGCTCGGCGTCGGGCGCGTTGGCAATCTCGGCGCGCATGGCCGCGAGCTGCTCGAGCGTCAGCCGGGTGGCGTAGTAGCCGGACGGCGCGGACGGCGGGAGAGGGAGGGCGCTGACCGGCACCGCCGGAATCGCCAGCACGACCCCCTGTGGCTGGGGGCCGCGCGCGCGCTTTCTCGTCGACTTGGTGGCGCCGGACAGCCGCATCTGCGCGGCCTTGTAGAGCACCCCGTATCTCTGGGCGAGCGAGTAACGGTCGCGAGCCGCTTCGGTGGCCATCTTGCCGAGCCAGTACTCCTGCGACGTCTCCCAGGTCTCGAGGTCGATGTGCGCCGACTCCAGCACGTCGCTGCGCTTCTCGCCGGACGTCATGCGCACGGTGAGCTCCGCGAATCGCTCGAGACTCATCGCTTGCGCCATCGCCCCATGGCAATCTTGCCTCAGCCGACGGCGCGCCGGAAGGTCTCCGCGAGCTCCTCGTCGTGGGCCATTCGCTGCATCCAGTAGTGGTTGGCGTGTAGGTACTGGTCGGGCGTCAGGCCGAGGCGCTCGAGGGTCTGGGCCACCGCTTCGCCCCGGCGAACCGCGCGCGTGGCCTCGGCGAAACGCTCCAGGGTGATGACCTGGGAGTCGTCGCTCTGCGCGCGCTGCATGGCGTGCGAGAACTGCTCGAGGAAGGGCGCAATGGGCGCTTCGTCGGTGCTCGCGTCCATGGCGTCCGAAAGGCGCGCCTGCCACAGACCGTCGATGTCCTGCCAGCGGGCCTCGTCGAGGCCGTGCGCGGCCAGCACCGCGTCGCGCTTCGACCCCGCCCGGGCGAGGGCCACGGTGAGCCGGGCGTACGCGTCGAGGTTGATCTCGGCCTCGTGGGGCGCCACCATCCGCTTCGAGCCTAGCCCACATGATGACCTCCGAGCAGAGGCACCCGCACGGCGACGACGGGGGCGACACCATGCCCTGGCCGCCCCCGTGGATGCTCGATCTGGAGCGCGCGCACGACCGGCTCGGCCGCGCGGCCCACTTGCTGGAGAGCGGAGCCCAGAGTGGACCGGTCGACCTGCGGCCGCCGGCGCGCGCGCTGGAGCGCGTCTTCGCGGGGATCTTCGACGCCTTCGAGGAGCGCCGGCCGCGCTACGATGCGGCGCGCGACGCCCTGGCCGCGCTCGACGAAGCGGCGGAGCTCCTCTCCCCCGCCGCGAACGGCGATGCCGCGGTGGGCTTTGCCCTCGATTACCTGCGCGAAGTGCGCGGCGCCCTGGTGCGCGCCGGTGAGCGCGTGGCTTCGCTCGTCCCGCGGCCCCTCCCTCCGCCGCCCGAGCTGCGCGCCTCCTTCGAGCGACCGGCCCTCCACGCGCTCCATCGTCCTTCGCTGACGCCGCACCTCCGGGTGCCGGCTCCCAAGCCGCTGGAGGTCGAGGTCCTTCCACCGCGCTTCGAGCGACCCAAGACCTTCGAGGAGCTCGAGCGCGTCACCCGGCAAATGAAGGAGATGGCGCTGGCGCCCAAGCCGGCGCGCACGAAGGCCGTCAAGCCGCCGCCCGCTCCCCGGCCCGAGCCTCCTCCCGGATTCGCCCTCGACGTAAGGCCGGCGCTGTCCGCAGGGCGCTTTCTCCAGGAGCGCGTGCGCGGGTGCTTCGAGGAGGTGACCATGATCGGCGTGCATCGGGCGCCTCTCCTGGGCGACCCCTGGCGCACCTCGCGCGTTCTCGAGCGGCGGATGCTGGCCTCCATCGACGCCATCGTGGCGCTGGGACCGCCCGCGCTGGAGACCCTCGAGGCGCTGGTGTTCGACTCGCCGCTCAAGGATCCCTCCCGGGTCTTCGCCACCGCGATGATCCTGGGGTGCGTGACCGGGCGCGACACCCTGGCCATGGCCGAGCGCGTGTTCGCCGCCTTCGAGCTGGACGATCCGCAGCACTCCGCGCAGCTCGGCGCCGCCCTCAAGCTGGTGCCGCACCCGTACCTCCCCCTCTCCTTGCGCACCTTCCTGGCCGATCCCGACTCCGCCCGGCGGGCGCTCGCCATCGACGTGCTGGCTCACCGGGGGATGGCGACGCCCGAGGAGCTCGCGCGCGCTGCCAGCGACGAGCCGGACGTGGCGGCGGCGGCCCTTCCCTGGCTGGCCCTCTCGAGGCACCCCGGGGTTCGCGCTGCCATCGACGGCGCCCTCGACGGATCGGTGGGACGGCTCCGTGCCGCTGCGCGTCTGGCCATGGTGCTCAGCGCGGACGTTCGCGCCGTCCCCTCGCTGCGCGCTGCGCTGGGCGGAGAACCGGGGGAGGCGGCGGCGGCGGTGGCGCTCCTCGGCGTGGTGGCCGGTCCAGCGGAGGCCGAGCTCCTCGTCCAGAACGCCGTCGCGGCACCGACGCGCGCCTCGGTCGCCGCCGTGGGGTGGGCCGGCTCGAAGGCGGCGCTCCCGGCGTTGATGGCGCTCTTGCTGCACAGAGACGAACCGGTGGTCCTGGCCGCGGCGTACGCCCTGGACCGCATGACCCACGCGGGGCTCTACGAGGACGCCGTGGTCGAGGCCGAGGAGATCATGGTGTCCGACGTGCCGGAGCCGGATCTCGGGGACCCGCCGGCCCCGCTCGCGCGCGTGGTGAGCGATCCGCGCGACCTCCCCGCCGAGCCTTCGACCGACACGCTGCAGCGGCCGTCGACCGACCCGCAGCGCTGGGCGGCCTGGTGGAAAGAGCGAGGCGACGGGTTCGACGCCAAGGCGCGTCTCCGTCGCGGCCATCCCTACACCCCGACCCTCTCCTGGCTCGAGCTGGATCGCTGGCCCTGCACGCCCGGCGAGCGCCGCCTGCTGCACTGGGAGCTCGTGGCCCGGACGGGCGCGTACGTCCGCTTCGACACCAACGACTTCGTCCCCGTGCAGGAAGACTCGGTCCTCGCCTGGGAGCCGCTGGCGCGCAACGCCTCCGGCAACCCCGGGAGCTGGAACTTGCCGGGCCGCCGCTAGCCCTCGCTATGACCGACAGTCTCCTAGCCCAGAAATCCCGGCGGCGTCTCTCGACCGTCGGGGTCCGACCACAGCGTGGCCACGCGCTCGCCGGAGTCGCTGCCCACCGTGGAGAGGGCGAGGGGATGCGGAGCGAAGCCATGGCGCCACGCCGTCGAGGCGATGGCCACGTGGAGCGGCAGCGCGGCGGCCCCCATGCGCCCGAGCTTGTGGGCGTGCGAATCCACCCACTGCGGCGGACAGAGGAAGCGCTGCGCGCGGATGAACACGGACTGCCACTCCATCTGGCGGTGCATCTCCGCCGTCACATCGGTGAGCATCCATCCGGCTCGCAGCTCGTCGGCCTGCAGCCCGGCCGCGGCGGTCTCCACCGCCAGCGTGATCCCTCGCGCCTCGGCCGCCGGCTCGTCGTTGTCCGGCGCCGCCTTCTCGAAGCCGGTGCCCACCGCATGCAGCCACGCGCGCGGAGCAAGCTGGTGCTTTCGCGCGAAGCCGGGCGTCGTCAGCACGACGAAGGCCGCCGATTCGCCCGGGATGACGCCGTGCATGTTGCCCGTGCCGAAGAGCCGCCCGAGCGAGGAGAGGCCCTGGATGATTTCCGGATCGTAGTCCGAATGCGCTCCGCCCAGCAGCACCAGGTCGGCCTCGCCTCGAGCCAGCTCCTCGCATGCCGCGGCCAGACGCAGCCCCGGCGCGGCCTCCCCGCGGGGGACGCCCTCGACGAGTACGGCGGCGGGGCCCCGCTTCAGGGTGTGCTCGCGGATCGCCGCGGCCAGCAGGTCCGCGGGCGCCGGCGTCAGGCCGACCTTGCGCCCGAGGATGGCGTCGAGCCCGAGGACGATGCGCACCCGCAGCCCGACGAGGCGCTCTCCCAGGACGTCCAGCGCTTCGTCGAGGGCCGCCTGGGCCAGGAGTAGGACGCGGTCGGCGCCCACCAGCAGCGGATCGAGGGTGGGCACGCTGCCGAGGGTCACTGGCTCGTCGTGGGTGTCGAGGAGCGGCGTCTCGTGGAAGCCCGCCACCCCGCAGCGGAGCAGGAACGCGGTGTGCCGCGCCGTCAATCCCACCGAGGTGCGCGCCCCCACCGCCACCACCACCGCCAGGGTGTTCACGCCTTCACCTCGCGCACCACGACCTCTGCCTGATCCACGTAGCGCGGCGCACGGATGCTGGCGCGCCACACCATCTCCACGGCGATGGCCTGTCCGGGAAGGAAGCTCATGAGATCGATCAGCACCGTGTCGAGGTGCGGGCGAAAGGACTGCGGCTCGGCGTCCTTCGGCCGAAACTCGATCTCCACGGCGACGCGCGGCAAGTCGAAGAGCGTCGGCCCGCCGCCGCGCACGAGGTTCAGTAGCTTCACCTCCTCGCCGCCGCGCAGCGGAGGGTCGGCCAGAAGGCCGGGCGACGCGCACTGGTGATAGCGATCGTCGAAGTCCGCCGGCAAGAGCGGGGCGTGCTTCTCCTTCCACGCCGCGTCGTAGGTGCCCGCGTAGGCTCGCCGCGGCTGCCAGTGTCGCCCGATGGGCCCCAGGCCGGCCGGAGGAGGGCGCGTCCGCCAGCTGCGGATGGGCGCCGCGGGGTCCTCGATGTACGGCGCGGGACGGTCGCCCAGCGCGCCGGGATCGCGCACGCATCCCATGCCCTGGGGGTTGCGCGCCTCCTCGACGGGCTTCTTGGGATCGCTGGCGTCGAAGCCGCCCCACGCGTAGTCGTAGCGCACCTCGAGCTCGGCGATGGGGCGGCCCGGCGGGAGGCCGTTGCCGCCCACCTCCCAGACCCGCAAGCCGTGAACGGTGATGGCTTTGCGCAGCGGCCCCACCTGAGCGTAGGCGTCGAAGCTGGGCACGGCGACGCCCCCGGGCGCGTGCGCGCGGGTGACGAAGACGACGTCGGTGGCCGGCTTGCGGATGCAGACGTCGGCCGGGTAGGCGGTCGGTGTCGGCTTCTTGTCGTCCCAGGGAAAGTCCTTGGTGCGCAGACCCCGCCGTCGCTTGCGCGGCGCCAGCTCGAGCGCTCCGCCCTGCGCGCTCGCGGACTCGAAGGTCGCCTTCACCATGGCCACGAGCTTCTCGCCGTCCCGGTCGATGAGGACATGGGGGAAGACGATGAAGTCGGTGCGGTTGTCGAGACGGGGGCGCGCCATGGGTGCATGGGTGGGATGGTGGCGGGAGGATTATCCACTGACTGGCCGGCCGGACCGCCTCGAAAGTCGTCTTGTGATTCAAATGGGGGACAGGCCGGACCCTGGTTGGCGGGGGGTCGAGTTGCTATCGTGCCGGGTCTCGTGAGCTCCGTCGCGACCAACGTCCAGTTCCGCCTGGAAGGCGGCCCGGTGCCGGCCGACGCCGAGGTCGTGGCCTATCAGGCCCTGGAAGTCGTTTCTCGCCCTTTCGAGATCGACGTCGACTTCTACACGACCGACGCAGGCTTCGAGGTCGATTCCTGCATCAAGCAGGCCGTCCTCTTGACGGTCATCGACGGCGAGGGGCAGACGCGACCCTTCCATGGTGTCGTGGATCGAGCCGAGTTCGTCGAGCTCCGCTTCCACGGCGCGTCGCCGCGGTTTTACTTCCGCGTGCACATGGTGCCCGCCCTCGCCGCGCTCGCCTACCGCGAGGACTGCCGCATCTTCCAGGACAAATCGATCATCGACGTCATCCAGATCATCTTCAGCGAGGCCGGGTTCGACGGGCAGGTCCAGTGGCAGCTCACCGCCACCTATCCGAAGCGCGAGTTCATCGTTCAGTACCGCGAGTCGACGCTGAATTTCGTATCCCGCCTCCTCGAGGACGAAGGAATCTTCTACTTCTTCCAGCACGCTCCGGCCGGCCACACGCTGATCATCGCCGACACCGAGAAGGCCTTCGTGCTGATGGACGCCCCCGCCGTGGAGTTCGCGATGGGACAGGGGCTCCTGGGGGCCGCCGAGCCGCTGCATCGCTTCAGCCGTACGCGATCGCTCCACACCACCAACGTCGTCCTTCGCGATTACGACTTCGAGAAACCGCAGCTGAAGCCCGAGGGCACCCAGACCAAGGCCGACGGCTGGCCCATGTTCTACTACGAATACCCGGGCGGCTTCACCAAGTCCGCCGACGGCAACCGTCGCGCCACCGCCCGCATGCGCGAGCTTCGCGCCAGCGTCGACCTGTGCCGCGGCGCGAGCGAGGCCCTCGGGTTGCGGGTCGGCGCGCCCTTCACGGTCAACGCCGTGGCCGAGGGATGCCTGGCCGGCGAGTTCGTCCTCATCAGCCTGAAGACGCGCGGGCAGACCGGCCTCGATCGCGAGGGGCTGGGGCACGCCTGCCAGAACGAGTTCACGGCGATCCCCCAGGGCTCCCCCTACGCGCCGCCCCGCGTGGCGCGAAAGCCGCGCATTCGCGGCGTCCAGACGGTGGTGGTGACGGGGCCGAGCACGGACTCCGACCAGTCCATCCACGTCGACAACTACGGCCGCATCAAGGTTCACTTCTTCTGGGACCGCGTCGGGCAGCTCGACGAGAACGCATCCTGCTGGCTGCGCACCGACCAGGCCATGATGGGCGGGACGATGGTGCATCCGCGGCTGGGGTGGGAGCTGTCGGTGGCCTTTCTCGACGGCGACCCGGATCGCCCCTTCGCCATCGGCCGCCTCTACAACGGCACCAGCACGCCGCCGTACCCCCTCCCCGGGGCCATGGCCTCGGGCTCCGTCAAGAGCCTCTCCTCCCCCGGCGGCGCCGGACAGAACGAGATGAAGATGAGCGACTCCGGCGGCAGCCAGGGTCACGGGATGTCCGCGCAGAAGGACCTCAACAGCACCATCGGCAACAACAAGACGGAGACCATCGCCGTCGATGAGACGCACACCGTCAAGGTCAACATGGCGAGCTCCATCGGCACGACCGAGCTCCTGACCGTGGGCGGCAACCAGGCGGTGGACATCGGCGCGGTGCTCTCCGAGAAGATCGGCGGTAACCAGGTGGTCGTGGTGGGCGGCGCCGACACCACCAACGCCGACTCGAACCTCATCGAGCACGTGGCCGCGGCGCGATCGTACTCGGTCAGCGCCCGGTCCTTCACCATGCAAAACGGCATCGAGCACACCATCACCGGCAATCTCTCGCGCGACGTCTCCGCCGTGCAGCTCACCGCGTCGGTCGGCTCCATCAGCGACAACATCGTGGGCAATCTGGACGAGACCGCCGGCGCGGTGAAGATCATCCTGGCCAAGGGCAGCGTGGGCGAGACGGTCGCCGGGTCGAAGAACCAGATCGCCGCCGCGGCGGAGGTGCATCTCATCAAGGGGAGCTACCAGGCGGCCTGCGACTCCAGCGTCATGCGCCTCATCGGCGCGCTCCACCAGTGGAAGGTCGGCGGCGACATCAGCATCAAGGGCAAGATGGTGACGCTGCTGGGGGCGACGGGCACGCTCACCGGGGGCGGCAGCTCCCTCAAGCTCGGCGGGGGTCCGGTGGTGGTCACCGGGAGCAAGGTGTCCATCGAGGCGCCGATGATCGTCAAGGTGGGCGGCACCATGAAGATCGGACCCGGTTGAAGGACCCACCATGACGCTCCGCTCCGGCATCGAGGGCAGCATCGTGGTCTCGGGCACGACCTACCGCGTCCTGCGCTATGCCCTCCACGAGCAGCTCTCGGAGGTGAGCTCGCTGGAGTGCTCGCTGGAGAGGGACGCGCAGGATCCGCCCGACCCGGCCACGCTGGTCGACCAGCCCGCGGTCTTCACCCTGAAGAACCGCGATGGCACGGAGAAGCGCACCTTCGTGGGAAGCGTGGTGCGTGCGCGGGGGACCGAGGAGCTGGTCGAGCTCCGCATCGAGCCGAAGGCCTGGCGCATGTCACGCCGCGCGGACTGCCGCATCTTCCAGCAGATGAGCGCCGTCGACATCGTCAAGAAGGTGCTCGACGGGGCGGGCGTGGACAAGACCGAGTGGAAGACCACCGGCACCTACGCCGTCCGCGATTACACGGTGCAGTACCGCGAGACCGACCTCGCCTTCGTCTTGCGCCTTCTGTCCGAGGAGGGGATCTACTTCTCCATCCAGCACGACGACCAGGCCGACACCGTGGTCTTCGGCGACGATCCCAAGGGCTTCGGTCCCATCGACGGTCCCGCCTCGCTCTCCTACCGATCGACGCTGGGGGAGGCCGAAGCGGGCGTGCAGGCCTTCGTCTTCGAAGTGGCGCGCGTGCAGCAGGTGCGCTCCGACAAGACGTGCTTGCGCGACTACGATCCGGACAAGCCCAAGCTCAAGCTCGAATCCACGGCCAAGACCGACAAGGCCGAGGCCGAGGTCTACGTGTGGCCGGGCCGCTTCACCGATCCCCAGGTGGGCGACCGCTTCGCGCAGGTGCTGCTCGATTCGCTGCGCGCCGATCGCGACCTGGTGACCGGACAGACCACGGTGCTCTCGCTGGTGCCGGGCGCGCGCTTCTCCATCGAGGATCACCCCTACCTCCCGCTCAACCAGGAGTACCTGGTGGTCGGCGTCGATCACCACGGGGAGGACGAGCGGGTCTTCACCGAGGAGCGCGTGGTGACCGGGGGCGAGTACACGGGGGAGTGCCGCTTCCGCGCCATCCCCACGGCGACGGTCCCTTTCCGGCCGCCGCGCCGGGTCCGCGAGCACTTCGTCTCCGGGGCGCAGACCGCCATCACCACCGGCCCTCCCGGCCAGGAGATCTACACGCAGAAGGACGGGCACGTGAAGGCGCAGTTCCACTGGGACCGCCTGGGCACGAACGACGACAAGTCCAGCTGCTGGATGCGCACCAGCCAGCTGGCGACCGGCGGCTCGATGCTCCTCCCGCGCATGAAATGGGAGGTCGCCATCCGCTACCTGGAAGGGGACGTCGATCGTCCGTTCGTGATGGCGCGCATGTACAACGTGGCCACGCCGCCTCCTTACAAGCTCCCCGACCACAAGGGCAAGAGCTCGATCCAGACCGCGACCACGCCGGGCGGCGGCAGCTCCAACGAGATTCGCATGAGCGACGACAAGGGGAGCGAAGAGATGTTCATGAACGCGTCGAAGGACATGTCCGTCGACGTCGGCAACAACACCACCGAGTTCATCGCCGCCAACCTGACGCGATCGGTCGGCTCCAACCACTCTCTCAGCATCACCAACAGCTTCAGCGCCAACGTCGGCTCCACCCAGACCGTGAACGTCGGCGGCAACCAGGACGTCCACGTGCAGACCTTCATGGTCGACCAGGTGACCGGCAATCACACCCTGGCCATCGGCGCGGCCCGGTCGATGAAGGTCGGCGGCGACCACAAGCGCGAAGTGGGCGGCGACAGCGCGCTTCACGTGGGAGGGATGATGATCGATCTGGTGGTGGGCGCCGCCAACGAGCACGGCCTGGCCGATCACAAGCACACCGTCGGCGCGGCGCTGGTGGAGATGACCGCCGGCGGGCGCTCCACCCTCGTGGGCGGGAATCGCTCGGAGACGGCCACCCTGGCCAAGGTCATCTACACCCCGGCCGGCCGCTCGGTGGACGTGACCGGATCGATGAGCCAGAAGGTGGCCGGCCTCGTCTACCGCAAGACCGACGCCGACCTGGCCGAGACCGCGGGCGGCAGCTTCACCGAGGTGGCGACCGGGGCGCAGATCCTCAAGGCCACCAACATCGTGATCGAGGGCGAGACCATGGTGACGCTGGTCATGGGCGCCTCGGTCCTCTCGGTGATGCCGCAGATGGTCACCCTGGCCGGCGCCAGCATCAAGGTCGACGGCGAAGTCATCGACGAGGGCGCGCTCGTCCTCGACAACTGACCCGAAGAAGAGACCATCATGTCCGTGGCGCGCAGCTTCCAGACGGCATTCGCCATCAGCGGCGTACAGGCCAGCAAGGTCCTCTCCTTCCGCGAGGTCCACCAGCTGAGCCGCCCGGCCTTGGTGGAGGTCGAGGTCCTCCTCCCGGCCTACTTCGATACCGAAGATCTCATTGCCCAGACGGCGGAGCTCTATTTCGGATACGACGGAGAACCAGGGCGCAAGTTCGTGGGCGTCGTCGAATCGGTCACCGTGCTGGGCTCGAGCGCCCTCGGCGACCCCGGGCGCACCTACCAGTACTCCTTCGTCCTGGTCACTCCGCTGAGCCTCCTCGCCGGCAACCACCGTTGCCTCATCCTGCAGGGCGTCGACGTGAAGGACGCGGTCACCGCGGTGCTCACCGACGCGGCCTCGATGCTGAAGGTCGACTGGCGCCTCAGCGGGACGTATCCCGTGCGCGACTACTGCGTGCAGTACCAGGAGACCGATCTGGCCTTCGTCTCCCGTCTGCTGGAGCGCGAGGGCATCTACTACTTCTTCGAGGCCGGCGACGACGGGGAGCTCACCCTGGTGGTGTGCGACGACAGCACCGCCGCCAGGCCCATCGACGGTCAGGCCACGCTGCACCGGCGGCTGGCGCTCATCGGGACCGACCAGGATTGCATCCTGGCGGCCACCGACGTCCACGCCGTCGTCTCCGGCAAGTTCACCCTGCGCGATTTCAACTTCGAGAAGCCCCTGGTCGACATGACGTCGACGGCGCAGGCCAGCGCGCACGCCGACTTCGAGGTGTACGACTACCCGGGGGGATACCTGGACCCTGCCGACGGCAAGCGCGTCGCCCAGCTGCGCCTCGACGCCGAGCAGGCCGCCCTGGAGACGCTCTCCATCGACGTCGACTGCACGCGGGTCTCGGTGGGCTGCAAGCTGACCGTCGCCGACACCCCCTGGTCCGACGGCGACTGGGTGGTCACGCGCGCCGTGCACGAGCACGAGTGGGAGGAGTCGGGCACGCCCCGCTACGTCTGCCACGCCGAGCTCCTGCCGGCCCAGACCAAGTTCCGCCCCGCGCGGGTGACGCCCCGGCCGGTCATCGAGGGGCCGCAGACGGCGTCGGTGGTGTGCCCGGCGGGCTCCCAGTTCGAGGAGATTCACACCGACCCGCACGGCCAGTGCAAGGTCAAGTTCCACTGGGATCTGGGGCCGGCCATGGACGACAAGGCCACGGCCTGGATGCGCGTCTCGCAGCTCCAGACGTCGGGCTCGATGATGCTTCCCCGCCTGGGCTGGGAGGTCATCGTGGAGTTTCTGGAGGGCGATCCCGATCGTCCCATCGTCACCGGACGGCTCTACAACGGCCTCTTCATGCCGCCCTACGCGCTGCCCGAAGGCAAGACGCGCACGGCCATCAGGACCGCGAGCACGCCCGGCGGCGGCGGCAGCAACGAGATCCGGCTGGAGGACAAATCAGGGTCTGAAGAGATCATGATGCACTCCCAGAAGGACACCAACATCGCCGTCGCCAACAACAAGACCAAGAACGTGGGCAATAACGAAACGCTGACCGTCGGCGCGAGCTCGACCACTTCGATCGGCGCAAACCAGACGGTGAAGATCACCAAAGGTTCCAAGAACGACATCACCAGCGACCAGACGGTCACCGTCGGCGGCGAGCGCACCCTGGAGGTCAACGCCGTCGCCGCCTGGAACGTGACCGGCTCGAGCACCACCACCGTCGGCGCGACGCAGTTCGAGCAGATCGGCAACCCGCTGGAGGCGCTCATCGCGCTGGCGGTGGCCAAGGCGGCGGAGATCGCTGCGGCCAAGGCCGCGGACGCGGTCGCGGCCGTCCAGGGAGCGGTGCAAGGCAAGATCGACCAGGCGCTCGGCCCGGTGAACGATCTGGTGGCCAAGGCCGGCGCGCTGGGCAGCGGGCTGCAAGCGCTGGGCAACGGCGATCTCAGCGCGCTCGGGGGCGTGGTGGGGGGGGCCACGGGGTTGCCGGGGGTGGCGGCGATGGGGGCGGCCATGGGGGGAGCGGGAGGCGGCGCGCCCCCGGCGGGAGGTGCCGGCGCGGCCGGCGGCGCGGTCAGCGGTGCTGCGGACGCGGCGTCCGGGGCCCTCGCGGCGCCGAGCGCGGCGACCATCGCGGCGGGCAACATGCTCAACGCGGCCCTCGGCAGCGCCATCCAGAACGCCGCCAGCCAGGCCGTGGCGGGGCTGGACGCCGCCGCCGGCGTCGACGCGGCGGGGGGTGACGGCAGCTCGCAGGCCAACGCCGCGGGACCGGTGGGCGACGTTCCCGGCGTCGACCAGACCGACCGGGCCAAGGGTCCTGGCCATTCGACCTACAAGGTCACCGGCACGCACAGCGAGACGGTGGGGTCCATCAAGGTGCTCGGCGTCCTCAACGGGATCAACACCAACATCGCCGGCAACATGAAGCAGGACGTCGGCGCCGCCATCGTCCAGATGGCCTACAAGGACATCGCCGAGGCCATCGCCGGCAGCAAGAAAGAGAAGGAGCTCGGCCTCATCGTCATGGCCAAAGGCGAATCGGAGCACACCGGCGGCTCGAAGATGTCGATGGTGGGGGGCCTGGTACTGGACAAGGTGGGCGGCAACCAGTCCATGGAGGCGACCGGGAACCTCACGCTCATCGGCGCGATGCACAAGCTCGAGGCCAGCACCGCCATCGTCATCAAGTGCGGCGAGAGCGAGGTGGCCATCACCGGCGATGGGGTGAGCATCAAGTCGCTGATGGTGAACTTCGCCGCCGGGACCATCCAGCTCCCCAAACCCGCCGGGGAGGGGGGCTGAGTGACGGAGCCCGGCGCGGCCGCTTCCGTCACGTCGGCCGAGCCGGCGACCGAAGAAACGGACGGGGCCGAGCCGGTCGAGCGTCTGCTCGACCAGGTGGCGCCCCCGTCGGTCCTGCGGGCCGGGGGGGGAGGGCTCCGCGTGGCGCGCATCGTCTCGGTGTCGGGGGGAGCTGCGCTCATCGACTGGCGAGGGGGCGCGGCGCCGGTCGGGGCGATGCTGGCCCCGGGGCTGGAGGTCGCCCTCCTGGAGGAGGTGGCGGAGGACGGAGGCATGGTCCTGGTCGAGGACGGTCCGCCGCCGCTGGTGGTGGGCGTCCTGCAGACGCGCCGCCCGCGCGAGCTGAAACTGAGGGCCGGCACGGTGACCCTCGAGGGCGAACACGAAGTGATGATTCGCGCCGGGCGCGCCGCCATCCGCCTGCGCGAAGACGGGGACATCGAGATCGTGGGGAGTCGCATCTCGGCCGCGTCGCGCGGTCTCTTCCGGCTGGTGGGGCGCATCTTGCGGCTGAATTGAGGGCTCGCGGCCCAGGGATGCGGCCAGCTCCACGAGGAATGCGGCCACGAGGCCGAGTGACCTCGGTTCCTCTCCGGGCGATCCCGTTCTCCGGCCCGGTTGGCCGCATCCGTCCCTCGCCTGGCCGCATCCGTCCCTCCCGTGGCCGCATCCGTCCCGCACCCGGCCGCATCGGTCCCCCTCGGGGCCGCATCCTTGCCCCGCCCGGCCGCATCCGTCCCGCACCCGGCCGCATCGGTCCCCCTCGGGGCCGCATCCTTGCCCCGCCCGGCCGCATCCGTCCCTCCCGTGGCCGGATCCCTGCCGCGCCGCGGCTGCATCCCGCCTCTCCGGGCCCGATCCCGCGCGTCGGCGATGCCCGTCCTCGCACCGGGACCCGGCCTTCTCGGCTACACCACCCTCATGCCGTACTACAAGGAGTCCGTGATCGAGCAGAGCGGCCTGCCGGATCGCACCATCCGCAACTACATCCGGCGAGGCCTCCTCCCGCCGCCGGATGGATACGGCATGGCGGCGACGTACAGCGAGGAGCACATGGTGCGCGCCATCGCCATCGGGCGCATGCGCGCGCAAGGCGACCACGTGGACACCATCACCGAGCGCATCGCAGAGTGGAGCCTCGAGCAATTCCAGCAATTCAACGCCGAGACGGACCCTGCTCGTGCTCCGCCTCCCGCACCCGCACCTCCGCCTCCT
>Ga0302324_100015120_pt1 | contig 15498 bp, 8 predicted proteins | sample Palsa_T0_1_FD_201949 | JGI IMG/M metagenome (GOLD analysis project Ga0302324, IMG submission 201949) | Peat permafrost microbial communities from Stordalen Mire near Abisko, Sweden - Palsa_T0_1 | ecosystem: Environmental > Terrestrial > Soil > Palsa > Peat permafrost | place: Sweden: Abisko...
AGCAGCATCAAATGCGAGCCACTCCAAAATGGCGATCCGAAGCAGAGTAACAACACCGGAGTCACTTGAAGTCGCCATTCTTTCGAGGAATTGGAACAGACGGATAGCAAGCTGACGATCAGCTGTATTCTCCAGACACTTTCTAACTAATGGCTTAACTACATCCTCAAAAACCGGATACTCGGCAGGCGCTTCATTTGCAAGATCATAATATTTATTCAGCTTTGCAGCTACGAGGGGGTACAGCTCAGGAACGGCCGCAATGAGGGCACTATACACGTTGATAAATTGAAGATCGTCATTCATATCAGCGCTTTGTAACCGCGTCTCTTAAATCGTTCATAACGGCTTTGGCTATTTGAGCATCCTTACCCTTGAAGGTTCCGTTCGCAAGCCCCTTCTCGAGCTGCCTTGCCCGCTGTATCGCCTTCAAGAAATGTGGCTTGCCCCCCACGTTCTCGCTCGTGGCCAGTTCCTGTCGAGCCGCGCCCGCGGTGCCGCCGGGGAATGAATCCCCCGGCTGATAAAGTTCGTCAAGAATACTTTGAAGTTCGGGGCTTTCGGCTACAGGTTTTGTTGACAAATCAATAACTATTTCTGTTCCTTCTTCACCGGCTGCCAATAGCGCCTCTTCGGCAGCCAGTTCTTCAGGAATCGCCAACTCAGACGCGCCTGCATCGAACAAGCCGCTTATAGCGGTTGCACCCATCACAGCGTAGCCCACTGTTTTGACGGTCTTCGGATGTTGCCCTAACCATCTTCTTGCACTCTGCAACGTCCCCTCTGGATGACATGCGCCTGCCGTCAGCGTATTCGTTTTAGGATCCCAGGTATCCGGGTCACATGAGTGGCCGTCAAGGTCGCGATGGCTCAACGGATTATTTAGAACATAGCTGTATAAATTTAGAGATTGGGGGTCCTCCAAAGATACATATGGAATGCCCTCAGGTGAGCTACTCCAGTCCGAACTCAGGAAGCGGCCCATGCTCGACCCGTAATATCTGGCGCCGAAGTAGTCGAGATTGGTTTCCGTGTCCCGCATCTTCCCGGTTAAGTGCAGCGGACTGGGATCTGAGTAACCTGGAATTACCAGGCAGGTCTGCTGATCGCCGAAGGGCAGATTTGTGCAAGTCTGGTAGAGCGTCCCGTCATACAGGGATCGTGCGCGCTCAGTTCCTAGCCAGTCATCATGGATGAAGATTGCCCGCGCACTGGGCCCACTGAGGTTGACGTTGTCGTAGGTCACAACATGGTGATTACCGGCATAGAGCTCGATCCGATTAAATGTCCCGTTCGACATCATCTCGCCGATTTGATTCCCGTCCTTGTCATAGACATACTCTTCAGGCGTCGTCCCGTTGGTCTTACGGATGCGACGACCGTCAGCATCATAGGAATACGTCTCGGTGCCACCGCCGATAAGCGTAGCGGTCAAGATTCGATTCTCGTCGTCGTAGGTATACGTGTGTACGCCGTCGTAAAGCAGATTTCCCACGGCATCATACGTGTAGCCATTGATCCGGTTGTTTCCCCCGGTGAAGTTGAATTGCTGCGTCGTCACACCGGTCTGGGCCTGGCTCCAGCGATTGCCGAAGCGGTCATACGTCCAACTCATCGTGCCACCGCCGGATCCCAGTGGTCCGACGCCAGCTGCCTGTGTCGCGGTGTGTAAGCGGTTCATATCATCGTAGGTGTTGGTCCAGGTACCGTTCAAGGAGTCAACATACTTGAGAACGTCGCCGTTTCCGCCGTAGCCAGTCGTCCCACTTGAGAAGCCGGATTGGGAGCAAGCGCCCGTGGCGTTCGAGAGACCGAGGTTATAGAGCGTTGTGGAACCCTTCACCACGGTGTCGCATGCCAGCCGTCCGCGCACGTCGTAGTTCAGGGTTTCGCTCGTACCATTGCCCAAGTTGGCCGATGCCAAACCACCCATCGGAGAATAGACAGCGCCGGACAGCAACGTGCCCGGATGATTCGAATCGACGATCGTGCTCGTCATCGTGGTGAGCTGATTGACGGCGTTATAGGTGTAATTCAACGTGAACGTGCTGTTGTTGTCCGTCGTCGTCAACGTCTGATAGGAGTCATTTCCATTCAGATCGTAGCCATAGGTCAGCTCGTAGTACCACTTGCTCACGCAGTCATCCACCGTGCACTCGGCCATCATGTTCTCTCGGCCCATCTTGTCGTAACCCACTGCCCGTCCTGCGACAAACTGTCCCGCCGTGTTGGTTGTGTAGGCGGCCGAGAGTCTGCCGACCAAATAGCCCTGAGAAGGCAGACTCATGTTCGAAACCCCGACATCGTAAACAAATGCGGCCGGCGGAGTCGGATTCGCAGAGTTAAAGCTATCTGCATAAGTCGCAGACAGGACGCGATTCAATGCGTCATAGGTGTAAGACGTCGTCGCAACGTTGGTCGAGGTACTCGATTGATTCGGCGCCCAACGACTCCGGCTCGTGACGTTGCCATTGGCATCATAGGTGTATGCGGTGTTTGCTGGCTGCCCAGGACATGCCGCCTCAGACGTTGTTGAAGCCCCATACTCCGGGTTATACGCACACACCAAACGCGACAGAGAGTCATACACAAAGCTTCGATTAGGCAGGCTACCCTGAGTCACGGAAGTCAGATTGTCTAAACCGTCGTATGCATACTTGGCTACAAAGCCGTTCGTCGCTATGTCCTGACCACAGGCTGCAGCCGTTGTGTCCTGAGACGGTCCACCCTGTTGAGGTGTCGAAGACTGCTCGCAAACCGACGTCACTCGACCCAAAGCATCGTTCTGCGATGTCGTAACGATGCCGGATTCATCCGTTTCCTGCGTTGCCCGACCGGCATACGTGTAAGACAGGATAGTTGAATCCGGATGTGTGACCGTTAGCGGCCGGTTCATTGCGTCATAGGTGTATAAGGTTTTTCCATATGTAAGATCCGATGTGCTGCGATACGGATTGGTCACGCTGGAAACGCGCCCGAACCCATCATAAGAAGTTACAACGTATGTAGGACTTGGCGAATCCGAGGTCAGTGCTGTCTGCGTGACATGTCCATAAGCATCCATCGTCTTGACGCTTGTCGACGAAACGCTAGAACTCAACTTCGTCGTCGTCGTTACACTCGGACTTGGTCCGGCGTCGGAATATTGGTATGACGTCTGACCTGTATCCGGATAATTTACTGTCGTTAGCCGATTCCATGGGTCAGCATACAAATAGCTGGTAACTTGAGAATTCTCATCCGTGCTCTGCCCCAGCTGACCGTTATTAAATTGATACGCGAATTTCTGAATGTGACTGACGCCACTTGTTACGGGCTTAGTGATAGTCGTCGGATATGTGTTTGTATTTCCCGGCGCACTGCCATATCCAGACAAATAACTATCTGCGTAGGAAACAGTTGTCGTGTTATTCCGCGGATCTGTAATTGATACGACTTGGCCAGTGGCATCATAAGCCAACGTCCAAACGGAATTTGTGCAGGCGACACCTAAGATAAAGCACTTCTTGGTGACTGTTGTTGGATTGCCGCGCGGATTAGTGGAGTTGTAAAGAAAATTGCTTTCATCGTGGCCTGTCGGATTAGTTACTCGAGCTAGAGATGTTTGATCATATGAATAATCCGTTTCAGATTCGAGCGTCCCGCCGTAATACACCTTGATCGTGGAAGGTCGATCAGGCATGTTCTGTGGATTCGCGGGGTTGCCGTAATAAGTCTGCTGTGGCCATAAGGCAGGTGTATTTGCTAAGGTGGCATAAGCTGTGACGGTTTCCCTGGTCGGCGTTGTGTTGGTAGGTTTCGAGCAGGTATTGCCAAGAGTGCCGAAGTCGTATTCTGCTTTGTCCGAAATTAGCGGCGTAGTCATTCCGTCAGGATTTAGTGGAACATTTAGGCCGCCCTGCGAATATGACGCGTACTGATAAAACGTTCCAGACATTGGACCTGCAACATTATTAATATATAAAGTTACGCATTCACCAGACATCTGCCTGTAACCATTCCATGTCTTTTGAACAGTTTTAAGTTTGTTGCCGTTGGTATCTTGATAATTGATTGTAAATTCTACCGGTAACTGTGACGCGAGACTGTGACTTCCAAAAGGTGGCGCTATTGAACCTAACGGCGCATAGACATATGTGGTAGTGAATTGCGGAGTTCCAGGGGTCAGTAGATCCTTTGTGACTACCGTTGTAGTTTTGCTGAGCCATGAAAAGTATGTACCCCATGCGGTTGAATAGGTTAAGTCTTGCTCCATCGCAGGGTGTACGCCGTCATAGCTAACGACTCGCTTTTTTATAGCGGGGGTATCATGTCGGAATGCACACTCCGTATTCATGACGGTGCCATCAGCTGGCAACGCTACCGGGTCGACATACTGGTTTAAACCCTGAGCTGGCGTGGTCCAACCCGTTCCTTCCGATAGCGGGTTCACGCCCCACGTGTATTCGACCCAAGCACCAGTTGGGTAAGTAATCTTGTTCAAAAGGCCAAACACGGGCTCATATGTAAACGAATAGGACAGCCCGTTCGGCTCGAGCATATTTGTTACGACCGGATTCGTCCCATAAAACGGCCCGTCGCCACTTGCACAGAGGTTATCTGTGTTCCAGCTCACATCTTGGACATTCGGAATGAATGTGGCAGAGGCGTTTCCCCAGGTGTAGGTGTGCGGGCCAGTATTGCCTGCGTAAGTTGTCGACGTCGTGGCCGGCGGCGATCCTATCGCGCTTCCAAATTCCCCCCAAGGTTGGAAACTGTAAGCCTGACCGGATCTACCGCTGGCGTTCATGAAATTGCCGTTCGTGTCCTCAAGATTCTGATAGAGAAAATACTTGCCGCCAGTGAGACCCCCGGACAGGCCGTTCGCTTGGGCGATATTAAGGGAGTTTCCATGAAGGTCCATAAGTCTGTTGCTCGACGTCCCCGCCATTTGATCCGCCACGACAACTTTGTATTCTTCATCTCCCCCAAAAGGTGATGGCACGATGCCGAACCAGTTACAGTGGTTTTCATTTGAAACCTGATTCATTCCGTAAGCGTCCAAATTGTGAACTACACCCTCAGCGTCTTCATACACTAGGTTTGAAAACAACGAGCAGGTCCACGCATTATCGGTCTCGTTGTACGTATAGGTAACTTGTTGACCTGCGAGGCTGTTCGGACCTGTCGGATAAGGACTCGTTCCCTGCGCGACGCTGGTATATACGGGTCCTATAACGTCGAAAATGCAATCACCGAAAAAAGGTGGAACGCCAAAATGCCCCTGCGGGCCGCCACTCGTCATCGGGTAGGCCTGCGCGCAGGTTGCGCTATCCAACGTTTCCTCATGCATTTGCACCGTGAACTGATTTGTGCTGTCGTATAGGAAAGAAAAAATAGGATAGTTAAATGCGCGTTCTTTTGGGCGGAACGCTGTAATTCGGATACTGAGTGCGCCGTTCGCTGGATTGACGGTCTCGCTTAGATCATGTAGATAGTCGTGCCCACTGCCGGGGATAGGTGTAACGGTTTGCGTACTAATTACATAAGGCTCAGGCTGAGCGTTGGTATCTGTCTGAGCGAGCGCGTTCGGTAGCAAGAATGTAAATCCGAGTGCGACCGCAAGCCGAGCGGCGTTAATTGGAGATGCCACAAATCTATCGGCCATCGATTTGTGATGCTGCCCTTCAGCATTTATTCTCAGCATCGTTATTCCTCGATCCCTCACGCCAGGATTGGCTGCGATATGCAAAGTGCCTTCCATGAAGAGCAGACAAGTGCGAGATAAGCGCTTTTACATGAAGCGGACGATGGCAAAGTGTTTACCACAGGGGAAATATTCGGTTCAATAAAAAAGCGAAAATGAATTTCCTAACAAAGCGAGGTAATCGTTGCTGTTGACTATCCGGTAAACACTCGACCGCTAGCGTCAAACGTTGCGACTTGAGGGTTTAAGTAGCTCGGTTAAAGATTTGTGACGATAGGCTCACAAGAGTTCGGCGACGTAGACCGCGACTCGGTAGCGTCGTCATACTCGGGAAAGATTCTGTCCTTGCGGCTGATCGACGTACATCTTTAAAATCGGTACTAGCGAAAATTCGGGAGCTAAATGCGACTATCAATCACTACTGTGATTTGTTTCGGGCTCGGAGTTATGTGTGGATCGTCGCTGCTCAGAGCACAAAGCGTCACCGAAACTGACATCTATGACTGCGGCGATGGACCCATAGGTAATCACCCTCAGACTGGCCTCATCCAGGCCAGCGATGGCAATCTCTACGGGACTATGCCGAACGTGGAGTCACAAACACAGTTCGGCTCCGTCTATCGCGTCTCTCCGAACGGAGTCGTCAGTGTCGCGCACGCGTTCACAAACGGAGTCGACGGCGGCCAGCCGCAAGCATCTCTCATCGAGGGTCCCGACGGAGCGCTCTACGGAACCACGTCGCAAGGCGGTAGCGGCTACCAGGCAGGAACCGTTTTTCGTCTAACTCTCGATGGGCAGCTCACCACCCTTTTTGCATTCACCGGCGCAGCCAACGCCACCGCGATGAATACGACGCTCACATTTGGCAGCGACGGCACTCTTTACGGCGTGTCGTCTAAGGGTGGCCCGCAGTACACCGGTGTCCTCTTCAAGATGTCTCCGCAGGGGCAATTCACTGACCTGTTCAACTTCGTAGATTCCAATTTCTACGATTATCCCGCCGGAGAATTTCCGGAGACGCCTTTGCTTGAATACTCGCCCGGAAATTTCATCGGCACAACTTCTGAATACGGCGGAAGCAGTCCGGATAATACGGGAACCATTTTTACCATCAGCTCCAGCGGCGAATATGATGAGATTTATCAGTTTCATGATCCCAACGGCGCGCCCAGCGGCTTTTTAACCATTGCCTCGGACAACGCTCTGTACGGCATCGGCGGTGGCCAATCTGGAAACAACGAGGGCGGAATTATTTACAGAGTTTCCGCCGCAGGCTCCTACAGTACCGTCCATTACTTGGCTCAAAACACTGAAGGCAACGGACCTAACGGATTAATCGTCGGCAGCGATGGTCGCCTTTACACAACTACATTCAGTGGCGGCGTCAACGGCACTGGAACAATCGTTGCCGTAAATAAAAGCGGAGATGTCACCGTGCTGCATAGCTTCGCCGCGGCAAACATCAATGGCAACGAGGACGGGGACGAATCCTTGGCGAGTTTAGTCCAGGCGTCAGACGGCGCGTTCTACGGCACAACCGCATCGGGAGGTGCCAATCTCGACGGCATCATCTTCCGCCTCGCCCTTTCCCCCGCGCTTCCGCCGCCCGTTCTACTTTCGCTCAGCACGCAAACCGTCGCCGCCGGAAAGCCCGTCGAGCTGTCATGGAAAGTCGCGAACGCATTCTCAACCACCATGCAGCAGTGTTACGCCTTCGTTCAAAACAACCCATCCGGCGCCGGCAATTGGAGCGGGTTACAACGAGGCGCGATTTCACATGGCGCATACCAAGGTTCGGCGACCATCACGCCGTCGGCCACCGGCACATTTACCTACGCACTCACTTGCGGCGGTGTCGAATCCGGCTTCGCAACTTTGAACGTCACAGGCTCCGCAAAGAAGTCAACAACCATCAGCTTCCAGATCGGCCCCAATCCGATTCCCTACGGAGACACTCCGCAACTTTTCGTCACCGTCTCTGGTCCATCCGGCACCCCAACCGGGAACGTCACGTTTTCTACCGGCGATCTCACTCTTGGCTCCGAGCCCCTGCTGAACGGCAGCAGCAACGTACCTTTTCCAGTGAGTTCGTATCCCGCAGGCACGCATCAAGTCATAGCGACTTATCAGGGTGACGCTAACTACGAGCCGTCGACCTCGCTTCCTGTCGCCGCAACAATTCTGCCCAAGCAATCCGCCACCACTCTCGTGCTTTACGATCTCAATTCCTTTGAAGCGCCGTTGAATAGCCAGATCAACGCGATGGCGCAAGTCTTCTCCACCTTAGAAGACGCTTATCCAAACGGCAACGTGACTTTCTACATCAACGGAAAGTCAGTTGGATCTGCTCAGATCGGAAACGGGGGATCCGTAGATGCGCGTATCGATCTGACGGGCTTCTCCGCAGGCACATATTTGGTCGACGCGTCGTATCCCGGCGACTTTGCGGATGCGCCCGTCTCCGCGAATCCGGTCGTCCTATATATAGGTGTTAACCCCGACGTAACATTTTTGAGTGTTAGCCCGTTGACTGTCACTGCGCCAAACACTGAAACGCTAACCGCTCGCGTCTACAACGACAATGACGACTCATTCCCCACTAGCGGCAGCGTAATCTTCACGACCGGCAAAACTGTCATTGGTTCCGCTCCCGTAAATTCCACCGGCTACGCAACCCTCTCCTTCCCAACCAAGGAAATCTCTTCTGGTGCATACCCGGTAGTCGCCACCTTCCAAGGCAACAGCAAGTTCGGCCAATCCTCCTCGCCAGCCCAAACCGTTACTGTGAAATAGATCGCTAGCATCCCTGCAGTCGATTCGATGACACCTCAAATACGCAGGATAGAGTCAGATTGCGCAGGCAAAAATTAAAGGCTGGCGCTCGTAGAAATAAAGGGCGCTTGGCCCTCAACTGGAGGGCGCTTGGTCGGTTACCGGAGACTAAAGACCACCTCATTACCGGACCCAGTCCGAGCCGAGGGTTCAGTCTCACAATTACGGTAATGAGCGATTGTAAAAAAAAGTACTGCGGAGCTAAGCTCCGCAGTACTTTCTCAGCTCGCCATAATGCGAGCGCGGTTTTTAAGGGCAGCTTGTATTGTTCGACGGCTGCTGAAAAACGAAAGTGTGGAAGACAGTATCTTCAAAAACCGGTACATCCTGAGAGCAGCCAACCGTTGCCGAGGAAAGGGTGACGGCCTGTGAATTAGATGTCCCGTTGATCGACCCAGAACTTTCGCTTTCCATCCAAGTGAATTGCGTCGCGCTGGTTATAGTCGGACCACCCTCTTCATCGAAAAGATCCACCTTCCACGAGTATCCCACTGTCTGCGAAGCGCTTTCGTTTAAGAGTTGAGTTGTAGTATTCGTATCGGTTTGAGTAAAAGTGTTGTTAATGAAGTCGCAGCCTTGGCATTCAGGCCCTTGAAGTGTCTGAACTTCCTGCTGGCTGCCACCCGGCGTGTTGGGAACAGGGACGTACCGGCACTTATCAGTGGCAGTGGGTTTCTCGCCGCAAACCGTGACTCCGGATGTATCGGCAATCAAAGGGCTCTCGGTGGTCGAATACTTCAATAATGGATCGAGAGCCAGGATTGCAGCAAAGTCTGCTGCAACGCATCCGCACTGATTCGCTGTCGTGCAATTCGGATAGAGCGAATGTTTCGCGCAGATAAGACCTAGCCCCGGCAATGTCGGGTTACCGCTAGCATCATCCTGTGGTGCGAGTATCGCTCCTGGGACAGTCGTAACACCCTTCGAGTTTGCTTGCATAGTGATTGCCGAAACTTCGACTATGTCTACTTCCTCAGGTGCTCCGCCCGCTGTGCTTTGGGTGCCGACGCTATAACTTGCCGTTGTAGTACCGGATGGTGTTATCGAAACCGCCGGATTTAGCCATATCAAGAACAAGTCCTGTGCATGACTGATCGCGTTTGGATTGGTGCTTTGAGATGCGAGGGAGACTCCCGCAGCATCCGCGAAAGTTTCTTGAAATGTGGTGCTACTCCCTTGTGTTGCCGAAGCCCCAAAACTTAAGCTAAGGGTTGCGCCCAGACCCAGGAAATCTCCGCCGGAGGTATAAGTGACTGTGCTTCCCGCTGTGAAACTACTTCCGACCGATGTCGTTGTGCCGTCGGTGGTGGAATTGGTGTAACCATTGCTGCTTCTATTACCGGGTGGTGCGTAAATGATGGATGTTACTTGGTATAGGGGGTAAGCGATGCTTGCTTGTTCATACGTAGCGCTCGCATTGATTGTGAGGGTCATGCTCGGGTTTGAGCAATTAGTCGTTGTGTAGTGAAGGTATATCGGGTCAGTGTATTTTCCACCGGTGGACGGATCGAACTCAACCTCGGCGTAGAAGTCGCCGCCGGGACCAACGTTATAGGCCTCAGTTGGGACGGTGTAAGGTGCTGGCGCCGAGACGGAACACAGAGTGAAGGTGTTGGAGCCGAAGTTTTGGCCGAAGTTGACATTTCTGACGGTTAGCGGAGGTACTGTGCCGAATGCATACGGCATAGTTTCTAGTTCCGGTTGAGCGTGCAGTAAGGACGGTAATCCGAGGAACAGTATTGTCGCCACTGCCCTTAAAAATATCTGTCGCATGGTGTAATTCCTGTCGTCCAGCACTAAGAGGAGGAAACTTCAGATGGGCTGACTTAGTTCAGAGAATCTGACGGAGAAAAGGGGGAGTATCTCCGGCGCCATTATCTCCCTCACATTAAAGAATAGCCACAGCTATTTTGATAATAACTATGACGCCTAGTTATCGCTAAGTTATGAGCCGACGAGGTTAAGCGACGAGCCTATAAAGCCTTACGTTTACGCGCGCACGATATGTCTCCGGTTTTAGATACGATGTCGAGCATTACGAAAGTACAGGGTCGAGCGGTGCCAAATGACACTTATGGCCTACGGCGGTAACCAGTAGAGCCACGGGTTATCCAATATTTCCAGCTACTTATAAGTGAGCCTTCCACATGAATTTCGACCCCGGGCAGTCGGCGGTGACAAAGTTGCGGCTACCGGAGTGTGGTGGGCCTTGCCCCCGACAAAAGGCCGACGCAAAGAGGAAAATGCAGCTCGCCAGAAGCTTCATGGAAGTCTCGGTTCTTGTGCGGATTGATGGTTGGCCATGTCCCTGATCGCGTCCACCTGATGAAAGATGAAATTGACCAGATCTCGTCCTGGAGGATTCCCCTCGAAATGGACCTCCTGCTTGCGCGCATCTGGCACCAGCCTCAAAAACTTTACGCTGGATGAAATCGTAGAAACATGACCATGATGGCAATTTGATTTCAGCGGTCCCGCCTCCGTTGACTCAGGCGCGACGAAAGCGCCGAAGACAAAGAAGCGGACTATGAGCGCGGCAGCCAGGAGAAAGATTGCAGCCGCTCAAAAAGCGCGGTGGGCCAAAATTCATGCAGACAAGACCACTAAGAAATAAAATTGCGAGCGGCAAGAAGTACTGCTATAAGTTCCCGATTTGGTAGAAATCCTTACTTTTTCTATTTGCATAGTTGATGGTCTGGAATCCATATCCAATGTTCGGGTTGGAATCGATTTCTTCCTTTCCTCGTCTTTTCCATCGAAGAACCTCAACTTACATGTGGGCATCAGCGCCAAGATAAATGCCATGTAACTCTTGCATGTCGCTCCGTTTTGGTCCCGGTTGAGCAGCATCGTAATGTACTCCTTGATTTTGTTCCTGGCTTCATCGATTCACACGCCTCCAAAACCGATTCCAATCACGTGTTTCCCCGAGGACCGAATATTGCTATGCCAGGCGGCTGCCGTTCGGTCGCGCGTTCGTTTCGATACCATTAATCATGGCAATGAGGTTTAGTCCCCTTCCTCCAAGTCGATTTCGTCCCAGCGAGCGCTGGGAATTTTTCGACATCGAGTGGACGAAGAAGGCAGGTGGTGATTACCTCGTACTTTATGAACATTTGTCGAACGTCAGCTACGACGGCGGATCGACTCTGCGGGACATCATCGAGAAGATCGCCAGTCGGGAAGAGCCAGAATCTCCGCGGTCTTTCCGCATCGACACTCTTGACCGATCCTTGGACCTTCCAAAGTTATCCAGGGGCGGAGTGGTCCTCGGGTGGACTGGCGATCTGATAGACCAATACGTAAGCGGCTATGCAGGGTTGCGCTGGTGGATGTCTAAACGAGGACTGGTGATTGCAGCGGTCGGGCCGGCGGATCTGCCACTCTCGAAATTTGACCGCGAGGCAGGCGAACTGATGAGGAAGCGTTTCGTCAAGGGCAAGTTGTCGTTTCCGGCCCTCGTCGAAATCGCTGCCAAGCTGGATGCCGCGGGCTACGGTCTTAAGAAGAATCTTCAACCCGCGCACTGGGAACTAATCAGGGAGCACAACCAGAGATATACGCGTTCGCCTGTGCGCACCTTCTCCCAGGCGATCAAAGATAAGAGATTCGTTCGCGGAGTCCGCAAGAGGCTCTACTATGCGCGCGATAGGTTTGAGCTCAGCCATCATCCTGATCGGTAAAGATGGCTTGTCCAAAGCGATTCGGATGGACAACTTTCGGCGATAACTGAAACCCGCATCCCCATAGATCATTTGCTTCTATTTCTGTCCTCTGAGAGGGAGCTCAAATCAAGTGAATTGTCTCGCGCCTTGCAATGTCTCACAATCCGCGTATGCAGGAACAAAGCGACGCTACGCAACGCGAAACAAATAAGAAAGACGCAGTGGAATTGGCTGTTGTGTATCGAGCCACTTCGGAATTGAAGCCGCATCTGCGGAACGCTCGCACGCATTCCAAGCGTCAGATCCGTCAGATTGCTGACAGCATTCAGGCGTTTGGCTTCACAAGTCCGATCCTCATCGACAAAGCCGGCACGATCATCGCCGGCCATGGGCGGGTCGCTGCAGCCAAGTTGCTAGGGATTGAACAGGTTCCGACGATTCAGCTTGACGGGTTGAGCGAGGATCAGATCCGGGCATACCTGATTGCCGACAACAAGCTCGGGGAAAATGCGGGATGGGATGACTCCATCCTCGCGATTGAGCTGCAGCACCTGATGACAATCGAGGGCGACTTCGAAGTCACGGCGACAGGCTTCGAGATTCCGGAGATCGACCTTCTGCTCTCTCCGGCTAAGGCAAAACCGAAGGATGACCCCGACGACGAGTTTGAGGATGACCAAACCGTTGCGCCCGTCACGCAACCCGGGGACCATTGGAAACTGGGCAAACATCGCATCTTCTGCGGGACGGCACTTGAGGAGGATTCTTACCTCACGGTGCTTGATACGAAGCGTGCGGGACTTGTTTTCACGGATCCGCCCTATAACGTCGCAATCGACGGAAACGTCGGCAACATCGGTGGAAAGGGGTCTGTCAGTTACCGCGAATTTCAGATGGCATCGGGAGAGATGTCTGAGGACGAGTTCACCACCTTCCTCACCTCTGCGCTCAAACTGATGACGCAGTTCAGCAGTCGCGGTTCGGTGCACTTCATCTGCATGGACTGGCGGCACATGGGCGAGCTGCTTGCGGCAGGCAAGCGGGTGTACGACTCGCTTCTCAATGTCTGCACGTGGGTCAAGAACACAGGCGGGATGGGATCGTTCTACCGCAGCCGCCATGAGCTGGTCTTCGTCTTCAAGAACGGCGAGGGCAGATACCAGAACAATATTCAGCTGGGCCGGTACGGCCGGTATCGCACGAACGTCTGGGAATACAAATCGATCAGCAGCACGACGAAGAGCAATGACGAAGGCAATCTCCTCGCCTTACACCCGACGGTGAAGCCTGTTGCGCTGATCGCCGATGCACTGCTCGATTGTTCGGCGCGAGGAGACCGCGTGCTCGATCCGTTCCTCGGGTCCGGGTCGACTTTGATCGCCGCCGAGCGGACCGGCCGCATCTGCCACGGCATAGAACTCGACCCGCTGTATGTCGACACCGCGATCCGCCGCTGGCAGCGCCACACGGGCGACCATGCCATTCATGCAGTGACCGGAAGGCGGTTTGACGATATCGCCAGCGGGACGAAGGAGGCCAGCGGTGGATGGGGATTCCAAGTACCGAGTGGGTTATAAGAAGCCGCCGCGCGACACGCAGTTTAAGCCCGGTCAGTCCGGCAATCCCAACGGCCGGCCAAAAAGAGATCCAACGCTGGCCGAGGCTTTCAAGAAACAGCTGAGAGCTCGCGTCACCACGAACGTCGATGGCAAGCCCAAGAAGATGTCATTCCTCGATGCGATCGCGATGCAGCACACGCGCAAGGCGTCTGCCGGGGACGTGAAGTCGACCAAGCTCGTCATTCAGCTGAGCGAGCCACCACGTGAATCTGACGCAGGACGTGGACTGCCGCCGATTCTTGAGATCTTTCGCGGCATGAACGCGAAGCACGAAGCGGAAAACACCACGACCCCTGAAGTGAAAGACGAGAAGGGCGAACCCGATGAGCACGATTAAGTACGGACATCGCGCCGAGCGGTTTGCGATGCGGCCGCTCGAAAAGGATCGCCCGATCAACATCCTCGAAGGGGCAGTTCGCAGCGGCAAGACCTGGTGTCTTCATCCGAAGGCGCTGTACGGCTGCGCCTACGTCGTCGGCGGCCGCAAGATATTCACCGGCGTCTCAAAACAAAGCGTCTACAACAACGTCCTGGTCGACCTCTTCAACTGGATTGGCGCGAAGAATTACAACTACAACCACAGCACCGGCAAGCTGCGGCTCTTCGATACAGAGTGGCTGGTCATCGGTGCGAAGGACGAGGGCTCGGAACGCTATCTGCGGGGCCTGACCGTCGGGCTCGCGATTTGCGATGAGCTGAGTCTCATGCCACAGAGCTTTTTCCAGATGCTGCTCACTCGCATGTCACCCGAAGGCGCCCGCCTTTACGGCACGACTAATCCCGACAGTCCCTACCACTGGTTGAAGACGGATTATCTCGACAATGAAGAACTGAAAGCCAAGAGGATTTTGTACACGGACCACTACACCATGGCCGATAACCCGAATCTGACGCCGGAGTTTGTGGAATCACAAAGCCGGATGTACACGGGCTTCTTCCACAAGCGATTCATTCAGGGGCTGTGGGTGCTGGCCGAAGGCGCGATCTACAAAGACTCCTGGTCGGATGACCTGCTCTACGACCAGAAGGATCAGCCAATTGGTCTGAGGGGGCCGGGTGGTTACGAGCAGCGGTGTATTGCCGTTGACTATGGCACCACAAACCCCATGGTCTTCCTCGACATTTACGACGATGGGAAGATCATTTGGGTAACGCGCGAATATTACTGGGACTCGGTCGCCCAGGGACGGCAGAAGACGGATGCCGAGTACGCGGATGACCTGGTCGAGTTTATCGGACCGAGTCGCGACGCGATGGTAATCATTGACCCGTCGGCCGCATCATTTAAGACCGAGCTCATCAGGCGCGGAATATTGATTTGGGACGCCGACAACGAAGTCAGCGAAGGCATCCGCGTCACCTCGATGGTTCTGAATCAGAAACTGATCCGGTTCTGCCGCGAAACAACCCAGAGAACCGTGCAGGAAATTCAGAGCTACGCATGGGACAAGAAGGCTGCGGAGCGCGGAGAAGAGAAGCCCCTGAAAACTCACGACCACGGACCCGACGCGCTTCGCTATTTCGTGAAAGGTCAAATTCCATTTTGGAGATTGGGTGGCGGGTAGCTATGGCCTGTTGACGGGAAGCGCGTTTATCAGGAGTGAGTATGAAGTTGCCGAAAACGAGACTTTGCGGGTACTACGCGTATTGCTGGATACCAGCTAACGGCGAGTTGCTCGGCGCAGCGGTCAGGGTG
>Ga0302324_100015122_pt1 | contig 15497 bp, 16 predicted proteins | sample Palsa_T0_1_FD_201949 | JGI IMG/M metagenome (GOLD analysis project Ga0302324, IMG submission 201949) | Peat permafrost microbial communities from Stordalen Mire near Abisko, Sweden - Palsa_T0_1 | ecosystem: Environmental > Terrestrial > Soil > Palsa > Peat permafrost | place: Sweden: Abisko...
AGGCCCATCCAATAAACCAGGCTGGCTATCAGTATCTGGCCGCCAAATTTCCACCGCGCCGGAAGCTGCTTGAGATCGTCCCAAAGGCCGAGGCTGAACATGAGCAACGCGCCAAGCAGGATGGGCGTCCACTCGAAGCGCCGCGCGGGGCGCATGAAAAAAATGATCGTCAGGCCGGCTGCCAGCGCGATCAGCACCGGCAATCCGCCGAGCCGTGGAACCGGTTCGCGGTGGCGTTTCCTCGGTTCGTCCGCCACGTCCATGCCAATGTCCTCCGCTTTGCAAAGGCGGATGACCTGTGGGGTGCTGACCAGGGAGATGAGGAAGCCGAAAATGCAGAGCAGGGCAGATCGGATCACAAGTTCAAACCGGAGGAGAGAGGCACTGGGCGCGCTGGCGCAAGGCGTGGTCGCAGAGGACGAGGGCAGCCATCGCTTCCACGATGGGAACGGCGCGCGGCAGCACGCACGGGTCGTGGCGGCCGCGGGCGGCGAGATCGATTTCTTCGCCCGCGGTCGTCACCGTCTGCTGCTTGCGCGCGATGGTTGCAGTCGGCTTGAATGCGATGCGCAGGAGGATGTCTTCGCCGTTGCTGATGCCGCCCTGGATGCCGCCGGATCTGTTCGTTCCGGTGCGCACACGCCCGTCGCGCATCTCGAAGGAGTCGTTGTGCTGCGAACCGGTGAGGCGCGTCCCGGCAAATCCCGAGCCGATTTCAAAGCCTTTGGTGGCGGGCAGGCTCATCATGGCTTTTGCCAGGTCGGCCTCCAGCTTGTCGAAGACCGGTTCGCCCAGTCCGGTGGGCATGCCGCGGATGACGCATTCGATCACCCCTCCGAGCGAGTCGCCTTCGCCGCGCGCCCGTTTGATGAGATCGATCATCGCTTGCGCGGCTCCTTCATCGGGGCAGCGGACGATGTTGCCCTCGACTTGCGCGGCTTGGACCTCGCCGGAATCGACCCGCGCCTCGATCTCATGGACGGCCTTCACGTAGGCTACGATCTCGAGGGCCGGCTGGATGACCCGGAGGACATTCTTCGCCACGGCGGCGGCGGCCACCCGCCCGATCGTTTCGCGGGCCGAGGCGCGTCCGCCCCCCTGCCAATTTCTGATCCCGTATTTCTCCTGGTAGGTAAAATCCGCATGGGATGGGCGGAACGCCGTCTCCATCTCGCGGTATGCTTCCGGGCGCGCATCCTCGTTCATCACCAGGATGGAGATGGGCGTGCCGAGAGTTTTCCCCTCGAATACACCGGAAAGGATGCGGCAGCGGTCCGACTCCGCGCGGGGAGTGACGATCTCGCTCTGGCCGGGCCTGCGGCGGTCCAGGTCTTTCTGGATGTCGGCCTCGCTCAAGGCGATTCGCGGGGGGCAGCCGTCCACGACCACACCGACGCCCCCGCCGTGGGATTCACCCCACGTCGTGATCCGAAAGAGATGGCCGAACTGGCTGGACATTGGGGAAAATAGGCTCCGCGAGGGGGAGGGGTTTTTCGCGCGGGCGCCCCCCTACTTTTTATCGTCATCCCGGGCGGGTATCGTCACCCCAGGCGGGATGGGCTCCTTGGAAACCCACTTCTCGTGCGTGCCGGTGGCCTCCAACTGCATTTCCGCCTGGAGCCAATGCTCGCTCTGGCGTCCCTGCGGGCGGCCCTCGGCTTCCCAGATAAAGAAAGCGCAGACGGCAATCTCCGAGTGGTCAGGCTTGCGATATGGGTTCATAAGGGACCGAGGTTCGCAGATTCCACCGGTTTCTGCAAATCCATTGCAAACGCACGTTTAAATGGGGGAAGCGGCCCGAACGGAGAGATCGAGGATGAAGACTTTGCCGTCGTCGTAGATTTTTCGCCGCGATTTCTCGAGCTCGAGATACTGTTTGTTCGCCAGGAGATAGCTCTCATAGAGAACGAGCAGCCAGGTTCTTCTCCGACTCACGGCGTCGCCGGTTCGGATTGAAATATCCGTCAGTTGCGCGTTGTCCGCATAGGAATAGGCCAGGTACCGGATGGAATGGCTGAGCAAGAATTCCGCAAGGGCCTCTCCGTCCTTTTTGATCGGCCACCCGGGAGGCAAACTGGCGCCCCCCAGAAAGTCCGCGAGAAGGACATGCTGGTCCAGAGGCTCCAGTAAATAAGGATGCTGGAGAGTGGTTAGAATCAGTCCGTCCTTCGGCAGGGCGGAACTGATTTTCACGTACTCCTGGCGGGTCTCCGGAGAATCCAAAGGCGGATCGGTCAAGCTCACCTTGATCCGACCCCACAAAATAGAATATTCGCCCATTCTTGGACCAAACTCCGTGAACGCCGAGGCCAGCGCCAGCATCGCGAAACTGCCTGCTTGCAGGAAGCGTCCCGGTTTCCAGCGGGGGCGCAGGCGCCTTTCGCGCGAAAACTGGAGATAGGTCAGCAAAAGCGTCGGCATCATTATGGCGAAACTGAAGCGTCTAAGGGACTCACCTCCCGTGGCCAGGTCGATCGCCACGGTTCCCAGCAGACAGGCCACGGTTATGGCGAGAAAAACAAGCGAGCTCTCTTCGCCGGGTAGAAGCAGGAGCTGAACGATGATGATCGCCACCAGCGGGAGGAAATAATAGGCTCCCGCCAGGAGAACCTGGGTAGGGGCGGCGGTCATATAGGGCGCCGGGAGTTGGTGATAAGAGGTATAATCGTAACCCGTTCCGAAAACCGGGTAGAGATAGGTTCCGGACGTGATGCGCATCGCGGCCATCCAGGGAACAAGCACCAGCAGGGCGCCGATCAAGGCAAATGCCCATCCCATCAAGGCAAACTTCCAACCCCTGGCGAATCCCCACAGAAGATAAAGCACCAGGCAAAACAGCGCCGCGTGAGGCAGATAAGTCGACTTCAGCGAAGCGATGGTTCCGGCCATTAACCCCACCAGGAGCGCCTGGGCGGCGGCTTGCCGCGTCAGATTCGTTCGCTTCGTCCCGGCAAGGACCAGTGCCAGGACGAATGCCGAGGGTAAGACGTTGAATGTAAGGTTACGATCCGCCGGCGGAATGGAGATCGAGAAAATTGCGAAAATCGTGGTCTCCAGCGGCGACAGCTTAAACTGCCTCGCCAACGCCAGGCTGACCAGCGCAATCAGCACAAGCCCCAGATACTGATTCGCCATTTGGACGTTCTCGAGCGGCAGGCAACTCATCACCAAGCACTGCAAAAAATAATTTCCGCCCACGGAACTCTCAATCCGCCGCAGACTATATGGATCAGCCGCAAAGTAGTGCGCCTCCATCATTTTCACCGGCTCCGCCAGGTAGAATTGATCGTCATCCGTATCGACGTACGTCAAAACGCGGGGCGTGCCCGCCATGCGAAAGAAGAAAAGAAGGGCGAAGCAAAGCAAGGCCAGGCGCTTCCAACTCCAGCCCCCGCGCCAGGCGCGGAGAACAGCGGCGGCTTCGGGCAGAGGTCTCTTGCCGATCGAGCGAATGATCTGCCCGATGGCGAGCCCGACCCCAGCCAGCGTAAAGCCGATCAGCACGCCCCGGGTGATGAGGTGGAGAAGATTCAGCAGGCCGCCCAGGAACACAGCCAGAGACACGCCCACGCACCCGTCCAGCCCGATCGAGTTTACCCGATCCCCCATGCATCTGAGCACCAGGCGCCCCCACCCGATGAACGCGACTACTAAAATGGCACACCACGTTTGGGCCCAAACAAAATGAAAACCAGCATGTGCCATCATGCCCTTTTCAAAGCGCCTCTCTCGCGCGAGTCAAACTTATTATGCCGCCTCGAAGTGTTCGCGCGATGCCTATCCGGGATGTGATTCTTGCAATCCGGGCGTCCCGGCCTATAAATAAAACCTGCCATGGATTACATGCAAAGGGGCGGTCCGCTCATGTGGCTCATTTTGTTCTGCAGTGTCGTGGCCGTCGCGATCTTTGCCGAGAGGCTCCTCTATTTCCATCGCGCATCGATCCACGTGGGCGAATTCCTGCGCGGGCTCGCGAATCTCATCGAACGGCGCAACATCGCCGAGGCGCTCCAGGAATGCGCCGGCGCTCCGGGGCCGGTGGCCCGCGTCCTTCACGCGGCGCTTCTGCGGCACGACGAGAGCCGCGCCGAGTTGCGGGAAATCGTCCAGGAAGCGGGGCAACTGGAGGTGCCGAAGCTGGAGCGCAACCTGGCGGTTCTCTCGACGATAGCCTTCGTGACGCCGCTCATCGGGTTGCTCGGGACCATCGTGGGCCTCATCGAAGCCTTCGTGGCGATTTCCACGCACAACGGGTATGCGAGTTCCACGGACATCTCGAGTGGCGTTTACCAGAGTTTGCTGACCACCGCCGCCGGGCTGGCGGTCGCGATTCCCACTTCGGTGGCTTACAGTTACCTCTCCTCGCGCGTCAATTCGTTCCTGCACGACATGGAGCGCGCAGGCGTCGAAATCGTCCATCTCCTCACCGAGAAAAGGGGCGGCGGCGCGGAGATTATCGATTTCGGAGCCCGGCGAAAGCTCTCGGCGGAATGAAGTTGCACCGCGCGGCCGGCCCCCATCCGGCGCTCTTTAATCTGGTTCCGGCGCTAAACGTCGTCTTTCTGCTGCTCGTCTTCTTCGCGCTCAGTTCGACTTTCATCCTGCAACCCGGGATCCCGATAAGCCTGCCGCTCTCCTCCGTAACGCTTGCGCCGCAACATAACCCGCGGGTCGTCAGCATCACCGCGACACCCATTCCGGAAATCTATTTCCAGGACCAGAAGGTCACACTGGAAAATCTCGGCCGGCTGCTCAACGGAGGCCGCGGGAGCGAACGCACGCTCATCATCAGGGCGGATCGCGATGTGCCTTACAACGTCGTCATGCAAGTAACCAACCTTGGGCTGCAAGCCGGTTATTCGGTCGTGCTTGCCGCCCAGGAGCACAAATGAAGGCTGTCACCGCGACGGGCGTTTGGGGATTCAAATATCCGGGGGCGAATTCGCGGATTCTGGCGGGGTTTCTCTTTCTTTCACTCCTGGCTCATGCGCTGGCGTTTTGCCTGTTTCAGATCATCTATCCGCCGCCCGTCGCCATCGCGCCGCCACCTGCCGATGTCTCGCTGCTGGATCTCTCCAACCCCGCCTACGACGGGCTGCGCCGCTGGATCGACGCGCAGGATCCCGCGTTCATTTACGCGTCGCGCGAGTCGGTCCCCGAGGATCTCCTGGCGTCGCCGTATCAACCCTCCTACGCCGGGATCCGCAGCACTCCCAAGGCTGTCGCCGCGGCAACTCCGTCCGTCGTTTCGCCGCCGGCGCGAGATCCCCTCTCCATCATCGGCAGCGCGGCGGCGCCGGCCCCTATGCGCGAAAACGCTGCCGCTCCCGAGTTGAGCCGCGTCCGGTTTTCCGGGCCGCTGGCCGGGCGCGGACTCGACCCCGGGAAGGAGCCGACGCCCGACTTTTCAGGAGCGAGCGGCGCGATCCTCGAGCCCGCGCGTTTCCTCATCGGCGTCACGGACAAGGGCGAAGTACGCTACGCCTTCCTGCAGAGTTCCTCCGGCGACAAGGCGGTGGACGATGCAGCCGAGGCGCACCTGCGCCAGATGCGCTTTTTGCCCGATGCGGCTCCGTTGGAGTGGGGGCTCGCGAGCTTTTTCTGGGGGAACGACGCGTACGGAGAAAAGCGATGATCCAGGTCGGCCTCTCCCAACTCCTTTTCATTTATCTTTTTGTTTTTCTTGCGGCGGTTTTTTGCGCGTGGATATGTTACGAGTGGCGGCGGAGGCGGCGCGAGAAGGGTTGGTTGCGGCACCGCCTGCAATGCGTCATTTGCGCCTTGGAATTTGAAGATAGAACGAACACTTTGTTGCCCCGCTGCCCGAGATGCGGCAGCCTGAACGAAAGACTTAAATTGAGGAACATCTAGCTTATGGGAATGTGGATCGGCCGTAACCGCAAAGCGCGCGTAACCTATGGGTTCGATGAGATCGCCCTTGTCCCGGGCGAAGTCACCATCAATCCCAACGAAGTGGACATTTCCTTCCTGATCCCCCGGAGGGACAGGGAGCCGCTCAAGATGTCGATCCCCATCCTGGCCAGCGCCATGGACGGGGTGGTCGATGTGCCGTTCGCCATCGCGATGGGCAAGCTCGGAGGTCTCGCGGTTCTGAATCTGGAAGGCGTTCAAACGCGCTACAAAAATCCGGAGGAAGTCCTCATCAAGGTGCTGGACGCCGACAAAAACCAGGTCACCTCCCTTCTCCAGAAAATCTACCAGGAGCCCGTTCAGGAGGATCTCATCGCGGCCCGCGTCAGGGAAATAGGGGACTCGAACGTTCCGGTCGCCGTCAGCTCGATACCGCAGAAAGCCGAGCTCTACGGGAGGATCGCCGAGGAAGCGGGCGCCGATATCTTCGTCGTGCAGAGCACGGTCTCGACGGTGCGGCACATCTCCTCGGAATATAAATCGCTCGACCTGGCGGGCTTCTGCCGCGACCTGTCGATCCCCGTCATCATCGGGAACACGGTGAGTTATTCCGTGACTTTGGAGTTGATGGAGTGCGGCGTCGCGGGAGTTCTCGTCGGCGTGGGACCGGGCGCGGCATGCACCTCGCGCGGAGTGCTCGGCCTGGGCGTGCCCCAGGTCACGGCCACGGTCGATTGCGCGGCGGCCCGGGACGCTTATTTCAAGAGGACGAGCCGCTATGTTCCGCTCATCACCGACGGCGGGATGAACAAAGGCGGCGACGTTTGCAAGGCGCTCGCCTGCGGCGCGGACGCCGTGATGGTCGGAAGCGCGTTTGCCAAGGCGCACGAGGCGCCCGGCAAGGGGTACCACTGGGGCATGGCGACACCGCACGCCAATCTTCCCAGAGGCACCCGCATCAAGGTGGGGACGACCGGTTCGCTGAGGCAGATTCTTTACGGCCCGGCCGAGGTGGACGACGGAAGCCAGAACCTCGTGGGAGCCATCACAACCTGCATGGGCAATGTCGGGGCGCTGTCGATCCGCGATTTTCAAGAGACGGAGATCATCATCGCGCCCTCCATCAAAACGGAGGGCAAGCTTTTCCAGACAGTGCAGAACGTCGGGATGGGCGCCCGCTGAGCGATCCGCCTCAAACGGGATTCCGCGGGTGATATCCTTAAGTGAGGGCTTCTCTTTTTCCCATTTTTCTGCTAAATTGCGTTCGTGGCTGGCCGAATGATCGTCCTTGCTTCCGCGTCGCCGCGCCGCCGTGAATTGCTTCAGCAGCACGGATACGGCGTCGAGATCGTCCCCCCGGAGGTCGAGGAGACCGCGCTGCCCCATTTCACGGCCGGGGAAATCACGCTGCTCAATGCCAGGAAAAAGGCGCTGGCGGTCAGCCGGAAGCGCCCCGAGTCGATCGTTTTGGGAGCCGACACCCTCGTCGCGCTGGATAACCACATCCTGGGAAAACCCCGGGATTTCGATGACGCCTTCCAAATGTTGAAACGGTTGAGCGGGCGCGCGCACGAGGTTTTTTCGGGGGTGTGGATAACCCGCCGCGCCACCGGCGAGACGCGCCATTTCGTCGAAATGAGCCGGGTGCATTTCCGAAAGCTCGATCCGGGGGAGATTCGCGCTTACATCGACCGGGTGCGTCCCCTGGACAAGGCGGGCGCTTATGCCGCCCAAGAGGATGAGACAAAAGTGATCGCGCGAATCGACGGGTCGCGCACCAACGTCATCGGGCTTCCGATGGAAGCGCTCGCCACGGCGCTGGAAGGTTTCTCGGCTCCTTAAAGGAACCGCTGATTTATCGCACGAGGAGTTTTTTATCCGCAGATTTCCGCAGATTTTGGATGACCTTCCCGGTCTTCACTGATCAACGGCGAATCCTGCTTCCCGAATCTGCGTCAATCTGTGTTAATCTGCGGATTAAATCAGCGTTTCCTTAGAGATGCAGGCGGGGATATTCCCAATCGGCGAATCCCCCTTTGCAGCCGGGGGTGGGACAGCCGAAGTGCGTCGCGAAATCATCTTCCCCGGAAAATCGAATGTCCCGCCCGATGAAAAGATGTTCGCAGACGCGGCAGAATCTCGTCTCGGAGAGTGACCACCATTGCTTGAACGGATCGGCGGTTTGAAGCATCCGGAGCTTCCTGCCGTCGCTGAGCAGGAGAGGATGCACGGCGGTGTTCCCGTTTGTCGCCACAAGAGAGTTTACCACAACCGGGCCTTTGCGGCAACGGACGCCCCATTCCGACGCAGGGGGACCGCTGTGCGCCGGACCGGGGCGCGGCCTCGTTTTCGTCAAGAAATTCCCTTCTTGACGTTTTTCCTCTAATTCCTCATCTATTACCGCCGATCCACTGGTCCGGCCAGCGATTTGGCGGGAATAGCGGAACGACTTTTATGAAATCGAGGCCAAATAGTTTTCTCTCCGCCAGGCTGATTCTAGCGGTGGCATTCCTGTTCACTCTGCCCGGCGCCAGAGGGCAGCAGGAAGCCCCGCCCCCCAGTGCGCCCATCGTCCGGAACATCGAGGTGCAATACGCGGGCCCCGCCACGGTGAGCAAGGAGCGTGTCCTTGCGAACATGCGGACGGCGGTGGGCAAGCCGTATTCCGAACAGGTCGTGGAGGAGGACATCCGCAACCTTTACGCGATGGGGAGCATCACCAATGTTCGAATCTTCGGAGAACCGGTTTCCGACGGGGTGAAGGTGGTGGTCGTTATACAAACGAAAACGAAAGTCGGTGAAATCGTTTTCAACGGGGTGACGAAGTTGAAGTTGAAAAGCTTGCGCAAGCAGCTTACGACCAAGACCGGCGAGACGTTGACGGAGTCGAACCTGGAACAGGATCGGCAGAAGATTCTCGATGAGTACCAGAGCCGCGGGTACGCGGACGCCGACGTAAAATTCAAGACCGACACGAACGAACTGACCGGGGCGACCCGGGTGACTTTTGACGTGACCGAAGGGCCTCAGACAACGATCGCCGCCGTCAATTTCGAAGGCAACCAGGTGTTCAAGACGAAGGCGCTCCGGCATGTCGTCAAGACCGGGCCGAAGACTTTCCTTTCGTTCCTGACGAAGAAAGGCCACCTCGAGAGCGACCAGCTTGACCAGGACATGACCGCCCTCCGCGAGTTTTACCAGAACCACGGGTACATCGACGTGGATGTCCTCGATCCACGGATCGACCGCTTTCCCAGTGGAAAGGTCAATGTGACCTTCCGCATCGTGGAAGGCTCGCAATATCATGTCGGGAACCTCGACGTTGAAGGGGCAACCCTCTTCACGACCGACGAGATCCGCAAGAAGCTCAAGTTGAAGAGCGGCGTGGTTTATTCCCCGAAGGGGATGCACGACGACACCAAGGCGATCCAGGATCTTTACGGCTCGAAGGGTTACATCGATCTGGCCGTCACGCCCCAGACGACATCCGGCGGCCCCGGGCTGGTGAATGTCAGCTTCAAGCTGGATGAAGGAGTGCAATCCTATATCGAACGCATCAACATCGCGGGCAATACCCGCACCAAGGACAAAGTCATCCGCCGCGAACTGGCGGTCGCGCCGGGCGAAGTCTATGACACGGTGAAGGTGGACGCGAGCAAGGAGCGGTTGCAGAACCTGAACTACTTCTCAAAGATCGACACGTACCCCTCCGACACCACCATTCCCGGCCGCAAGGACTTGAATGTGCTCGTCGAGGAAAAGCGGACGGGCTCGTTCAACTTCGGCGCCGGCTTCAGCTCGATCGACAACCTCATCGGGTTCGCCGAAATCCAGCAAAGCAATTTCGATCTCTTCGGGTGGCCGCACTTCACGGGCGGCGGCCAGCGCCTGCGGGTGCGAGCCCAGATCGGAACGGAACGCAAAGACTTCTCAGCGGCTCTTACGGAGCCGTGGTTCCTCGACTACCAGGTTGCCGTCGGCGGAGAAATCTTCTACCACGAGGCGACTTACATCAGCACCTATTACGCCCAGCGCGACTTCGGGTTCGACCTGAACTCGCGGAAGGCGCTGACCAATTTCATCGCCGTCCGGCTCGAGTACCGGCTCGAAGAACTCGGCATTTACGACGTGGCCTCGAATGCTTCCCAGCAAATCGTCGCCCAAGAAGGATACGTCACCAAGAGTTCGGTTACGGCGGGCATCAGCTATGACAGCCGCGATAGTGTTTTCCTGACGCGAAAAGGCCAAAAGGTCGATTTCTCCGCGTATTTGGCGGGCGGCCCGCTCGGCGGGAACGACAAGATCTACGGGTTCGACCTCCTGGGCACCCAGTATTTTTCGCTGCCGGGCGACACGATCCTTATCCTCGACGGCGAGGGCGCGACCGTGGCGAATTGGCTGGGGGCCGATAACGTCCCCATCTTCGACCGGCTCTTCCTGGGCGGCGCGAACAACCTCCGCGGGTTTAAATTCCGCGATGTCGGCCCGAAGGATTCGAACGGGGAGCCGCTGGGCGGAGGCACGCTTGCGCGGGCGACGGTCGAATACACCTTCCCCATCGTCGAGCGGCTGCGCGGCGCCGTTTTTTACGATACGGGGTTTGTGAACGGGGGGTCCTACGACTTCAGTCTGAGCGATATCAATTCGGATGTCGGCCTGGGCGTCAGGATCGACTTGCCGATCGGCCCCGTCCGGCTCGACTACGGAATCCCGCTACAGGACGACCGGTTCAACAAGGGCAGCGGCAAATTTAATTTCAATATCGGCTACCAATTTTGAACGGACCGGCGATTATCCGGTCTCAACAAAACTCAATCATCAAAGCTCCTCTCCGTCTCTCTATGAAAAAGCAGGTCCCTCTTTCCGCAATCCTTGTCCTGGCGCTTCTTGCTTTCGCGGCGCCTTCCCGTGCCCAGTCGAAGATCGGGATGGTCGATATGAACAAGATATTTTCCTCCTACTACAAGACGAAGGAAGCCGAATCGAGAATCAACGAGGCGCGCGCCAGGGCGAAGCGGGATCTGGATGACCGCATGGACACCTACAAAAAGACCATGGACGACATCAACTCGCTCAACGCGGAGATCGACAGGCCGGAGCTCAGCAAGGAATTGAAGGACGAAAAGATGAAGTCGCGCGACGATAAAATCGCGGAGACCAAAAACCTGGAGCGCGAGATCACCGAATTCCGCCAGCAGCGGGAAAAAGAGCTTCAAGACCAGGCCGTGCGGATGCGCAACAGCATCGTGGATGAAATCACCAAGCTGGTTCAAGACAAGGTGGCGAGCGACAAATACGACCTGGTTTTCGATAAATCCGGGCAGAGCCTCAACGGCGTCCCCATCGTCCTCTATTCAAAGGACAATATGGATTTCAGCGACGACATCATCACCGAGTTGAATAAAGCCAGGCCGAAGGATACGCCGCCGGCCGAGGCCCCGGAAACGAAATAGGGTTCCCTTCGTGAATACCACGGTGGATGAGCTTGCCGCCCTGGTCGGCGGGCAAGTCGTCGGCGATTCCGCCGGAACGCCCCGTGTTCCTGGACAAACACCCATCACCGGAGTCGCTTCCCTGGCTGAAGCGGAGGAAGGGCAAGTCGCTTTTTTTGCCAATCCGAAGTATGTGGCAGCGCTGAAGACGTGCCGGGCTTCCGCAGTCCTGGTCCCGCTCGATTTCGAAGGGGAGACCCCGGCGGTAAAGATCAAAGTCCCGAATCCCTCGCTTGCATTCGCGCGCCTCTTGGAGAGTTTTACTCCTCCGCCCATCGCGTTTCCAGTGGGCATCCACCCCTCGGCTGTGATCGCCGGGGATGCGGTCCTGGGGGAGCAGGTTTCCATTCAACCCTTCGTCGTTATCGAATCGGGCGTGAAGATTGGCCGGGGAACGGTGATTGGCTCCCACAGTTACGTGGGGCACGGCGTCACGCTCGGCGACGAGTGCAAACTCTCTCCGAACGTCACCCTCCGCGAGGGCTGCCAGGTGGGAAACAGAGTTATTCTACACTGCGGGGTGGTCGTTGGCAGCGACGGATTCGGATATGAGACTTTGGACGGGAAACACGTCAAAATACCGCAAACCGGGATCGTGCAAATCGACGATGACGTGGAAGTCGGCGCCAACACTACCATTGACCGGGCGCGATTTGGAAAGACCTGGATTCAGGAAGGAACGAAGATCGATAACCTCGTGCAGATCGCGCACAACGTCGTCATCGGGAAACACTCGATCGTTGTGTCGCAAACGGGCATTTCGGGAAGCTCGCATTTGGGACAATATGTCACCCTCGCAGGCCAGGTTGGACTGGTGGGGCATATCGACATTGGCGACTTCGCGGTCGTCGCGGCCAAGAGTGGAGTGAGTAAAAATGTCCCTTCGAAGGAGATATGGTTCGGTTATCCCGCCACGCCTCTAAAGGACCAGAAAGAACGCCTCGCGAACATAAATCGCCTCTCAAAATTATTTGCGCGTGTAAAATTGTTGGAGGAAAGATACGCTGCCGAAGAAAACCGGTGATATGACGAAGCGAAAACGCAAACTGATGCACCCGAAACTGCCCATGCAGCGGCAGCTTCCCTTCCGTCATGAAGGCCGTTTCTTCGATCTCAAGGCAATCTTCGACAAGCTGAACGCCAGGTATTTCCGCAATTCGTTGAGGAAGTACTCGATCACCTGGGGCCGCAAGCGCAAGTTGCCTCCAAGAGAATACTTCGTTTTTGGGACGATCCAGGAGGATGATCGCATCATTCGCATTCACCCGCTGCTGGATGCCGAATTCGTTCCCCCCTGGTTCCTGGAATACGTCATTTACCACGAAATGCTTCACTCCGTCGTCCCGGACGAAACCGGAGCCAATGGACGCCGGCGGGTCCACACCGAAGATTTTAATCGCCAGGAAAAAAGATTTCGCTTCTACCGGCGCGCACGGCAATGGGAAGGGGAGAACCTCGCCCGGCTTCTCCGTTAGCATATGAAAACTCGTATCCTGGTGGGGATGAGCGGCGGCGTCGACTCGAGCGTGGCGGCGTATCTGCTCAAGGAACACGGTTTCGATGTTGTCGGCGTGACGATGAAAGTCTGGCCGCAGGATTGCATCTCGCGCGCGGAAGACAAGTGCTGCGGCCCGCAGGCCATCGCCGACGCCCGCGGGGTGGCGCACGCGCTTGGCATCCCCCATTACGTCGTGGACGAGGCCGACCGGTTCGAACGAGTCGTGATCGACTATTTTGCCAGCGAATACCAGGCCGGACGCACTCCCAACCCTTGCGTGATGTGCAACGAAAAGCTGAAGTTCGGCAGCCTTTGGACGAAGGCGCATGCAATCGGCGCGGAGTTCATCGCCACCGGGCATTACGCGATCGTCGAGCACCACGCGGCAGGTGCGGTGCTTCGCAAGGGCCTGGACCGGAAAAAGGATCAATCCTATTTCCTGTTCAGCCTGCGGCAGAAGCAGCTTCAGTGCGCGATGACTCCGTTGGGAGGCATGACCAAGGAGAGGATCCGCGAGATCGCGCGTTCCCTGGGCTTGAAGGTGGCCGACAAGGCCGACAGCCAGGAAATCTGCTTCGTGCCGGGCAACGACTACAAGGCTTTCCTCAAATCGCATCTCACGGAGTTTCACCCCGGCGGCATCTATGACCGGCAAGGAAATTTCCTGGGCGCGCACGAGGGGATAGAAATGTACACCGTGGGGCAGCGCAAAGGCCTTCCCGGCGGGGGCGCAAATCCCCGCTATGTGGTCGATATCGACCCCGAGACAAATCGCGTCACGGTGGGCGAGGCCGGCGACCTGGCAACGGAGGAATTTGAAGTCGAAGGGATCAATTGGCAGGATCGGGCGGTTTCTTTGGAGCCGTCGGAAGCCGAGGTCAAAATCCGCTACAGCCATCCGGGGACGCAGGCCACTCTCTCCCCGTTGTCGCCGTCGCGGGTGAAGGTGACGCTGCATTCTCCGCAAAGAGCGGTCACTCCCGGGCAGGCTGCCGTCTTCTACGACGGCGACCGCGTTCTCGGCGGTGGCTGGATCTGCCGGCAGCCCGCCATGGCCCTCGTTTAAAACTCCCCCCTCTCGGACACCATGTCGGAAAAAACGATTTTAATCATCACCACTTTTCCGGAAACCGAACTGGCGCGCACCGCGATCCATGCATTGGTGGCCGAACATCTCGTGGCGTGCGGCACCATGATCATGGGCGCCGAATCGATTTTCGCCTGGAAGGGGGAGATCGCAAGCAGCCAGGAGACCATCCTCTTCCTGAAAGCGCCCGCGAGCTGTTATCCCGCGATCGAGCAGCGTCTGCGGCAGCTTCATCCCTACGAAGTCCCCGAGGTTGTCGGTCTGGATATTTCGCATGGCTTCCCGGCGTATCTGGAATGGATCCATGAATCGTGCGGGGGCGTCGGCGCATCTCCGGGAGCGGAATGACGCACGACGGCACGAGGCTGGCGGAACACGCCCCCATCGCCGTCATCCTCGCGGGAAGTTGCCTCCTTCTTTTTGGCCGGAAGCTCTTCTGGCTCTTTGTGGGTGTATCCGGCTTTCTGGCCGGCATTTTCCTCGTCCGCAGGTTTTTCGGCGGCCAATCCGAACTGGCAACGCTGGTGGTTGGAATCGTTGCCGGCCTGCTCGGCGCATGCTTCGCCATCTTCCTTCAAAAAATGGCCGTGGCGATTGCCGGCTTTTTCGCCGGCGGTTATCTCGCGGTCGATATCGTCGATATTCTCGGCTCGACGCATCCCCAGTTTACCTGGCTCGTGTTTCTTATCGGCGGCATCCTCGGCGCGGTGCTCGTCCTGGGCCTCTTTGATTGGGCGTTGATAATTCTGTCGTCGTTATTGGGAGCGTCGCTCATCACCCGGGCGTTTCATCCGGCTGCGTCCATCGCGTCGCTGGTTCTGGCCGGCCTTTGCATCGCGGGCATCGCGGTTCAGGCCGGGCTCCTGCACCGCGACCGGCGAGTCTCCGAGGCGGTTTAGACTCTCCTAGCGGAACCTGCCGAGCAGGCTGCGGGCCTCTGGAATTCTCAAGCCCAGCGTCATGGCGCCGTAAATCAATCCGAAAACCGCGAGCACTTCGGCAAGGCTCGTCCACGGGTTGTGGAGGGGAATCCATCGCGCGGCGGTCCACGCCCCGAGAGAAGCGAGGAACGCGCAGGCCCAGAGCCGCAACGGGTAACCCGCGGGAAGGGTCGTGAGACCGATTCTCGACTGGAGCGCCCTTCGAAGAAGGAGGAACTCGACCCAGCCGGCGATGCCCGCGGAAAGGGTCAGGCCCAGCGCTCCGAGGCCGAGCTGGATGCCGGGCAGCGACGGCTCGGGAAGGCGGAGGGATTGCAAGAGAACGGTGTTCAAGAACGGGCGCAGCGGGAACGCGAAGAGCACGCCGAGCGCCCCGGTGAGGGTGACGCGGATGACGGCGAAGCGAAGCGGGGTCCTGGTATCGCGCAAGGCGTAGAAGGCGGAAGAATAGAGCCGCCCCCAGGTGGCGGCCAGAAGGCCGACCGTGGATCCCATAAGGATGTACCAGACGTAGAGCGTATCTTCATGGCCGAACCGGCCGGACTGGTACAGGCCCGCCACGATGAATTTTCCCAGGATCAGCAAGCCCGCCACGGTGGGAATGACGA
>Ga0302324_100015126_pt1 | contig 15495 bp, 16 predicted proteins | sample Palsa_T0_1_FD_201949 | JGI IMG/M metagenome (GOLD analysis project Ga0302324, IMG submission 201949) | Peat permafrost microbial communities from Stordalen Mire near Abisko, Sweden - Palsa_T0_1 | ecosystem: Environmental > Terrestrial > Soil > Palsa > Peat permafrost | place: Sweden: Abisko...
CCTCGGCACTCTGATTCTCTACCATCCCGCCTTGCAAAACGGCTTTGTCAACTATGATGATCCCGCGTATGTGACGTCGAATGCCCACGTTCAGCAAGGTCTGACCCGACGCAGTGTGACATGGGCCTTCACTTCGACCGCCGAGGCGAATTGGCATCCGCTGACGTGGCTCTCGCACATGCTCGATGTTCGGTTGTTCGGACTGGAGCCCGCTGGCCACCACGCCCAGAGCGTCCTCTGGCACGCCTTCAACGTGGTGCTGCTGTTTCTCTTGCTGGCGAAGGCTACCGGATTTGCGGGGCGCAGCGCCGTGGTTGCTGCGCTGTTTGCCGTCCATCCGCTAAACGTGGAATCGGTCGCCTGGGTGTCGGAGCGCAAAACCGTCCTTTGCACTTTCTTCCTGCTTCTGGCGTTCGCCGCTTATGGCCGGTACGTGAAGGGGCCGCGGGCCAGTCGATATCTGCTGGTCGTTCTGCTGTTCGCACTGGGGCTAGCGGCGAAGCCGATGCTGGTTACGTTCCCGTTTCTGCTGCTGCTCATCGACTTCTGGCCCCTGGAGCGCTTCCCGACGACACCGCTTTCCAGGCTCGTGCTCGAAAAGATTCCTCTCCTCGCCCTGTCAGGGGCCAGCGCGGCAATTACGCTCTACGCCCAACGCGCAGGTGGGGCCGTCGGCTCGACCGAGCTCCTACCGCTCGCGATGCGAACAAAGAATGCCATTTACTCCTATTTCATCTATGTAGATAAGGCTCTATGGCCGTCGCGGCTGGCGGTGTTCTATCCACATCCCGAAGGCTCGCTCGCGATGTGGAAAGTGGTAGGCGCGGCCGCCGTCCTCATCGCAATGACGGCAGTATTTTGGCACTTCCGCGAACGCCGCTATCTTCTGATGAGCTGGTTGTGGTTTCTCATAACGCTCGCGCCGGTCATCGGCATCGTCCAGGTCGGGCGACAAGCGTGGGCTGACCGCTACGCTTATTTCTCTCTTTGGGGACTATTTGTGATCGGCGTCTGGCTGCTGTCTGAGGCCGCGGCGAAAATTAAGTTAAGTCCGACGACTCGAGTTGCCTTCGCATCCGTCGTGCTGCTCGCCTATTTCGTAATGGCGCACCGCCAGATCGAATTGTGGCATGACAGCTACAGCCTGTTTACGCACACCCTTCAAGTGACCGGCGCGAACTCCATCGCGGAAGGTAATCTCGGATCGGCATTGATGGACATGCAACGCCCGGAACAGGCAATGCCGCACCTGGAACGCGCCATCCAGTTGATGCCGACGTTCGCCGCTGCGCACTATAACCTCGGCACGTTGCTGCAACGCCAGAATGAGCTGAATCCGGCGCTCGAGGAATATACACTCGCGCTGAAGTATGCATCGGATGAGCGGGAATCCGCCCAGACGCGAAACAATCTCGGTGTCCTCTACAATCAACTAGGACGGAAGGATGAGGCGATGGCGGAGTTCACCGCAGCCATTGCGCTCAATCCGTATGAGCAGAATAGTTTCATTGGCCGGGGCCTGATCGAGCGCGACGAAGGTAAACTCGATGCTGCTTTGCAGGATTTTGCTCGGGCTGCACAAATTGCACCCTCTCCGCTGGCTTTGTATTGGGAAGGTCGGGTTCTCGAAGATAAAGGACAGCCCTCAGCCGCCGCCGAGGCCTATCGGAACGCGTTGAAACTATCGCCTGATTTGGACGACGCACGGGCGAGATTGGAACGGATCGAGAAAGCAGCAAAATGAGTTCTGCTCAGCGCACCCCCAGTGTTCGGTAGTTGTGCGAAACACGACCGAGGGCACGAAGAATCACGAAGGCCTTTGGCCTAAGGTGTTTTCTTTTGGTGTCTTTCGTGGTTGGCGATTTTGCAAACCGTACCACTACCCAGTGTTCGGGTTGTAGAACGGAGAGGCGATCGAGGCATTACAACTCACTTCCGCCCGTTCTCGCCTTCCTTGAACATGTACTTGATGGCGGGCTTGTAGATCATCAGGTTGGCAGCGCCACTGCGATTCAGCTTGATGCAGTTCTTGTCATACCACTCGATGTAGCCGTGTACCTCTTCGCCGTCGCGCAGCACGATGACCATGGGAGTCTTGCTCTGCATCTGCTTCTGGTAATAGAAGTTCTCGGCGTTTGTCTGCTCGGAGGGCACGGCCTTTTTCGCCGGCGCTCCGGCGGAACGGTCTCTATCCCTATCGCGATCGCGGTCTCTATCTCTGCGTTCGGCAGGGACGTGGTTGTGGCCGTGGTTATTGTGCACGCCATCGGCGCGATTGAGGGTCGGGCGGATCAGCTTGCGATTCGCAAAGTTATCCTGATCCGCAGATTGTTCAGCTGGCATGGAGTCGAGCGTATCTTTCAAATCGCACCACCTGCGCGCTGGGCGGGCAAATCTGCCACAACACTTTCGGTCTATATTGTGGTCCAGAGGTGTGAAACTGACGCTTACGGTATCACAGCGGGAGGGGGATGACAATATTTTGTGCAATGTCTTTTGTGCACTACCCAGCCGGGGATATATCCCGCCCGGTGGAGGCGGGGCCTTGCCCCGCTTTTTTAGGACGGAGACGGCGACGCGGCAAGCCGCGTCTCCACGGCCGGCAATCGCAATTATCAGACGCGCTCGAGCGCGGTTGCGAAGGCATCCAGCGATAACGATCGGAGCAAGTTGCGCCGCAGGCCGCGTTCGACCTCGCCCAGGCCCTCGGCGGCGTGCTGCAGCCAGGCAAAATCGGCGGATTCGGACATCTTCTTAAGTTCACCCAGAATGTCGGTGTTCCGCACCAATTGCGCGGCCCCGGACTGCAGGAAGGTCAGGTCTTCGAGCAACGAGTAGAGGGTGCGGAAGAGGCTTTCGATCTTGGCGCGGCCCTCGGCGCCGGATCGATAGGTTTCGGTAGTCTTGAATAACTCGGAGTGGTCACCATGCTGATTCCCGCTCCTGCTCCCAAGCGCCGACTTCAACATGATCAGGGCGTGGCTGCGAGCGGCGACATAAGTCTCGAGATCAAAAGTTAAGGCGCGTCCAACCGCGCCTTCGCTGAGGCGGGCGATCAACGCGCGCTGCCGGGCATTCCAGTCGGGGCGAAGCTTGGCCAGCCGGCTTTCGATGTCCGTGAAGGGTAGCGCTCCCAGATTGAACGTCACAGACCGGGAACGAATCGTCGGCAGCAACTCTCCTGCATTTTCGGTAAGCAGAAAAATAGTGGCGAACTCAGGCGGCTCTTCCAGAACTTTGAGCAGGGAGTTGGCGGCTTCTTTCATGAAGGCGGAACTGGTGAAAATGTAAACCCGTTCGCGCGCCTCGCCCGGACGATAGTAGATGGTGTCAATCACGTGGCGCACCTGATCGACCTTGATCATCATTTGCGGAGGATCGGGCGGGATGATCAGCACGTCGGGATGAGTCTGGACGAAGAGGCGCGTCTCTTTTTTATCCGTGTCGCGGAGATTTTCACGAGCCTCGACGGCTTCGGCGAAGCGGGTATCCAGATGTGCGCTTTGAGCGATGCGAAGGCAATTTGAGCAGCGCCCGCAAAAATCGGGCAAGCCGCCGGAGCTGTTTTCAGCGGATCCGGTGAAAGGCTGCTCCAGGCAATTCATCGCCCGGGCGAGCATCAGAGCGAGCGTGTACTTGCCCGCGCCTTCGGCTCCCGAAAGAATGACGGCGTGCGGAAAGCGGTTGCGCGCCAGCATCTCGCGCAGATGACGAACAGTTTCGGGATGGCCTGCGAAATCAGAAAAAGGCATAAGATTGCTTTGCCGTGGAGAGCCGGGCGTCCCCGCCCCAGCCACTAGATCTTCAGTTTTCTCCGCACCGTGTCCATGATTATCGCGTGAGTCTCGCCAGGCGTGCCGCGGGCGTTAACAACCTGAACGCGCTGCGGTTCGCGAGCCGCGATGGACAGATACGCATGGCGGACGCGGCCGAAAAATGCCCGGCTTTCCTGCTCAAAACGGTTCTCATCCTTCTTCTCGGCGGCTTTTTCTGTGGTTTTTTCTGAGCGTCCGCCCTTGCGCGTTCGATTGCGGCGCCGGGCGCGCTCAACGCTGAATGCCACTTCGTTATCGAGCAGAATCGTCAGGTCGGGTTGAAGATTGCCACACAAAATCTCGTGTAATTGCAGCACCGCCTTCGCGCCCAGCTTGCGGCCTCCGCCCTGGTAAGCTTCAGTCGAGTCCGTGAAGCGGTCGCAGAGCACGACGCGTCCGTCGGCGAGCGCGGGCAAAATCACTTCGTGAATATGCTGGGCGCGGGATGCGAACATCAGCGCCATTTCTGTGAGCGGAGAAAGTCCAGCGGTGGCCGAGTGCAGCAGCACCTCGCGAATCTTTTCGCCCGAGGCCGTTCCACCGGGCTCCCGCGTGACAATAACGGAATGGCCGTGAGCAAGCAGCGAGCGGGCCAACTTCTCAAGCTGCGTGCTCTTGCCGCTGCCATCGAGTCCTTCAAAAGTTATGAATTTTCCGCGAGCCGCCACCTTCGAGATGATAGCAGGCGGTTCGACCTGCGCACTGCAACGCCGCAACCCCGCGCAACAAGATTTTCCTTTGTGAACCTTCCCGCCCTTGGTGATTAACGGTTTCCCTGGACCGAGCTAACGGATCGAGATATCGCAGGCTGGTATATTAACTTCGGTTCTATTTACACCGCCGCACCGCGAAAAATCCGGAGGGTTATGGGTTCACGTCGTCAGGCAGGAGAAAGCAGGGCAGAAAAATGTGCAGCCGGAAACGTTGGAGTGGGAACAAGTCTTGGTCTCGCGCTGGTTTTGTTATCGTCGCTTTCAGCTTTTGGACAGAATGCTCCAACCATCACGCTGTCGGTAGATGCGGCAGACGCGCCGCGCAAGATGTTCCACGCGCAAATGCAGATCCCCGCCAAGCCTGGAGCACTCACGCTCTACTACCCAAAATGGATTCCCGGCGAGCACGGTCCCACTGGTCCAATCACAGATTTGACGGGCCTGAAATTTACCGCGAGCGGAAAAACGCTGCCCTGGCGGCGCGATCTGATCGACGGCTACACCTTTCATGTTGAAGTTCCGGATGGCGCGACCGAAATCACCGCGAGCCTCGAGTACGCTTCACCCGCATCGGCCGAGCCGGGTTACAGCTCGGCTGTGTCAGCTACCGAAAAGTTATACATCGTTAACTGGAATACGTTGCTGCTCTATCCAGCCGGGTACACGACCGACCAACTTACCTACAAAGCCAGCCTGCGATTGCCCGCGGGATGGAAATTCAGCACCTCGCTGCACGTTTCCAATCAGACGAAAAGCAGCGGCGAGGTTGACTTCGAGCCAGTTTCGCTGACCATGCTGGTAGATGGTCCGGTGCTGACCGGAGAATATTTGAAAGTTGTGGCGCTTACGGCGGCTAGCGAAGGTCCACCCACGGAAATCGACGTCGCCGCCGATAGCCCCGCCGCGCTCAACGCTCCCGAGGAAGTCTGGGAGCATTACCGGAATCTGGTGAAGCAAGCGGGAATTCTTTTTGGCGCGCAGCATTACACCGACTACCACTTTCTGCTGACCCTGAGCGATCACGTCGCGCACTTTGGATTGGAGCATCACGAATCGAACGACAGCCGTGTCGACGAACGCTCCTTGATCGAGGAGAGTGGACGGAAAGTGACCGCCGGACTTCTGCCGCATGAGTACGTGCATTCGTGGAACGGCAAGTATCGCCGGCCCGCCGATCTCGCGACACCCGATTTCGAACAGCCGATGCAGACCGACTTGCTCTGGGTATATGAAGGCTTGACTTCCTACCTCGGCGACATGCTGTCAGCCCGGAGCGGAGAGCGGACGCCCGCGTTGGCTCGCGATGAACTGGCGCAGATGGCGGCGGACCTCGATCATCGTTCGGGTCGCGTCTGGCGCAATCTGCAAGATACGGCCGATGGCGTTCCGAGCATGCAGTACGCTCCCAAAGCCTGGGAGGATTGGCGTCGCCCGGTCGATTATTACGATGAAGACGTGCTCAACTGGCTATGGGTCGATGTGATCATACGGCAGCAAACCAGCGCTGCGAAATCGGGTGCGAAGTCGGGTCCGAAATCCTTGGATGACTTCTGCAAGCTGTTTTATGGAGCGCCCAGTAGCCGGCCCATGGTCAAGACTTACACCTTCGATGACATCGTAACCGCGCTCAACCAGGTCGTTCGCTACGACTGGCGCGGCTTCTGGACGGAGCGGCTCACGAACCATGGTCCAGGCGCACCGCTTGGCGGAGTCGAGGCCAGCGGATGGAAGCTGATCTATGACGAGAACCCTTCGGAATTGGATCGCGCCCAGGATCCCGAGGAAAAATCACTCAGTGCGCATTACTCTCTGGGTCTGCTGGCCGCGAGCGACGGTGTGATCAAGGACACGGTCGAGGGAATGGCCGCCGCGAAGGCAGGGATTGGGCCGGGTATGAAAATCGTCGCCGTCAATGGGCGGCGGTTTTCGCCAGAGGTCTGGCACGATGCGATTCGAACGGCGAAGACGAACCCAGAGCCGATTGAACTTATCGTCGAAAACACAGATTACTTCCGCACGGTGAAACTGGATTACCACGACGGGGAGAAGTATCCCCACCTGGTGCGCGATGAATCGAAGCCGGATCTGCTGACGGAGATTTATCGGGCCAAATAAGGCGGAAACCAAGCTCACCGTAGAGAAGGGGCTTGTCCCGTCTCCGCCGGTAAGGCAAGAGACGTGGGACGCAAGAGACGCGGCGGCGAGCCAGGCCTCTACCGATGATTCTTGCTAGCCCACGGCGATCTGCTCGTCTTCCGTTGCAATCGCTTCCGGATTCCGATCCTCATCCAGCATAAAACTCAAAACTTCCTGAGGAATCGGAGCGCTCCACACGGGTGCAAACGACTGTCGGTGGAGCGGCGAAGGACCGTGCTCGCGCAGAGCGGCCAGGTGGCGGGGCGTCGAATACCCTTTGTTCGATGCCAGGCCGTACATGGGAAAGACTGGATCCCAGGTAGAAATCATGCGGTCGCGTTCAACCTTGGCGAGAATGGAAGCGGCCGCGATGGAGGCGGACAGCGCGTCTCCGTGAATAATCGGCTGCTGCGGCAGATCGCAGTCGAGCCTTAGCGCGTCCACCAGAAGATAGCCCGCAGCCGGCGCCAGTTTCTGCACGGCATGCAACATCGCGAGTCGCGAAGCATGGTAGATGTTGATTTGATCAATGCGGGCGGAGTCCACGGCGGCGACGGCCCAGGCTATGGAATGCTGCCGAATCAGGGGTGCCAGTTTTTCACGGCGCTCAACCGGCAACAGTTTCGAATCGCGTAAGCCGCGAATGCGGTATGCCGGATCGAGAATGACTGCGGCCGCCACAACCGGACCGAACAGTGACCCCCGGCCAACTTCATCCACGCCGGCCACCAGCTGCGCGCCGGCAGCCCAGGCGCGCTTTTCGAATTTGAGCGTGCAGCGCAGCCTTTTCAGCAGTCGTAATTTGGCTGCGGAGGCAGAGATTGCATCTGCTTTAGAGGTCTTCGATGTGCGCCTGGACTTGGACACCTGATCAGCATCTTCGCCGAAGACGATGTGGGAAGCAAGCGCGGAAGTTGATGACCATCAAAAATGTGTGGGAGCGGGGCTTCGCCCCGCGCAGGACGGGGCAGAGCCCCGTCACCACACCATCCGTCACCACAGAATCAGGGCTTATTGCTGTTCGACTTCTTTCAATCGCGCCGCCTTGCCCTTGAGCCCGCGCAGGTAATAAAGCTTGGCGCGGCGGACTTTTGCCGAGCGCACGACGTCAATCTTGTCGATGACTTTGGAGTCGATGGGGAAAATACGCTCCACGCCCTGGCCGAAGCTGATCTTGCGAACCGTAAAGCTCGGTTGCGCGCCGCGCGAGCGCGCAATGACCACGCCTTCGAACGCCTGCAGGCGTTCTTTCTCGCCTTCCCTGATCTTTACCAGAACCTTGATCGTGTCGCCGGGACCAAACTTCGGAATGTCCGTTCGTCGCGATTTCGCCAACAATTTTTCAATAATCGGATTGCGCATAATATTCCCTTCCTGATTCTAATCTTTCGTCGCGACGCGGCGTGCCGCTTCTCCATCGGTGCCCTGCACCAGTTTGATCTGATCAATCCTAATCTGGGCCAGCAATTCCTCGTCTTCCGCCGTCAGCACAACCCGCTCCAGCAAATCAGGACGGTTGCGCAGAGTCTTGGCCAACGCCGTTTTTCGGCGCCAACTGCGAATCTGGTCGTGATTTCCGTTGACCAGCACTTCCGGCACTGACATGCCGCGGAAATCTGCGGGCCGCGTGTAATGCGGATAATCAAGCAATCCGCCAGAAACGCAAGTCGAACTCGGCCCATCGAAGCTGACTTCCGCGTGCTCCGTGAACGACTCCTGCCGCGTCGAATTCTGATTGCCGACCGCGCCCGGAATTAGCCGCGTAACCGTATCCACAATCACCGCCGCGCCTAACTCGCCGCCGCTCAGCACATAATCGCCAATCGAAACTTCGCGATCCGCCAGATGCTCGCTGATGCGTTCATCCACGCCTTCGTAGCGTCCGCAGATGAGAACGATCCGTCCCATCTCAGCCTGCCCCAGCGCCGAAAGTTCCGCTACCAGAGTCTGATCTAGCCTGCGGCCCTGCGGGGAAAGCAGAATCACCGACTGCTTCGCGCCAGCGCTCAATCGCTCCTCACGCGAAGCCACGTCAACGAGCGACTCCAAGCATTCAAAGATCGGTTCCGGCTTCAGGACCATGCCCTCGCCGCCGCCAAACGGGCGGTCATCCACGGTGCGGTGCTTGTCCTTTGTAAACGTCCGCAGATCGTGAATGGTGATTTCCACCAGCCCGGTTTCACGAGCCCGGCGCACAATACCGTAATCGAGTGGCCCGCGAAAGAAGTCGGGAAAGATCGTGAGAATGTCGATCTTCATTTGCGGACTAAACCTTTTTCACCGCCGAGACGCAGAGTTCGCCAAGTAGATCATTCTTAGGATCAACGACCCGCGACTAGCGAACCACAACGACTAACGACTTTTCTCTTTCTCTTCCTTTGTCAGCGGCGCGTTCACTTCCAGCAGCCCTTCTGGCAACTTCATGCGAACCTGCTTGCGTTCCAGATCCAGGCCTTCGAGATACGCTTCGGCAAAAGGAATCTCATACGGCAGCTTCGCCTCGTGCGCCTCACCTCGAACCACCAGCAGCGGCGCTTCCCCGGCGCCAAACTGCACGTCTTCAATCTGGCCGATTTCGCGCGGGCCATCGAATACCGTGCAACCGATCAGGTCGCTCAGGTACGTCCAGCCCTGCTCCAGATCGGCGCGTTCGCTGCTCGGAAGCTGAAGTTCGGAGCTAACCAGCGGCTCGGCATCGGAAATCGTTTCGATGCCGCGAAACTTCAGCACCAGATAACTCTTATGCGGCCAAAGATCTTCGATCGTGACGTCGCGGCGTTGACCGTCCTTTTGTAAGGCCGACAGTCGCATGCCTTGCCGGAAGCGATCCGGAACGTCGGTATGTGATTCGACAGCCACTTCTCCGCGGCGTCCCTGCGTCTTGATGACAACCGCCAGGGTCATCCACTCGCCGCTAGCGTCTGGTGGCGCCATCCGATCTTTTACTCGATGATCTCGAGCGCGTAGCGCTTCTCCAGCTTCGAGCCTGCCGCCGTGAGCACGTTGCGCAACGCGCGGGCTACGCGGCCGGAGCGTCCAATAATCTTGCCTAAGTCAGCCTCGGCGACTTCGAGTTCAATGACGGTCTCGTCTCCATCTTCGTACTCGTCAACAAAAACCTCGGCTTTGGCCTCGACAATCGCCTTGGCGATGTATTCAATCATGGCGCGCGGACTAGCGGCTGCCGGCTCGATCATGGGATTACGGCTCCTGAATTGGCGAGTGTATTGAGGCTAGGCGACCGATTCGGCGACAGCCGGTGCGGGATGAGCCAGCAGTTTCTTGACGCGGTCCGAACATTGGGCGCCTTTTGAAACCCAGTGTTCAATGCGCTCGCGTTTCAGGTCGAAAGTAGCCGGATTGGTGCGTGGATTGTACGTTCCCACCACTTCCACCGGACGGCCATTGCGAGCGTGCTCCTTCTCAATCACCACCACTCGGTAATAGGGTTGTTTGCGCGCGCCAAAGCGCGCCAGTCGAATCATTAACACAGACTTCAGTATCCTTTGCCCGGAAGAGTCCGGCGGGTTAAAAGCAACGAAGTAAAGACAAACCATTATTATGCCGGAGCTTAGCGCTTTGTGCAACGGGGCCGTTTGGGCGATTTGGGCGACCGTGGGGCGAAGTGGTGCGGTTTGGGAATTGCCAACCACCAAGGCCACGAAGGTGCACCCCGGGAAACACCTTAGACCAAAAGCCTTCGTGATACTTCGTGCCCTCGGTGGTTTAGTTTAGGGTTTCGTGAGTTGCATCCTCACACTCCACCACTTCCCGTGGGCGCAGGAGCGTCTTCATTTGCTCGCCGACAGGCTGGCCTGGGGAGTTTCCGGCCGCGTGACTCAACTTGGGTTCCGCGCTCGCGTGGCAGCTACGGATTTCACGGCCATGGCCTCCAACACTTCTCGGTCCACATCGGCCAGCTTCTTGACGTAGAGGCAGCCCTTGCCGATCGTGTGCTTCCCGAGCTTTCCGAGGAGCGTCTTGGAGTCGCTTGATCCGATCATGCCGTACAGAACCAAAGCGGCCTTACGCGGCGAAAAACCGATAAGCGGCATGTCGCCCTCACGTCCGCTGTCGTACCTGTAGTGGTAGCCACCGAAGCCTATGATGGATGGCCCCCACATCTTCGGCTTTTCGCCAACCGTGTCTTGCATCAACTTGACGAGCGCCTTAGCGTCTGCGCGCTGGGTCGGGTCCGTGATGGCATCAATAAATGCAGCCACACTTAGTTCGGTGGGTTTGGTTTTGTTATCCGCCATTCTTCCTGCCTTTCGCTTGTCCAAAAACTAACCTAAGGGACACGGGACAAGCGGGAAGTATCCCCAACTTAAGGTATGCCGAGCACTCGGGAGCGAGACGAATTACGCTGCCCATCACCGTTCAACGTGAGCAATGACTTCAGGAGCAAATATCCAGTAGTCTTCTTCCCCGCCCGTCTCAGTCGCGAGCTTTGGTAGCTGCGAATCGCAGTCGTACGTAGTCCGCCACCCAGATTCCATTCGTATCCCGAAGTTGCGGTTCAAGGACCATCCGAACCTCCTGCAGATAGTCGTTGCGAGCTTCGTCGGAGAAGCCTTGAAAAAAATTGAGAGCAAAGGTTTCCAACCAACCAATGACGTCTCCTGGCAAGGGGGTTGGACGCGGGATCAACGCAATGCTATCGACGCGAAATCCTGCGCGCTCCAGCCTGGCGGCGTAGTCGCCGGGCGTGGGGAAGTACCACGGAACGCGAGCCTCGCCATCAAACCCACGGCGGTCCAGTGCTTGAACCAGAGCGGTCCGGATCTTATGAACGCAACCGTGGCCTCCGCACTCAGCCACAAATCGGCCGCCTGGTTTCAAGGAACGATACACTCCAGCAATCATCAGATCCGCGCGCTGAATCCAGTGCAGCACGGCGTTACGAAATACAGCATCGAATTCCTCCTCGTACGGCAGGTCTTCGCCGCTGATCGCGGATGCGTTCAAGCCGAGCTTCCTCGCGGCTTCGACCTGCGGAACGCTCGAATCGACCGCCACCACTTCACAGCCCAGGTCCGCGAGCTTTTTCGTCAGTACGCCGTCTCCGCAACCAAGATCGAGGATCCTTTCGCCGGGCTTGGGGGCAAGCAAATCCAGGACGGGCGAGCCTAAGTCAGATACGAATCTCGCGTTTCGCGCATAAGTCGCCGGATCCCAAGTTTGTGCTGTGGACATGGCCGCCATGATAGCAGCTTAACGATGCAGCTTGACGCTACCCGCCTAACGACCGCAGCTTGAAGTTTGATTGCGCGAAACGTCCTGCATTTATACAATTTGACGCTATATCGAGGGGAAAGAGCACGACAGAGCACCCGAGCTTGCGCTTGCCATCCGCATGCACACAACCATTCTCGCCATAATTCCGGAGATCTCTCCCGCTGTAGTTTCGATGTGCGCCGCTGGCATCCTACTTTTTGCTATTGGGCTGTGGGTCGCGAAGACGGATATCGTATCGGCCCGCGGCTTGGACAAGATCGCGGTCTTGAGTAATTTGTGTTTCGCCATCCCATTAGCGGTCTTCGGGGCGGAGCATCTGTCGGGCGCAAGATCTCTCATGCTCGGCGTGCCCTCGTACATGCCATGGCGTTTGTTTTGGGCCTATTTCGTGGGCTTTGCGCTGGTGGCCGCGTCGTTGAGCATGGCCACAAAAATTCAGGTGCACTGGTCGGGCCTGCTGTTTGGGATCATGATGTTTACTTTTGTGGCGATGATACATTTGCCGCGGGCCCTCGCCAACCCTGGAGACAGGATTCGGTGGGTGATTGTCATCCGCGAAATGTCGTTCGCCGGCGGAGGCTGGATTCTTGCGGGAAACGCCCTTGGCGAACAAAGTCGCGGGCCAGGCGGAAGCAAGCTCATCACCGCGGGCCGCGTGCTGATCGCGATTGCCGCCATATTTTATGGGGTTGAGCATTTTCTGCATCCACTGAACGTTCCCGGAGTCCCGCTCGAAAAACTGACGCCGGCGTGGATTCCGGGGCGCCTGCTCATGGACTATCTGACAGGTGCAATTCTTCTGGTTGCCGGGACAAGCATTCTGCTGGCCAAGAAGACGCGAATGGCGGCAACTTATCTCGGTACCTGGATTGTGCTGCTGGTCGTACTCGTCTATGGCCCGATCCTGATCGTGCAGATGTCGGACCCAAGCACCGCGGCTCAGGTTGAAGGGATTAACTATTTTGCGGACACGCTGCTTTTTGCGGGAGCGATTCTCGCGCTCGCCAATTGGAAGCCGCGCACGGATTGAACTCCTGCCTCCCACCCTGCGAAACTACGGCGACGACAGTGTTGTCCTGAAGCTCGCAGCATGATCGTGGTGCTCGGGGCGCTTCACGGGAGGCCCTGCCCTAAACGTGCAGGGGGGAGGTTCGAGACGACTCAAGAACTGGATGCGTCGTAACCCTAGGTCTTGGCGGCGAGGCCAGCCGGGTCAGGGGTATCGCGAATGCGTCCGGCCTCCACATCGGCAAGTACCGCGCGGAGCCAGCGTAGATCGAGGCGGCACTGTTCCGCCATGTGCTGCATCAGGTGGCGGCTGCCGGTGGACAGTCTCGTTACCCATTGCCGGTGCAATTTCCGGATCTTCGCCAGCCGCGCATTCTGCCTGTCGATTTGGCTGCGCAGAGCCTCGGCGACCAGGTTCGGGTCGGCGAAATGTAGGAAGAGCATGGGGCCGTAAAGAGTCTCCCGAAGGTCGCCTTCGGCGGCAAATTGCGTGTGCAGCAGTTCACGAAAGCGGTTGCGTCCGAGCGGAGTGATGCGGTAAACCGTACGCATGCCGCCCCGAGCCACGTGCTCGTGTGCGACCGCGGTTAACAGGCCACCTTCGGCAAGCTGGCGCACCGCGTAGTAGAGCGTGCCGACATCCACATCGGTAAAGCACTCGATCAGGGCCTGTGCCAGACGCCGCTTGATCTCGTAGGGGTGAAAATCACCGCGGTGCAGAACACCCAAAATATATAGTTCAGCTTTCATTAGTATAATTATACTATTATAATTGTATTAAGGAGGAAGTGTCATGAAACGTTCCATTCTCGCCTGCCTCGCAGGACTCCTCACGTGGGCTGTCGTGGTCACGGTGATCAACCGCGTGCTTCGCCTGAGCCTGCCGAACTACACCGCTGCCGAGCACACGCTTGAGTTCACGCTGGCCATGAAGTGGGCACGCCTTTTGATGGCTATCGCGACCTCGATGGTGGCTGGCGCCGTAACACGTTGGATATCTCCGTCGAGCCGCTGGGCGCCGTTCATCGTCGGCAGCGTCGTGCTTGCAATGTTCCTGCCCGCGCACATCGCCCTTTGGAGCAAATTTCCCGCGTGGTATCACCTGACATTTCTCCTGACGATAATTCCGGCGGCCCTCGCGGGTGCGCTGCTGGCACCGCGCCGGAACAATAACCTCAACCAGGTTTACTCGGGAGCGAGATGAAGCCTGGCTCGCTCCGTCAGGCGGATACGATGGGAGTAGGCTCTACAGGCAACGTCCATCGCACTGCAGCATGCCTGGGTTTATGGTAAAAAATACTGTCATGCCGCAATTCTTCGAATGAACGTTTCCGGCAGTCCTCTCTCGCAAGCATCAAATCCGCAACCATCCGGCGCCGCATGCTAAGGGCAGCCTTCATCGCTCTTTCCGAGAGCCGCTCCCTGCGCGGCATCGCCGAGCGGTCCCGCCTTGGCCAGCGCACCAGTGCCCGTTTCGTAGCCGGCAAAGAAGTGGCGGACGCCATCCGCGTCGCCACTGCCATGAATCAACTAGGCGCTAGCGTCTCCATCGATAATCTGGGCGAAAACGTCACCAATGCCGACGAAGCCCGCGCCAGCGCCCAGCTCTATCACGACCTGCTCGACGAAATCGGAGCCCGCAAGCTGAACGCGAATGTCAGCCTGAAACTGACTCACATGGGCCTGGACGTGGACGAGAAAATGGCCTACGAAATCGTTCGAGCCCTGGTCGCGAAGGCGGCAAGCATGACGCCGAAGAATTTTGTGCGCGTCGATATGGAAGGCTCGCCCTACACCCGGCGCACCCTCGATTTCGTTCATGAGTTGCACCGCGCTCCGGGAAACGAGGGCAGCGTCGGAGCGGTCATCCAGTCCTATATGCGGCGCGCCGAAGCCGACATCGAAGAACTGCTTGCCGAGCGCATCCGCATACGTCTCTGCAAGGGCGCTTATAAGGAGCCGGAAGACATCGCTTTTCAGAAGAAATCCGAAGTTGATGCCCATTACGTGCGCCTGATGAAGATTCTGATGAAAAGTGGCGTCTACCATGGCTTAGCGACGCACGACGAGGCCATTATTAAAGAGGCAAAGGCATTTGCCAACCGCGAAAATATTCCGCGCAATGCCTTCGAATTCCAGATGCTGCACGGTATTCGTCGCGACTTGCAGCAGAGTCTGGTCAAAGATGGTTGGGGAATGCGCGTCTACATCCCCTTTGGTACGGAGTGGTATCCCTACTTCATGCGCCGGCTGGCCGAGCGCCCGGCCAATGTGCTGTTTCTCGCGAAAAATCTTCTACGGAAGTAACTGACTTCTTATCAACCAGTTAACAGCTTCACAGGGAGGCTCGCCGCAGCGCGGAACTCCCGTCCGACGGCGCACCCGCTTCATTTCTGATTTTTTTTACCGAGCGTGAAGGATTTTTGTCCGCGTTTTCGTTGTATAGAGTGGAAGCCAACCTGGATTGGATTCACAGCTTGCCCCCTCGGCGTGTGCGTGGAACCAATACAGGATAGCGGGTCCGCGGCTCGCTTGGTTTTGGCATCGAGACTCCGGTTTCCACTTCGATCCTCCGCGTCGCCACG
>Ga0302324_100015127_pt1 | contig 15494 bp, 12 predicted proteins | sample Palsa_T0_1_FD_201949 | JGI IMG/M metagenome (GOLD analysis project Ga0302324, IMG submission 201949) | Peat permafrost microbial communities from Stordalen Mire near Abisko, Sweden - Palsa_T0_1 | ecosystem: Environmental > Terrestrial > Soil > Palsa > Peat permafrost | place: Sweden: Abisko...
GCGGCCGGCCGAAGTATTACCACACGCTCATCGGCGGCAACTTCCGCATCGATGAGCTGCAGGCCGCCGTGCTCAATGTGAAATTTGCGCACCTGGATGGTTGGACCGCGGGCCGGCAGAGAAATGCGGCCTTCTACGATAAGGGTTTTGCGCGTGCCGATCTCGGCGGCGCCGTGGAGACTCCGCCGCCGGCGGTCACGGGTCGCCACATCTACAACCAGTACGTGCTGCGTGTGCGCGATCGCAATGCGTTGCGTCAGCACCTGATGGCCGCGGGCGTCGGCACGGAGATCTACTATCCGGTGCCGCTGCACCTGCAGAAATGCTTCGCCTATCTCGGATACAAGAGCGGCGCATTTCCAGAATCGGAGCGCGCCGCAAATGAGACGATCGCGCTGCCGATCTATCCGGAGCTTGACGAAGTGCAGCTGCAATACGTGATCGACGCTGTCGCCGAATTCTACAGGCGTTGAGCCGCGATCTTTCCTAGACCATGGCGAGCGCGGCATTGGCGACAGCGCCGCTGAAAGTGCAGATGTTCTGGCATGGCGCGCCGCTGACGCGCCTTGAGGAGCTCTGCATGAGCTCGTTCCTCGCTCATGGTCACGCCGTGGATCTATACGTGTATGAAACGCCGGTCGCGGCGCCCTTGGGCGTGCGGCTTGTCAGTGCCGAAGAGATCTTGCCGCGTGCGGTACTCTTCACCCACCGCCGCACCGGATCGCTCGGCTCCTTCAGCGACTGGTTTCGCTATCGCCTGCTGAAAGAGCGCGGCGGGATCTGGGCGGACACGGACGTGGTGTGCTTGGCACCGCTCGTCTATGCGCAAGCGGAGATCTTCGGTTGGCAGGATGGGCGCGTGCTCAACAATGCGGTATTGGGCTTGCCAGCGGGCCACCCCTTGGCGGTGTGGCTCGATGGCTGCTGTGAAAATCCGAATCAGCTCTTGCCCTACGACAGCTGGTCACGGCGGCTGCGCAAGCTGCGCCGCCGTTATCTGCAAGGCAACCGTCGCTCGCGCGTGCGCTGGGGCGAATACGGACCGGCCGGGCTCACGCAGGCGGCGCGGCACCTCGGCTACATCGATCGTGCGCAGCCGGTAACGCACTTCTACTCGGTGACGTGCGAGAACTGGCGCGTGATGTTTGCCAGTGCCCGCGTGGGTGATTTGCCCTGGACGGCAGAGAGCCGCGCGGTGCACTTATGGCAGCAGATGATGCGCAGTGAGCCCGGGTTTGACAAGAACGCGCATTTTCCCGCGGACTCGCCCTTTGAGAGTCTCTGTCGTCGCTACCTCTAGAAACTGTGGCTCACGTAAAGAGCAACGTCCGTGATGTCGTAGAACTGATCGGGACGGCCCGTCGTGGGCTCAAAGGAGTACACATGACGGCGGGCAACTTTGACATCGTCGCGGAAGTCGACCGACAGATCCCAACCCGGAATGATGTTGCGATACTGCGCACCGGCGCCAAGATAGAAGCCGTACGCAGGTGAGAGCAGCGCATAGCGTGCTGCCCCGAGGAAGGCGCTGACCGCCAACGGCGAGTCAAAGCGGTAACGCCAGTCGAGGGCGCGGACCGAGACGAGCGGAATGCGATCGATTTCATCGTATTCGACGCGCGCGCCCAGATCCTGATGTTCGCTGACGGCGCGGCGCACACCCACGCCGAGGTGCGGCGCGACTTCAGTGCTGGTGTCGGTGCGCGGAATGTCGTCGGCGAGATCCACGAGCACTCGATTGACGTTTATTCCGGCGTCGATGAAAACGTGCGCTCCCGGGCTTGCCGCTGGAGCGGCGGCGGCGTTGTCGGAATCATCCTCATCGGCAGCTGCGCTGCCCGCCTGGCCATCGCCCATGCGCATGAAGCCGTTCAGCATCGTGAAATGTTGGCCAAATACATCGCGGCCCGCAAAGAGCTCCCCACCGACTATGTAGTCGCGCCACGGCCGTGAGTAGCGGATCGACGCCATGTATTCGTGACGGTACGGGATCGGGGAGTAGGCATCATTGACGAGTGTGCGGTACTGCGTCTCGAGCAGGCCGCCGAACGAGGGCTCCCAGCCGAGCTTTACCATGTTGCTCTGGCCGCCGACGCTGTCGCCCAACTGGCGCTGATCGCCAAACCAGTTGCCTACGACGAAACCGTAGTTCATCGCGCCATCGCGGTAGATTGGGCCCAGGTACCACGCTTCCTGCCAGTCCTGAAATTCATACGTCAGGTCGAACGGGCCGATCCGCGGAAAATGAATTCCCGCGGAGAGATCGCAGTCTCCGAGTAGGTAGTTGCGGCCGCGCGACGTGTCGGTACCCGCATATTCGAAGTAAACAGCAAAGGGAACCTTGCCGGGAAAGATGAATCGACTCGTGACGGAGGCTTCCTGTTTACCGAAGGCGGTATCGTCGGTGAGGGGATTCGCCCCAGGCTTTTGCGTTGCGGCAGGATCGAAGAACGCCTTCAGGATCTCCTTGGCTGACGTTCCGCCGTACGCGCCGCCGCCGTACTCGAGCACACGGTTGATGCCGAGCGCCCAGCCGCTCACCGGCTCGATCTGCAAGTGCAGGCCGGCAAAGAGCGGCGTGCCGCCGATGAGATGGCCTTGGAAGACAATGTCGTCTGAGTGGGACAGCTTTGCCAGAAAGAGCTCGTACTGCAGCCCAAGACGCGTCAGTGGCATGCTGTTCGAGAGCGTCACGGACGGCATGGTCGGCGCTTCGGTGCTGATCAGCATCGCGCTGTCGGTCATCGGCGACCACCAGTGATCGCGGTAGCCGATATCAAGCTGCGCGCGCTCAACGCCGAAGCTCGCGATCGATCCGGTCGGCGCGCTGTGGCCCGCATGTACATCCGCACCGACACTGAAGATTGCGTAGTCGATCGGCTGCCAGTAGGCCTGGCCATCAAGCTGCCAGTGATTGTCGGTGGTGAGTCCGTGCTCGTTCGGGATTGCAATGGTGGCGCCGTGCTTAACACCGACTTGGCCGCTTGCGTACGTGATGCCGGTATTTTGCATGTAGCGCGCCAGAAAACGCTTTACGCGCGTGCACATGGGCGTTGGAACGGGACAGGCTTTGGGCAGCGCGTCGAACACGACGTTCGCGGGAATCGGACGGGTGAGCACTGGTTTATCGGCGAGCACGAGAACGCGCTCGATGTCGCGCTCGATCTCCGGCTCAAGATTGAGCGGCAGGTAGGGCGTTGCCCCGCGCCCAAGGGCCACCGTGCTCAATGTCGCGAACAGCCACAGGGCAATCGAAGCGGTTCTCTTCATGATTCTTCCGCGAGAAGGGCCACGACACACGAGCCGCAGAATAGCGGTCAGCGGGCCGACTCGCTATGGGAAAGCGGCGGCCTCATTGCGATGTTTACAGGCGGACCCGTATGATTGCGCGCCGCGCCGCGTTACCTGAGGCGCGCGGGGCCCCGGCGGGCACGATAAGGAAGCTGATGTTTTCAACCCGATGGACCTCTGTGCTCTTGGCTGGGCTCGCGGCAGCGACTGTTGCGCTAATCACACCTCCCGCAGTACGCGCGCAGACACAGGGTGGACCCACGGATCAGGGGCTCGAGATTTTCCGCAACCTCTCGCCGGACCAACAGCAGGAGGCAATGGAAGCGCTCTCTGGAGGCCGCAACGGCAGCGGTGGCGGCCTGGGCGGCGGAGTCCTCGGGGGCGGAACCGGCAGTCAGGGCGGTGCCAATAGTCTGCAGCGCCAGGAGCAGCAGGAGTTCGAGCGTCAACAGCGCCGCAACGAGCAGGATCGCGAGCGGCGCGCCGAAGAGGAAGGCACCGACTACGAGCCGCTGATTCCCCGCTTCAAGGCCGACGACACGGTTATCGTCGAGATTGATTTTCATTTGCGGCCGCGACCGATCGAGGCGCGCGCACTCATCACGCAGGGTATCAATCCCCAGACGGGACTGCCTGCCAGCGCCAGCGCCCAACAGCAACAGCAGCAACTCGATCAGCTCGGTCAAGGGGTCACGAGCGGGTCGACTCTCGACGAAAGCTCTTCAGGCGCGCCGCCGGCGGCGCCGTTGCCGGGCGCCGGACTTGCGGCGCAGGCCGCGGCGGCCAATAACGCTGACATCGCCGCCGATCAGCAGCGCAAGACGGCGCTGCTTACGGAGGAGGAAAAAGCGGACCTGCAAAAGCTCATCGAGCTCATTCGTTCGAAGAATCCCTACAAACTCAATCACGACGGCGCGCTCTTCCTGCCGGGGTTCTTCGGCATTCCGCTCGCAGGACTCACCGAAGAGCAGGCAAGCCTGCGCCTGCAAAGCGAGCCGGCGTTCCAAAAGCTGCAGATTCGCGCCACGCGTCTGCCGCTCAAGAAGTACGGCGCGGAGGGGTTGAAGCCTTTCGGCTACGATCTCTTTGACCGGCCGTTCGTCAACTACTCGCCGGTGACGAGCGTTCCGGTGCCTGCCGATTACATCGTCGGGGCGGGCGATGAGCTCGACGTGCAGCTCTACGGCAGCCAAAACCGGATGTTGAATCTCACCGTGGGTCGTGACGGACGCGTGAACTTCCCCGAGTTGGGCCCCATCAGCGTCGGCGGCCAGCTCTTCACCGCCGTCAAAGCCAGCATCGAGTCGCAGGTTGAGCACCAGATGATTGGCGTGCACGCGAGCGTTTCGGTCGGTGTGACGCGGCTCATCCGGGTTTTCGTGCTCGGTGAGGCGCGCCACGCAGGTTCGTACGTGATGAGCGGCCTGGGAACAATCACCTCGGCGCTCTACGCCTCAGGCGGCGTGAAGCCGACCGGTTCGCTACGCAACATCGAGCTCAAACGCCAGGGTGCACTGGTGCGCAAGCTCGATCTCTACGACATGCTGATTCGCGGCGATTCCACCGATGATGCGAAGCTCCTGCCCGGCGATGTAGTCTTCATTCCTCCGGTTGGGCCGACGGTGAGCGTAGAGGGCGAGGTGTACCGTCCGGCGATTTACGAGATCAAGGGCGAAACCTCGATGGCCTCGCTGCTGCAACTCGCGGGGGGCTTGAAGCCGGAAGCCGATACGACCAAAGCCTCCCTCACGCGCATCGACACCGAGTTGCATCGGGTGGTGTTACCGGTTGACCTCTCAGGTCCCCGGGGCACGGCGACGCTGGCACACAATGGCGATCTGCTGCGCATCGCCAAGCTCGGTCCGACGCTCGACTCGGGAGTGGTCGTGACGGGGCACGTGTATGCGCCAAGCTCCTACGCGTGGCGGCGCGGTCTGCGCCTCTCCGATGTCATTCACTCACTGGATGATCTGCAGCCGGATGCGGATCTGCACTACGTGCTCGTGCGGCGCGTGCTCGCCAATCGCAAGATCGCCGTCGTATCGGCCGATCTGTCGGCGGCGCTCGCCGCGCCGGGTTCGAAGGCGGACATCGAGTTGCAGCCGCGCGATCGCGTCACGGTATTTGATCTGCAGTCCGGGCGCGAGCGCATCGTCAAACCGATACTCGATGAGCTGCGGCTGCAGGCGAGCGTGGATCAGCCCACCGAGATCGTCCATATCGACGGGCGCACCAAGGCGCCTGGTGACTACCCGCTCGAGCCCGCGATGCGGATCCGCGATCTCATTCGCGCCGGCGGAACTTTGACCGATGCCGCCTACGGCGGCCAGGCGGAACTGACGCGTTACGAGGTCGTCAACGGTGAGACCCGCGGCACGCAGCTTATCGAGGTGGATTTGGCTGCCGTATTGCGCGGCGATCCGCAGGCAAACATTCTGCTAAAGCCGTTCGACGATTTGAGCATCAAAGAGGTCCCGGCGTGGGGCGCGCAGCAGGTTATAACCTTGCTGGGCCAGGTGCGCTTCCCGGGCCATTATGCGATCACCCGCGGCGAAACATTGAAGTCCGTGATTCTGCGCGCCGGCGGGCTTACCGCCTTTGCCTTTCCGGAAGGCAGTGCGTTCACGCGCGAGGAGCTGAAGCGGCGCGAGCAGAAGGAGATCGATCTTTTGGCGCGGCGCCTGCAGAACGATCTTGTGACGCTGGCACTGCAGGGCGCGGCTGCCAATCAGGCCGGCGCGGCGACGTCGCTCACGGTGGGGCAGTCGCTGCTCTCCCAGGTGCGCACCACCCAGGCCGTGGGACGCTTGGTCATCGACCTGCCGCGCCTGATGCGACTGCCCGTGGGCTCGACCGCCGACGTCATTCTGCGCAACGGCGATCAGCTCGTCGTGCCGCAGCAGCAGCAGGAAGTGACGGTCATCGGCGAAGTCCAAAATTCAACCTCGCATCTTTTCCGCGCCGGGCTTTCGCGTGATGACTACATCAACCTGAGCGGCGGCACGTCGCGCCGCGCCGATCGCGGTCGCATCTATGTGGTGCGCGCCGACGGCAATGTCGTCTCGGCCGAGGGGAACCGCTGGTACGCAAGCAAGAATGTGACCATCAAGCCTGGCGACACGATCGTGGTGCCGCTCGATACCGAGCGCCTGCCAGCCCTGCCGCTATGGGAAGCTGTGACACAGATCATCTACAACATTGCCATCTCGGCCGCTGCCGTGCACACGTTCTGATTCTGCCGCTGCGGGCGTTGACTCTGTCTGGGGCGCTGCCTAGACTAGCCTGCGTTCAGTGTGTGAACGCAGTGCCCGCGAGCCGCCATCAAGCCGATGCTTTCCGACGAAATGCGCTACAAGCTGATGCGCTTGCTGGAAGACAACCCGCGGTTGAGCCAGCGCGATGTCGCGCGTGAATTTGGAATCAGTCTCGGCAAGGTCAACTACTGCCTGCAGGCCCTCATGCACAAGGGCTGGATCAAGGCGAGCCACTTCAAAAACAGCCGCAATAAACTCGCATACCGGTATTTGCTGACGCCACGCGGCATCGAGGAGAAGGCGCGCCTCACGGTGCGGTTTCTGCAGATCAAGATGCGCGAATACGAGTCGCTGCGCGACGAAATCGAGCAGCTGCGCCGCGAAGTAGGTCACGCCCCCCCGGCCGTAGGCGAACAAGCTCGGGGCCCGACGAGGAGCGTGCCATGAACAAACCCCTGATCGAAGGCAACGTACGCGACCTCATGAAGGGCGCGCCGAGTGGCTACTTCATCGTCGTGCCGGAGCTGCAGGAGGACACGCCTGATGATCTCTCGACCTACAGCACCGCATTGCTCAAGTCCTGGAAGCTGCTGCTGGCGAGCGCCGTGCTCGGCGCCCTCATTGCCGCAATTGTTGCGTTTGTGCTGCCGCCGTCGTTTCGCGCGCAGGCACTCGTCGCGCCGGTCAACTCGAGCGGTGCGCCAAGCGGCGGCGGCACGTTGAAGCAGCTCGGCGGCCTTGCTGCTCTTGCGGGCATTGATATCCCCGGTGCCAACGGGCGCAAGGATGAGTACCTGGCGACCCTGAATTCCACGGGATTTTTGCGTGAATTCATTCAGTCCGAAGACATGCTGCCGATTCTCTTCGCAAACCGCTGGAATCCGCAGACCAAGCAATGGCGCACGGATGAGGAGCCGCCCACGCTCGGCGAGGCCGTGAAGAAGCTGCGCGACGATGTAATCAACGTATCCGATGACCGTCGCACGAGCCTCGTGACGATCACCGTCGACTGGAGCTCCCCGCAGCTCGCTGCGCGCTGGGCGAACGACATGGTCGAGAAGGTCAATGAAAAATTGCGTGCGGATGCTGCACGCAATGCAGAGCGCAGCCTCGATTACCTCAACAAGGAGCTCGCGAGGACGAGCGAAGTTGAGACTCGGCAGGCCATCTACCGGTTGACCGAGGAGCAGGTCAATAACGCCATGCTCGCAAGCGTGCAGCGCGACTACGCATTTCGTTTTATCGATCCTGCTCTGCCGCCGGAGAGAAAAAACAGTCCCAAGCGCGCAATCCTGACGGCGGTCGGGGCAGCCGTCGGGCTATTCCTCGGCGCGCTGCTCGTGCGCTTGCAGATGGCGCGGCGGCAAGCTGCTGCGCGCACGCTCGCGTGATGTGGCCTGTGTGACTGCTGCGACACTTCAGTGAACAAGACTCACGGGCCGATTGTCGAGCGCAAGATCCGGATCGCGCTTGTGGGCTGCGGCCGAATCGCCCAAAAGCATTTCGAGGCCATTGCCGCGCACGGCGAGCGCATCGAATTGGCCGCGGTTTGTGACACCGATCCGGCGGCGCTCGCCGCCGCGGTTAAGGGCACTGGTGCCCAAGGCTTTGAGTCTCTGGATGAGCTCCTCGCTGCGAGCGAGGCGGACGTCGTGGCACTTTGTACCCCCAGTGGATTACATCCGGCGCAAACCATCCAGCTTGCGGCAGCTGGCCGGCATGTCATTACGGAGAAGCCGATGGCGACGCGCTGGCTTGATGGCAAGCGCATGGTCGAGGCGTGCGATGCAGCGAATGTGCGCTTGTTCGTCGTCAAGCAGAACCGCCGCAATGCGACGCTGCAGATGCTCAAGCGCGCCGTGGAGCAAAAGCGCTTCGGTCGCATCTACATGGTCAACCTCAATGTCTTCTGGAGCCGACCGCAGGAGTATTACAACAGCGCCAAATGGCGCGGCACGTGGGAATTCGACGGTGGCGCGCTGATGAACCAGGCCAGTCACTACGTCGATCTCATCGACTGGCTCATCGGCCCGGTGGAGAGCGTGCAGGCGTACACGGCAACCTTGGCGCGCGACATTCAGGTCGAGGACAGCGCAGTCGTCGGCATTCGCTGGCGCTCCGGCGCACTCGGCTCCATGAATGTGACCATGCTGGCCTATCCCAAAAATTACGAAGGCTCCATCACGGTCCTCGGCGAGAAGGGCACTGTGCGCATCGGCGGCGTCGCGGTAAACGAGATCGAAGACTGGCAATTTGCCGAGCCGCTCGAGGATGACGCGCGTGTGCAGGAGGCGAGCTACCAGACGACCTCGGTATACGGATTTGGTCACCCCCTCTACTACGACAATGTGATCCGCACGCTGCGTGGCGAGTGCGAGGCAGAAACTGATGGGCGCGAGGGACTGCGCTCGCTTGAGGTGATCATTGCCACCTATCTTTCGGCGCGCGATGGGCGGCGCGTCGCCCTGCCGCTCGAATATTAACCGTGGCCGCCGCGAGTATTCACCCGAGCGCAATCGTCGATGCTGGCGCAACGATCGGCGATGGCAGCCGCGTCTGGCATTTCACGCATATCTGCGCCGGCGCACGCATCGGCCGCGACTGCTCATTCGGCCAGAACGTGTTCGTCGGCAATCGGGTGGTTATCGGCAACAATGTCAAAATTCAGAATAATGTATCCGTCTACGATAACGTGACCCTGGAAGACGATGTTTTCTGCGGACCGAGCATGGTCTTCACCAATGTCTACAACCCGCGTTCCGCAATCAGCCGCAAGGATGAGTACCGCAACACGCTGGTGCGGCGCGGCGCTACCCTCGGCGCAAACTGCACGATCATCTGTGGGACCACACTCGGTGCCTACGCCTTCATCGCCGCAGGTGCCGTGGTCAACCGTGGCGTTGCCGACTACGCGCTGATGGCGGGCGTGCCCGCGCGGCAGATTGGCTGGATGAGCCGCTACGGCGAGCAACTCACCCTGCCAGTGCGCGGCAACGCCATTGCAACCTGCGCGCACACCGGCGAGCGCTATGAGCTCGTAGACAGTATCTGCACATGCCTCAATTAGTGAGTTTCCGATGGAACTGAAGGGCAAAAAGTTCGTCGTAATCGGCGGTGCGGGCCTTATCGGCTCGCACTGCGTGGACCTGCTTACCCGCGAGGACGTCAAAGAAGTCGTCATTTACGACAATTTCGTGCGCGGCCGCGAGGAGAACTTGCGCCTTGCACTGCAGGATCCGCGCGTGCGCATTTTCGACGTCGGCGGGGATATTACCCAGACCGACATCCTCGAGGCGGCGCTCGATGGTGCAGACGGCGTGTTTCACTTCGCCGCGCTGTGGCTGCTGCAGTGTCACGAGTTTCCGCGCAGCGCATTTAACGTCAATGTGCGCGGCACGTTTAACGTGATGGACGCGTGCGTCAGGAAGGGCATCAAGCGCCTGGTGTACTCGTCATCCGCCTCGGTGTACGGCGATGCGGTGCGCGAGCCGATGGATGAGGATCATCCCTTCAACAACCAGAATTTCTATGGCGCCACCAAGATCGCTGGCGAGGCGATGCTGCGAGCCTATCACTATCGCTACAAGCTCAACTTTGTAGGCCTGCGCTACATGAATGTGTATGGGCCGCGCCAGGATTATCACGGCGCCTACATCGCCGTAATCATGAAGATGCTCGATGCCATCGATCGCGGTCAGGGGCCGACGATTCTGGGCGATGGCAGTGAAGCCTTCGATTTTGTCGCGGTCGAGGACTGCGGCGTCGCCAATGTGTGCGCGATGCGCGCGAATACCACCGATCGTTTTTACAACGTCGGCACCGGCAAGCGCACCTCTCTCAAGGAGCTTGCGCAGTTGCTCATCGAGCTCACGGGCTGCAAGAAAGGCATCAACTACGCGCCGCGTAGCACGGCCACCTTGGTGCGCAATCGCATCGGCTGCCCCAAACGGGCAAGCTCCGAGATCGGCTTCACGGCCACCATCGCCCTGAAGGAAGGACTGGGCCGGCTCATCGAGTGGCGCAATGGTCACCGCGCCGAAGTGGAAGCGCGGCGCCGCGCGGCGGGAGTAACGGCATGAGTGCCGCCTCGATGAAAGCAATACCGCGCGTGATCCATATCGCGCAACCCTGCACCGGCGAGGAGGAGTGGCACGCCACGCGCGAGCCGTTGATGAGCGGCTGGCTCACACAGGGACCGAAAGTCGCCGCGTTCGAGAAGGCGTTCGCCGAGCGCCACGCCGTCAAGCACGCGCTCGCCACGACGAGCTGTACGACTGCGCTGCATCTCATTCTGGCCGCCATGGACATAGGGCCCGGAGATGAGGTCATTGTGCCCGCGTTCACGTGGGTCGCAACGGCGAACGTGGTGCTTTATTGCGGCGCGACCCCGGTGCTGGTCGACGTCGATCGCAGTAGCTACAACATTGATTGCGCCGACGTAGCGCGTAAATTGAGTTCGCGCACCAAAGCAGTTATCGCGGTGCACTTGTTCGGCCTGTGCGCTGACATGACCGCCCTGCGGCGCGTCGTTCCCGAACACGTATCCATCATTGAGGATGCCGCATGCGCCTCGGGCGCCGCCTACCGTGGCGTACCCGCCGGCGGCCTCGGTGATGCGGCAGCGTTTTCCTTCCATCCGCGCAAGTCGATCACGACCGGCGAGGGCGGGATGGTGACAACCAATGCTGCGGCGCTTGCCGAGACGGCAGACCGGCTGCGCAACCACGGAGCGTCGATTTCCGAAGAGCAGCGTCATAAGGGTCCGCGGCCATATCTATTGCCCGAGTTCAACTTGCTCGGCTTCAACTACCGTATGACCGACCTGCAAGGCGCCGTTGGCCTTGTGCAGCTCTCGAAACTCGATCGCTATGTTGCCGAGCGCGATCACTGGGCTGCGTGGTACATCGAGGAACTCGCCGAGGTGCCGTGGCTGCGCATGCCACAGCGGCCCTCAGATGGCAGCCATGCCTGGCAGGCATTCGTTACGTATGTCGATCCGGAGCGCGCGCCGCGGCCACGCAACGCGCTCATGGATAAACTGCAGCAGGCCGGCATCAGCACGCGCCCCGGCACGCACGCCGTGCATCTGCTCGGGTACTACCGCGAGCGCTTTGGGTTCTCGCCAGGCGACTTTCCGGGCGCGCGTGATTGCGACGCACAGACGATGGCGATCCCTCTGCATAACCGCATGAGCGCTGACGACTTTGCCTACGTCGTCGACGCAATCAAAAAGCTCGCCTGATGTGTGGTGTCGCCGGGCTGATCCACTTGGACTCGGCGTCGGTTTCGCCGGTCAGCCTGCGCCGGATGACCGACGCCCTGGCGCATCGCGGCCCCGACGGCCAGGGCCATTGGATCGAAGGCAATGTGGGCCTCGGGCACCGGCGGCTTTCAATCATCGATCTCTCGCCCGCGGGCCATCAGCCGATGATCAATGCCGATCACCGCTACGTGCTAAGTCACAACGGCGAGGTCTACAATTTTCGCGAGCTGCGCACGGAGCTCGAGGCGCTGGGCTATTGGTTCCGCTCCGCCACCGATACCGAGGTCATCCTGAATGCGCTTGCTGCCTGGGGCGTGCAAGCGCTCGAGCGGCTGAACGGCATGTTTGCCTTCGCGCTCTGGGATCGCAAAGAGCGACGGCTTCTGCTGGCGCGGGATCGTTACGGCATCAAGCCGCTCTACTACAGTCTGCAAGGCTCGACCTTCGCGTTCGCATCGGAGCAGAAGGCGATACTTGCCATACCCGGCATGCGCCGCAAGCTCGACAAGCCGGCGCTTCTCGAATATTTCACCTTCCAGAACTTCTTCACTGACCATACGCTGCTGGAGGATGTGCGAATTCTGCCCGCGGGGCATTACGCAACACTCGATCTCGGCGCGGCCGAGCCGCGCTTGCAGTTGACGCGTTACTGGGACTTTCATTTCTGCGAGCCTGCCGGCAAGGTTGATCCGCAGGAATATCGCGAAGAGCTCGCCCGGCTGTTCCAACAGGCGGTAAACCGGCAGCTGGTGGCTGACGTGGAGCTCGGCAGCTATTTGAGCGGCGGCATGGATTCGGGTGCGATCACGGCGATCGCGGCGCGCTGTTACCCGTACCTGAAGACCTTCACGTGCGGTTTTGATCTTAGTTCGGCATCGGGCATTGAGCTTAGTTTCGATGAGCGCGTAAAGGCTGAGGCGATGTCGGCGCGCTTCAAGACCGAGCACTACGAGATGGTCTTAAAGGCGGGCGATATGGAGCGCGCGCTGCCGAAACTCGCTTGGCATCTTGAGGAACCGCGGGTCGGCCAGAGCTATCCCAACTACTACGCGGCCCAATTGGCCGGCAAGTTCGTCAAAGTGGTGATGTCAGGCGCCGGAGGCGATGAGCTCTTCGGCGGCTATCCGTGGCGCTACTACCGCGCGGCGGTGTCGAATGATTTCGAGCACTACGTGGATCAGTACTACGTGTTCTGGCAGCGCCTCGTCGATAACCGCCACCTGCAAAGGCTGTTCGCGCCGATTTGGGGCGATGTCAAGCACGTTTGGACGCGCGACATCTTCCGCGATGTATTTCAAAATCATGAAATCCGGCTGGAGCGGCCCGAGGACTATATTAATCATTCGCTGTATTTCGAGGCGAAGACATTTCTGCACGGACTGCTGGTCGTGGAAGACAAACTCAGCATGGCGCACAGTCTGGAGACGCGCGTGCCGTTCCTCGACAATGACCTCGTCGACTTTGCGATGCGCTGCCCGGTCGGCCTCAAGCTCAATAATCTGCAGGACGTGATCAGGATCAATGAAAATGAACCCGGTGACAAGCAGGGCAAATACTTCCTGAAAACCAACGATGGCAAGCAGATCCTGCGCGACATGATGCGCGAGTACGTGCCGCACGACATTGCTGCCGCGGTTAAGCAGGGCTTTTCCGCCCCGGATGCCTCATGGTTCAAGGGCGAAAGCATCGACTACGTACGCAAGCAGCTGCTGACGGGCACCCCCATGATCTATGAATATTTGGACCGCGGTGTCACGGAAGAGCTCATCAACGAGCACCTCTCCGGGGCGCAGAACCGGCGCCTTTTCATTTGGTCGCTTCTGAACGTCGAGCACTGGCTGTCGGGTAGCTATGCTTGAGAATCTGCTTCGCGATCTTCGCTCCTTGTGGGGGCAGCGCCAGCGGGAAGTAGCGCAGCGCTTCCGGCGTTCACTGCCGCTCGCGGATTACGTAGTTGATCGGTGGGAGAAAGCGAAGGCGCTCGGCTTTGGCGAGGGGTCCTCGATCTACGACGGCGTCGTGGTGCTGGGGGATGTGCAGGTGGGGCGCAATACCTGGATCGGGCCATTTGTAATTCTTGATGGCTCCGGCGGCCTTAGCATTGGAGCGCATTGCTCGATCTCCGCGGGAGTGCAGATCTACAGCCATGACAGCGTGCAATGGGCCGTAAGCGCTGGCAGCGCGCCCTACGAGCATGCCGCCACGTCAATCGGCGACAACTGCTATATCGGCCCCTATACCGTTGTCGCCAAAGGGGTACGCATCGGCAACGGTTGTATTGTTGGCGCACACAGCTTGGTCCTGAGTGATATTCCTGATGGCAGCAGAGCCTTCGGAACGCCCTGCCGGGTTGTGGGCGCGGTTGTGCCTGCGAAGAATTCATAAGTGTACAGACAGCTCGCAACGGACCGATCAAAATGAGCGCCGTGCAATTTGTTGATCGACTGCAGAGCCTGGTCCGCACACCGCTTGCGCTGCAGGGCAATTTTGCGATGCGCGCGGAGATTTCCGCACATGCCACGCAGCAGCAGACCAATGAGGTCTTCTCCGACAAGTGGGGCAAATACGATAAGAGCGAAGAGAAGGAGCGGCTTTACGAATTCCAGCGCGCCTGGTATTTGAAACTTTACGGTTTCGAATCGCAGGACGCGCTGCGTCACTATCTCGCCCGGTGCAAAGTGATCTTTGATGCCGGCTGTGGCCTGGGCTACAAGGCTGCATGGTTCGCGCAACTTGCGCCGCACGCACTCGTAGTTGGCATGGACTTCTCCGATGCCGCGCGCCAAGCGGCGCACAATTATTCGGCGCTGCCAAATCTCGTATTTATACAGGGCGACATTGCGGCGACGGGCTTCTGTGACGGCGGCGTGGACTATGCCAGCTGCGATCAGGTCATCATGCATACCGAAAGCCCGGAAAAGACCTTTGCCGAGCTCGCGCGCATCACCAGCCGGGCGCGCGGTGAGGTGGCTTGCTATTTCTACGCCAAGAAAGCATTGCCGCGCGAGTTGCTGGATGATTACTTTCGCACGCAGTGCCGCAACCTCGAGCGCTCGCAGCTGTGGTCGATGGCGGAGCAGCTGACCGAGCTTGGCAGGCGTTTGAGTGCGCTCAACGTCGAGTTTGATGCTCCGGACATCCCCGAGCTTGGCATCAAGGCGGGGCGCTATGACATTCAGCGCTTCATCTACTGGAACTTCCTCAAGTGTTTCTGGAACCCGGAACTGGGTCACGACACCTCGGTAATCACGAACTTCGATTGGTACAGCCCGAGTAATGCGCGGCGTTTCAGTGAACAGGAGGTGCGTGCGATCGCGCAGGCAAACGGCCTCGCGCCCAGCTTCTTTCACGCTGAGGAAGCTTGTTATTCAGGCCGCTTTGCTTTTGATACCGTGGCGCCGGCGGGAAACTGAAGTGGTTGTTGAACCGGCAAGCATCGAACACATCGGTTTAAGGGTGTGTAGCCGCTGCATCTACGATGAGCGCGTCGCGGCGATACACTTCAACTCCGATGGAGTCTGCAATTATTGTCTGCAAATCGACCACCTGAAGGCGCAGTACCGTACCGGCACGCCGGAGGGGCGGCGGCATCTTGAGGCGATCGTCGAGGAGATCAAACGCTCGGGACACGGGCGGCGGTACGATTGCGTCATTGGGGTGAGCGGTGGCACCGATTCATCGTACAT
>Ga0302324_100015128_pt1 | contig 15493 bp, 9 predicted proteins | sample Palsa_T0_1_FD_201949 | JGI IMG/M metagenome (GOLD analysis project Ga0302324, IMG submission 201949) | Peat permafrost microbial communities from Stordalen Mire near Abisko, Sweden - Palsa_T0_1 | ecosystem: Environmental > Terrestrial > Soil > Palsa > Peat permafrost | place: Sweden: Abisko...
AGTAGGCGTTCTGCCCAAAGACCTGGTTCTCTCCGTTGACCTCGATTCCCGTGACTGTGCTTGGGCTGACGTTGACGCGGAACGTCAGCCGGTTGCTGTTGCTAAGATTATGGTCGACGCGGAGGGAGTACAGGCTGGTACCTTCAAAGACCGGGAAGTTGCCGATTTGCGAGTTCAACGTAAGGAAGTTCGATGGTAAGGAGTTGCACAGAACGTTGGGCGCTCCGAAATTGCAAGAAGTTGGAAATTGCGTGAGCGGACTCGATCCGTTTGACGGAATGGGAATTGCCGAGCCCGCGAGGGCGCCAAAGATCTGCGGGTAGGACCCGTTTAACGCGATTCCAGACGAGCCGCCCACAAACGTCGCATAAAGAGCGGCTTCCTTCCCATAACCAGCGGCCAAGGCAGGGCTGTAGGCCGCGATCGCAGCTTCTGCGGCGGGTAGCTTCTGGAAGAAAGCCTGCTGACCGTCAGGACCTCCAGTCGCGTACACCCCCTGCTGGATGGTTCCGGAGGGAAGACCGAAGGCGTTGGAAAGATCGACATTATCCGTCAGACCGAAGCAGGTTGCGCCACCAGTTTGCGAGCAGTCCTCGCCGAGGGATGCAAATCCCGTCTCGTGCCGCCGCGTAATCTCGTAAGCAAAATAAAAATACGTCTTATCCTTCTTGATCGGGCCGCCAAAAGCCGCGCCCGCTTGCACTCGCGTGTAAGCTGGATTCGGAACCGTGCTGAACGGGTTCACCGCCTGGAAGTTCCGGTTGCGCAGATAGCCATAAACGTCGCCGTGGAAATCGTTCGATCCCGAGCGCGTGATGATGTTTACCACCCCGCCGGCGGCACGGCCGTACTCAGGCGCGTAGTTATTCGTGATGATCTGGAACTCCTGCACGGCCTCCTGTGACACGGTAGAGCGCACGCCGTTGACGGAATTGTCCGTGGCGTCGGCCCCGTCCACATTCACCAGGTTCGAGCGGGCGCGCTGGCCGCTCATGTTCAGCCCGGAGGTGGGTGCGGCGCCGGTGTTCGGGGCGTTGTCGCGTACCACCTGAGAATCTGTCAATGTGAAATTGATGTAGTTGCGGCCGTTGATCGGCAGATTGTCGATGCGGCGTTGTCCGATCGTGTCCGTGGTCGAGGTGCGCGAGGTCTCCACCAAATCCGCCTGAGAACTTACCTCCACCACTTCCCTGCCGGTAGCGACTGCCAGCGCGACTGGAAACTCCACCAGTCCGCCAACGGTGATGCTCACATCCTTGGCTTCAACCTTGCCGAACCCCCCCGCTGCGACGGTTACGGTATAGGTTCCCGGCGGCAGCAGTCGGGCAGTGTAGCCGCCCTGGCCGTCGCCGGTGGCAATGCGTTCCAGACCTTTGGCGACATCGCTTACCGTGACCGTGGCGTTGGCTACAAGATTTCCTTTGGGGTCCTTTACGGTTATGCGCAGGTCGCCCGTGGCAACACCGCCTTGACCGAATGCGGTGGAGGAAAGCAACAGAACGAGCAGTGAGGCGTAGAAGGTTTTCAGGTTGCGGATCTTGATGCGGCGGATCATAGAGTCTCCCTTGAGTCCGCCAGCTCGGCACTGGCAGAAACAACTCCAACGGCGGTTGGCCGAAATAGGCACTCGATTCGAATCGGCTGGAAGGCTCCCGCAGGTTTACACCAGAACGGGCGTCGAAAACAAGTGAGGAATGATCAGGTTTGATCAGGGTAATCAGGGTGATCAGGCGCCAGTTAACCCCGCGGCGGCTGAGACCCGGCGATGCCGAGCGCTAGGATGTCACAGGCAGCACGGAAAGTGCGTGTGACATCCCTCACCCCGCTAGGTCACAAACCTAGATCGATGCCGACAGACGAACCGCAACCGCGGGATTCTGCAGCCGGCCCAACCGCATGGCTGCGCCGCTCAGTTGCTCATAACGTTCGACGACCCCGAAGGCGGCAAACCCGGAACTGGGCCAGGCTAATGCCAGGTAAATCCTCACCAACGCCACGGTAGTGTTGCGGCGGAGCAGCAGAGCGTCACTCACCAGTTGCTGCGCGGCTCCAGCAACATGCGGATCGGCGCTGGCCAGAGCGGCTTCGCCCACGCGCACCAGCACTGCGGCGTTGCTTCCTGCGACATGGACATAGGCGGCCATGGCGCGCAAGCGCTCGCGACGGACGACGCGAAACTGAGCGGGCGGCAAGCGGCGCCGCAGGTAGCCGTCCTCGGCTGGGTCGATCAGATTGCGGAACGCTTCGATGTCGATCGGACGGATCGCGAGGGCCGTCCCCACGCTTCCTTTGACCTGCAGGTTTCGGGTTACGGCAACGCTCAAGATAATAGCGAGCGCAAGGGCGGCGGAGATGACGATGACAATGGCCAGACTCATCGCTTCAGCAGACGCTCCAGTTCCCGGTTCCAGATTGCCAGACTGTTCTCGGGCAGAGAAACCGCAGACGTAGTGGCACTCTTCTGGGGTAGGAGGAGGTAATGGAACCAGATCAGCACGCAAACGTGGTAGGTCGCCATATTTAGGAAAACAAGATAAATTCGATAGGGAGCGGAGGAGTTTCCCCTGGCCATCAGTGCCCAAGTTGCAAGATGCACACAAGCCGAAATGCCCAACCCCAGCGCAATGCCGAAGGAAGAACGGTTCCAACGCAGTTTGAAGTAATCCGCAAAGACAAAGAGGGACAAAATCAATCCACACTCGATCAGGTATATCGTCTGTTCAAGAACAAAGGTGCCCGAGACGATCGGATAACTGCTGTCCTTCGGGGTATAAGCGGCAGCTACAGCGGCTAGGAAAACAAGAAACACACCGACTCCACTGATGAGCAATTTGCCAAGCTTCGCCAGGGAAGGGTACAGGCCGAACATGCGGCCAAATATCTCGTCGATAAGAGCAAACTTTATGAGAGCTTCCACCAACAAGCCCGCCAAAAACACTCGCCACCAGATCGCTGGACTCACCGAAGGAAGGACATCGGCGGCGTAGACCGTGAGCTGCCCAACCGCAGTTACGACCGCGAAAAACAGGAAGACCGGGAACTGCTTGTGAAGGTTGCGTCGCCAAATCAGGACGGCGAGGACGAACAGGAGGATATTGGGCGCAACCCAAAGGTAATGCCAGAGAAGTGAGTGCGCCTGAAGCATAGCCGTAGCCACGCTACTATACTGCGGCCAGCCCCAGGCGGCAACCCGAAGTCCGATGGTGTCCGGTTTTCGTAACGCTACGCAAGAATTATGGCTTGCATAGTTCGTTTCCGCCACAATTAGTACCGCCGCCTCCGCCGTCCGCATGAACGACGGCGGGGATTACCAAAGTGTTGAGCAGCAGCAGGGCCGCTGCAATGACCAGTAGAATGCGTTTCACGGTTGTTTTCTCCTTGGCTTGGAAAATCGAACCGTGATATTTTCATAACTCTGCCTGGACGGACAGATAACGCCCGGCTCATAGCTGTTTCGGAATTCGTAACCAAATGACGCTTAAATCCGCACTGCAGGATCTGCGAGAAACCACGCTGGCCGCCGTTTCGGGGCTGCTGGCGAAGCTGACGTATCTGGCCTCGCTGCGCCGCCGGGAGGGCGGGTACCTGCACTGGGGGATGTCGCTGGTGCACGGCGAGGAGGCGTCGAACCGCGCGCTGAAGGCGGCCCACAGCGAGGTGTTGTCCACCGTGCTGCGGACTCCGATCCCAGATCTAGTGGAAGATTTGCAGGAATCAAGCCAGGACAGCCAGAAAACCGCAAGCGCTTTCGTCAAAGGCTTGCACGAGCAGTTCAGCGAACTGCTTCCTTCACCCCAGGACACAGCCTCCGCCCGACATCTTAATTCAGTGCTGATTGCCCTTTCGAGCCTGGAAAAGACCCAAAAGCGTGCCACTCCCTCAGCTTCATTGCGACCCCAACCACCTGGCCGATGATCTCGGCTTCCTGAGGGTGGCGCAGAACTCGAATCGGGACAGGTGACAAAGGATGCGGCTGCAAGACCACGTCATCTTTACGCATGCTGCACCAGCAGCAGGTGTGCCCGTCGCGGGTCTCCACAAAGTAGACGGGGCGTTCGTACTCGGACCGCCACAAACCCTCCACCACCTTGTTTTTGGCTTCGTCGACCTGGATGAAGCTGCCCGGCGGAAGAATCGGGTACATGGTGAAATCCTGATCGCCGATGTAGCCGTAGGTGAAATCACTGTGGGCGAACTGGGCCAGATAGGCCAAAGGCACCAGGCCCCACTGCTCCACCATGCGGCCGAGGTTGGCGGTGCGTTGCTGATCAAAGCCAGGATCCATGCGCACCGGCATTTGCACGGAGGCTAGTCCGGAGAGCGCCTCGGAGATATGCGAACGCGGGGGAGAGATGAGGCCGAGATCGGCTGCCATGTTGTTCATGTCAACCCCGTACCAAGCCAGCAGTTCCCGCAGATCGCGGCGGTAAATCACCGCCAGCGTATAAAGGCGGAAAATGCTGGGCAAAACGTTCTTGGTCTCAATATCCGACAAACGGCTGGGAGGAATGGAAAACTCCTCGTTGCGATACTTTTCCGCCATCCGCGCGCTCGAAGTCTCGATATCACGCATGGTCAAGCCCAGTTTCTCGCGCAGGGCGCGAAGGCTCTTACCGGCCGGGAGCATGACACGCCTCCTCCTTAACAAGTGTCCGCCATCATAGCAGGGGTGCGGTGTTTCGTGTCAGATTTGTGCAAGAATTCTGCGGGGATCGCGTTTGTTACGATTTACGAACATACTCTAGCCCGCGCCCAGCCTAGCGAAACACTCATCTCGCCCTGAAAGCCGCCGTCCGATCTGCGAGTCATACCTGCCTGAGTCTGACTTGTCTGTTCGGATTTCGTAACGTCTCGCCAATTTCCCTGATGGTTCCACCCTTGAAATGTTCTCGTTTAACCTATTACTCCAGTCCTGATGAATTCCTCGCCCCCGGCTGCAACACCAGTCGCCTGACCCTCCCGCCTCGGGCTCCAAAACCGAGCCGAGATGGATGACGAACCCGGACGAGAACATTGACGCAGAAGGGCCTGCGCGGCCTGGCCCAGTGGTCTCACCCAAACGGATTGCCCCGCAACTCAGGCAGCGCCCCGCTCGATCCCAGCCTCTTCTTTGTTGACCGTCCTACAAGCCCAAGCCATGCGCGGCGTATTGTGCGCGATGCCAATCTGCCCCCGCGCGTTCAGCACGATGATGCCGCCATGTCCATTCACTCGTTGCTTCAGATAATTCATCGCTTCCTGTGCCGCCCACTCCGGCAGATTCCCTGCCCCCACGCGGTCCGCCGTCCACTTGGCCAGCACCAGCTTCATGATCGGTTCGCCCCAACCCGTGGTCGAGACCGCCGCGCTCAAATTATCCGCATAGCAGCCGCACCCAATCAGTGAGGAATCGCCCAGACGCCCCGGAGCTTTATTCAAAGTCCCTCCGGTAGAAGTCGCGGCCGCGATGTTGCCCGCGCGGTCCAGAGCCACAGCGCCCACCGTATCGTGCGAAATCTCAGGCGCGAACAACTCGTTTCCATCTTTCGCAGAAGGATGCTCCGCCGCCGCCCGCTGATACTCGCGCAAACGCTCCACCTCCCGCGCAATCACCAACTCTTCGTTCGCGCACAGCTCCACGCCATGCTCCGCCGCAAACCGCTCCGCACCTTCGCCCACAAAATACACATGCGGACTCTCACTCAAAATCTTCTGCGCCGCCCGCACCGGATTGCGCACCCGCTCCACGCACCCCACTCCCCCCGCCCGCAGCGTAGACCCGTCCATGATCAGCGCATCCATCTGCACCCGGCCGTCGCGGTTCAGAAAACTTCCCCGCCCCGCGTCAAACGTCTCGTCGTCCTCCATAATCACGACCGCTTCCTCCACCGCATCCAGCGCCGCCCCGCCAGCGTCTAGCGCCCTCCATCCCGCCGCCAGCGCATTCCGCACCCCACGCAAATGCGCCTCCACCATGTCGTCAGGCATAGCCCAAGCCCCACCATGAACTACCAGCACAGGATCAGTAGGCAACAAGATTCCTCAAAAAGGGTGAAGCGACCGAATAGTCTAGCATCGCCCGCGACCAAGAGCAGCCAGCACGGTCGAGGTACACGAGCAAGTCAACTACGTACTGTCGATGCTTTACGTACGCCAAAATCCCTGCCCGTAGTTCAGCGCTTAGAGCCGTGGACTCATAAGACTACGCTGGACCCTCGGACCACGCGGATGATCAGCAGGATACGGTGTTCGAAAGGGTCCCCAAACCGTGATTGTCTCTTCCCCGTCGGCAGCGAATCTGCAAAGGCTCTCTGCGCATTGAGTTCTCAGTGCAGGAAGGATGTCTTTAGGATTCGGAAGCGATGCCGCTAGACCTCCGGTGACGTCCCAGATCATCGTCCCGCGTTCTTCCTTGCTTGACGGATTCCGGCACGCAACCCTTCTGCCACTATCCTTCCATATCCCGCATGGTTGATTGACGCCATCACCGCGGCCGCAGTGCCGCCGGGCGTGGCCGCCTCCTGTAGCAAGTCGTCCAAGGGCGAAGTGCCTGATCGCCAGGCCGCAATCCCGTCCGCCAGAGCGTGAGCGGCGGCCGCATTCGCAATGGTGCGGTCGAGTCCAACCGCTTCAGCCGCATCGATCAGAGTTGCCAGCGCGTGATAGCCGTGACTGCTTGAGAAAGTAACGGTGAAGGCGTCAAACTGGTTCTCAGGGATTTCAAGCACTCCCCCGACCCGGGCAAACAGATCCCTGACCTTCGCACGCGCGGCGTCGGATATGTCCCGGCCAAAAGTCAGCGCCGTCAGCCCTCGACCGGCGCGGCAGACGGGGCTCGGCATGGCCCGCGCCCATTGCACCGGCGTGCGCAGCCCGGCGCGCAGTTTGGAAAGAGGAACACCGGCTGCCAGGCTCACCGTTGTCAGCCGTTGACGAATTTTGTATGCTCCGACTTCTTTCAGCAACTCACGCACGGAGTCTGGCCGCACCGCGATAATCAGCAAGTGCGCCGATTTTACGGCCCGATGCAGATCCGGTTCGACGGCTACGCGGTATTGCCGCTTGAGTTGTTGCAGCTTTCGGGCATGCCGGTCATGCACTACGATGGGCTGATCGTACCCCGCCAGCCGCAGGCCCGCCAGCAGCGCGCCGGTGATACGGCCGCCACCGAGAAAGACGGTGGCCTTCACAAGAGTCCTGAGCACGCCTGGTCGGCGGCTTCCACAAGCGCTTGCACATCCGCATCCGAGTGCGCCGTCGAGATAATCCAGTGCAGGCCGTTCGAGGGCGTCATATAGATACCCCGATCGAGCAGCCGGTGTACAAAGCCAGAATAGAGCTTCGTGTCCACATACTGGCAGTAGTCGCGGTAATCGCGAATGGCGTCGCGTGCCGTGAAGTAGATTTGGAACATGGGTCCGAAGCCTTGCACGATGGCTTTCACCTGGCGTCGGCGAAATACTTCCCGCAGGCCGGCAATAGCGGCGTTGCCAACAGCGTGAAGCTTGCGATACACGTTTTCGGCGGAGAGCAGATCCAGGTTGGCGGCAACCACTTTCATGGTCAGGCGATGTCCATTAAACGTGCCATAGTGCAGGACCATGTTCTCGCTCCAGCGCATGCGTTCCAGGATGGAACGCGGTCCCGCCACGGCTCCCACCGGAAACCCTGCACCCAGAGCCTTGCCGAAGGTGCTGAGATCCGGCTGCACGCCATAATATTCCTGGCATCCGCCAGGGGCGTAGCGGAAGCCGGTGACCACTTCGTCGAAAATCAACAGGCAGCCACAGTCTTGTGTGAGTTCGCGCAGGCGCTCGAAATATCCAGCTCGCGGAAGGATGCAGCCCATGTTCGCCATGATGGGTTCGGTGATCACGGCGGCCAGTTCGTGCCCGTGCTGCCTCATCACACGTTCGAGCGCGGCCCCGTCGTTCCACGGGGCCAGCACCACATCGTCGAAGGTCGAAGGTGGGATGCCGTCGGAGTCCGGGATGCGCGCTGGGTTCTCCACGGGGCCCAGTTGCTCGGGCGTATGGCTGTGTGCGTTCAGGAGATAGGGATCGTACCATCCATGATAATGGCCTTCGAACTTCAGGAATTTACGTCGGCGGGTGTGGGCACGGGCCAGGCGCAAGACTAGCATGGTTGCTTCGCTGCCTGTATTGGTGAAACGCACCACTTCGGCCGATGGCACCATGCGGCGAAAACGCTCTGCGGCCTCCACTTCCGCGGAAGTCGCGGCGGCGAAGTGGGAGCCTTCCGCCATCGCCTCGGAAACCGTTTTGACCAGGGTTGGGTGAGCGTGCCCCTGGATGAGGGCGCCGAACGACATCATGAAGTCGATATAGCGATTGCCATCCGCATCCCATACGTGCGAGCCCCGGCCACGTTCCAACACGATCGGGCCAGCGGTATACACGGTCGCGCCGCGCGAGGGCGAGTTCACGCCTTCGACCAGCGATTGCTGGGCACGTTCAAACCACTGTTGGGAGCGAGTTCGCGTCTGGTTAGCTTCCAGCATGGGCGTTGGTTTCATATCCGACATTCAATTCGCGCCGCGCATTCAGCCTGCTATGCCACCGCCGTCGACCACGAGCGCGGCGCCCGTCATGAAGGAAGAATCATCCGAGGCCAGAAATAATGCCGCCTTTGCAATCTCGTCGGTGGTGCCGATCCGCCCCAAGGGACGGTTGGCGCACCCGGCAAGATAATCCTCCCACTTCAAACCGCGCCGGCAGGCATCGTCGGGAAGCATGGGCGTGTCGACGTCGCCGGGGCAGATGCAGTTCACGCGGATACCTTGCCCCCCGTGGTCGATAGCCATTGCCTTGGTCAGCAGCACAACGCCGCCTTTGGACGCGCAATAGGCAACGGCAGAGTCGCCACCCGCAATCCCCCATCCCGAACTGTTGTTGATGATCACTCCGCGACGCTGCTCAATCATGTGCGGTAAAACTGCCTTTGCCATCAGAAAAGTTCCCTTCAGATTGACATCCATCTGCAAGTCCCACTCTGGCTCCGAGCAGTCGACGATGGTGTGTGGGTAAAAAACGCCAGCGTTGTTGAACAAGATGTCGAGACGACCAAAAGCACGTAGCGTTTCCTGGATAACATGACCGCACTCTTCGGCCTTGCGCACGTCAGAGCGAATGAAGATAGCCCTGCCGCCGTCATTCACGATTTTCTCGGCAACCGCATGGCCACGCTTTTCGTTGCGGCCCGTGATCGTGACTTTGGCGCCCTCTTTGGCGAAGAGGACCGCAGTGGCCGCGCCAATCCCGGACGTGCCCCCGGTGATCAGCGCGACTTTATGTTCTAAGCGCATGCTCTTAACCTGTCCCCGCCAGACCTCCGCCGTCCACCACCAGCGCCGTCCCGGTTACAAAGGATGCCGCGTCGCTGGCAAGATAGAGTGCGACGCGCGCAATCTCTTCCGCCGTGCCCACGCGCCCCAGAGGACGCTTGCGCGATTCGGCGAGAAATCGATCCTCTGCCTCTCCCAATTGCCGCGCTTCGCTTCGCAGCATCGCGGTATCGGTGTCGCCTGGGCAGATGCAGTTTACGCGAATCTTCTGCCGGCCATGGTCAATCGCCATGGCCTTGGTCAGCAGTACGACCGCACCCTTCGAGGCGCAATAGGCAACAGCCCGCGGACCTCCCGCCAGGCCCCATCCGGAAGCCGTGTTGATGATCGAACCGAGCTCTGCACTTGCCATGATGGGGATTACTTCGCGCGACATAAGGAAGACGGATTTTACATTGACGGCCATCACCGCGTCCCAATCTTCCTCGCTGATCTCAACCACCGAGGCGCGGCGGATGATGCCCGCATTATTGAAGAGTATGTGAATGCCACCGAATTGATGGACGATTCGTTCGACCACGCGCCGGCAGTCGGCGGCGCGAGTCACGTCGGCACGTTCAAAGATTGCGCGGCCACCGGCTGTCGAAATCTCGCGTGCGACCTCTTGGCCTTGTTCTTGGTTCAAATCGACAATGCCGACTGCTGCACCCTCGCTGGCAAAGAGCATTGCTGTGGCGCGGCCAATGCCGCCAGCGCCCCCTGTAATGAGAGCCGTCTTGCCATAGAGTTGTTTCCCGGCCAAGATTCCTAACTCCGTTCGCAGCGCGGCGATCCTCGAACGGTTCCAGTTCGAAGGACTCTGCTGGTCGTTCCGGTCTGCATCGTCGGTAACGACCACTCGCAGAGTAATTCTAAACTGTGCTTTTGACTGAGGTTGCGGTTCGAGACTTTTGCGAGCGGGCTTACCAGGATTGTCGTCTTGTTTACAACCGCCTCCCACGACCGTGATGTGAATGCGGCTCGTAACGCTCTATCTGCTGCGGCAGGGTGTGCCGTCGAGGGTTATGTCTATGCATAACGTCAGGAATACCCGAGTTTACTCGGGGAGCATCAGTATGGTCCGAGTCGGTTCTCTCTCCCATAGAATCGCACCAAGTCGCACCATGCAGTAACTGCGTGATTGAAGCGAAGATCGTCGCATTTTCCTGGTACACCTTATTAATGGAGGCTTCTAGGCGAACAATCGGTGCACCGCGTCGTTGCCCGCACATTTAGTGATGATGTTGAGAAAAATTGAACCATTGAACCAAAGGATCGGTTTTTGGGACGTAAATTTACGCGTAGAATGGCAGAAGGCGTGCGCACTGTAGGCGCAAGAATAGGTGCAACAATCAGTCAAACCCGGAAATCGCAGTCGCGCATCTCATAGAAAATAAAGCGCGGGCCCGTAGCTCAGCGGTTAGAGCCGTGGACTCATAATCCATTGGTCCCAGGTTCGAATCCTGGCGGGCCCACCATCCAAACCAGTGAGCACTAATTAGTGGTTGCGCGCGGTCACCTGCTGTCTAACCGTACTCTTCCAGGTCGGCCTCCACACTCAAGAGCCCATTTACAACATTCCGGTGTCAATTGGAATCTAGGTGAAAGGCGGCGCCTCATCGCAGTATTTCTGTGCAAGGACTCGGGAGGCGCTCCGTTCTCATCCGTGAGGGCAAGAAAACTTTAAGTGGCCCTTGAATGACTTTCAGGGAGATGCCATGGAAGATTCCGATAAACCTGCCGTCCGATCAAGATTCTGGTCGCTTTTCCTGCCTGCGCTGTTAGTCATCGCCGCGATTGTGGCGGTTCAGAACTTCCAAGCCGCCAGTGGCGAACGGGCCGCCAGCGCAACCTACTCGCACGGTGTAGTTGATCTGACCATCCCGTACCACGCCGCTCACGCCGGCGTAGGGAAACTCACCGTGGAGATTTTGAATCCAGAGGACCAGATACTGGGCAGCGCTGATCAGTCCCTGGACATCGCTGAGGGCAAGGGGCAGTGGCGGGAAAAGATCAAGCTCGTGAAGCCACTGACTGTTGACGAACTAGTATGGCATCGGGTGCGCTATCGTTTCGAATACAGCGGTGGCAAGATGGGAAAGATCGAAGGCACAGAGTCGATCTCGCAGATACTCCGCAGGCCGGTAATTCACATTCTGGGACAACAAGCATACCTGGCAGGCGGAGAAGCAGCGGTACGAGTAATTGCCACCGATTCGCAGGACGACGTCCTTGCAGGCCACGGCTCAGTACAGATCGAATTGCTCGTCCCTGATCAGAAAAACCGCCTGCTCTTCACAGGGCGGCTCAATCGGCGGGGAACCATCGAAGCACAGTTCCGCTTCCCTTCTGCCCTGGTTGGCAGTTATCAACTGCGTTACCTTGTGGACACCGTGATCGGCTCGACGGAATTTACCCAGCCGGTACGGCTGGAAGACAAGGTTTCGATTCTCCTCACCACCGAAAAGCCAATCTACCAGCCGGGCCAGACCCTTCACGTACGCGCACTCGCGTTCGATCGCGCCAATCACGAGGCCACCGCGGATCGCAAGCTGACCTTCGTAGTGGAAGATTCACGCGGCAACAAAGTCTTCAAGAAAATGACCCAGACCGACAAGTTCGGCATTGCCTCGGCGGAATTCGGGCTGGCCGACGAAGTAAACCTCGGCACCTACCATCTCCGCGCCCTCATGGGCGAAGGAGACGCTCCTCGGAATACCGCGGAAATTGCCTTGAACGTGGAACGATACGTTCTGCCGAAATTCAAAGTCGCGGTTGATTTCGTCGGCAATGACAAAAAGACCAAGCGCGGCTACCGCCCCGGCGATCATGTCACGGGAACGGTTCAGACCAACTACTTCTTCGGCAAGCCGGTGGACAATGCTGCAATCACCGTCAAAGCTTCCACCATGGATGTCGCCGTGGTTGTAGTGGGTTCGGTGCAAGGCAGAACAGATCATGATGGGACTTTCCATTTCGATCTGCAGCTGCCCCCTTACTTCGCCGGGCGTCCTTTAAGCCAGGGCGCGGCTCGCGTCCTGATTGAGGCGACGGTGAAAGACTCGGCGGACCACGCGGAAACTCGCGGCGAACCCATTACTGTCAGCGATTCGCCGTTGCTGATCACCGCCGTGCCCGAGGGAGGCACGCTCGTCCCCAATCTGGAGAATCTGGTTTTCATCCTCACCGCTTATCCCGACGGAACACCGGCCAGCGCCAGCCTGAAAGTTAACGTGGCAGGAACGAGGGAACAGCAAGTGACCTCTGATGACGGCGGAGTGGCACTAGTGCGAATAAACCCCGGCGCCAGAATCGAAACACTGGAGGTCGAGGCGGACGATAAGCAAGGAAACCACGCGTCAAGCACGGTTCAACTGCAAAGTCGCCAAGGCGAGGACCAGATTCTTTTGCGGACGGAGCGCGCTGTCTACCACGCGGGGGACCGCATCGCGCTGAAAGTCTTTTCGACAAAAAACCGCGGGACCGCATACGTCGACGTCGTCAAGGATGGGCAGACGGTGCTCACGCGCGATCTCGACATCGAGAACGGGCAGGCTGATCTGTCGCTAACGGCCACGCCGGATCTGGCGGGAACCGTAGACTTCAATGCCTACCTCTTCGGCCGCAACGCGCGCCCCGTCGGCGACCATCGGCTGGTCTTCGTGCAACCGGCGGACGAACTGAATATCGAAACCGTGGCCGATGCACCAGTTTACAAACCCGGTGCAGAAGCCCGCGTCAGGTTCCACGTAACAAACTCGCGAGGCGAAGGCGTAACCGCTGCCCTGGGCCTGCAGGTCGTAGATGAAGCCGTCTTCGCGCTCGCGGAGAAACAGCCCGGCTTTGCCAAGGTCTTTTTCTATCTTGAACAAGAAGTGATGAAGCCGCGGTATGAGATTCACTCGATCGGGATGCCTGAGATTGTGGAATCCGTTGCACAGTCGAAAGTCGAGCAAAAAGATCGCGCGGCTCGCGCCTTATTCTCGGCCACCGAAATGGTGAATACGAACCAGTTTGAAACGCAATTCGGCCGCACCGTCCCCATGACGAAATATGCCGAATACACAAGCCGCTACCATGCCCATTTTCTCAAACAGGTGCGCCGCCTGGCGGAAGATCTCAGCCGTTCCTACGTCCAAGACTCTGAGAAAGGTGACCTGATCAAAGTTTTCGCGAACGTCAAGAAAGCCGGCGAGCCTGAAATCTTCGATGCCTGGGGCAACGAAGTTCGCGTTGAGCCCGTCAGGTGGTACCGGGATCAGACGCATTACCTCGTCCGCAGCGCGGGCGCGGATCGGCGATTCGACACCGGCGACGACATGGTCGCATATCTCGAAGTCAGCCCTAAGAGCATCATCGGCAGCGCCAACTCGCCTTCTTTCTCTGGTTCGATCAGCATCGACATCGAGCACGATCGCGGACCATTCAACGGAGTGGCCCAGATCACAGGAACCGTTACCGACGTCTCGGGCGCGGTAGTGCCGAATGCCAGCGTCGAGCTCCGCGAAGTCTCCACTGCAAAGGTTCGCAATGCGAAGACCGATGCCATCGGGCAATTCAGCTTGCCGGGCCTGCATGCCGGTGTTTACGAAGTTCAGGTGGCTGTCCCGGGATTCAGGACCATCTCCCGAAAGTTCACGATTCACCCGCGCGACCGCGCCGTGCTCTCCGTAGTCTTAACGGTTGGCGCGACCTCGATGACCGTCGAGGTTTCGGGGCAGGCTGTGCTCGTTCAGAACGAAGTAGCGGGAATCGTCGGCGGCATAGGCTCTGGCCACGCCGGGGGCGTGGCGGGCGGGGTTGCAGGCGTCGTCATCAACGGCCACCTTGGTCAATTTGCGCACCTTGAAGCGCCTGGTACATCGCGGGGCGCGAATGAGGTACTTGCCCAAGACCGTGCACTCCTGGTCAAGGATCAGAAGCAAGGTTCCGCCGCGCCTTCCGCCCATGTGCGCTCCTACTTCCCCGAAGCCCTCTACATCAATCCGGAAATCATCACCGACCAGAACGGCGCAGCCAGCATCACCATCCCCATGGCAGACTCGATCACCACCTGGCGTATGGCGATGCTCGCCTCCACCGTGCACGGTGCGCTGGGCAGCGCCACATCAAGCCTGAAAGTCTTCCAGGATTTCTTCGTCGATCTCGACCTGCCGGTCACGCTCACGCAAGGCGACCGCGTTTCGATTCCCATTGCCGTATACAACTACTCCGGCGCGCGCGGCGACGTTCGCCTTCAACTGCGATCGGACGACTGGTTCGCCCTGGTCAACGATACCGCCGACAAATCCGTTCAAGTCGATTCCTCCCGCGTGGGCGGGTCTCAGTTCACGCTGGAAGCTCGGCGCATCGGCAAATTCAAGCTGACGCTCTCGGCCCGCATGAATGGCGAAGCCAGCCGCGCCGACATCGTCGTGCGCGAAATCGAAGTCATTCCCAACGGCCGCGAACAAAATCTCGTCTTTAACGGTCGGCTGGAAAACACCGTCCAGCACCAACTGAACTTCCCCGCGACGTCAATTCCCGACGCAAGCAAGATCTTCGTCAGGTTTTATCCCGGCCCGCTGAGCCAGGTCATCGAAGGCATGGACAGCATTCTGCAGATGCCCGGCGGATGCTTTGAACAAACCTCCTCCAGCACCTACCCCAACGTGTTGGCCCTCGATTACATGAAGCGCACGAAAAAGCTGACTCCAGAAGTGCACGCCAAGGCTGAGGGATACATCGCCAACGGCTATCAGCGACTGCTGACTTTTGAGGTCCCCGGCGGCGGCTTCTCCTGGTTCGGCAAGGCGCCCGCCAACAAGATTCTGACGGCGTACGGACTGATGGAGTTCAGCGACATGTCGAAAGTCTACGAAGTGGACTCCAATCTGATTCTGCGAACTCAGCAGTGGCTGGCCGAGCAACAGCAGGCCGACGGAAGTTGGAAGCCCGACACCCAGTTCATCAACGAAGGCGCCACCAACCGATTCAACTCCGACGTGCTTCGCATCACGGCTTATCTGGCGTGGTCGTTAGAAAACACCGGCTATCAAGGGCCTGCGGTCGAGAAGGCGAAGCAGTTCATCGACAAAAACATGAGCGCAAAGATGGACTCCTACACCCTGGCCGCGGTCGCCAACTTTGCCGCTGATTATGGAACCGGCGTTCATGGCAAAGATAAAGATA
>Ga0302324_100015129_pt1 | contig 15492 bp, 13 predicted proteins | sample Palsa_T0_1_FD_201949 | JGI IMG/M metagenome (GOLD analysis project Ga0302324, IMG submission 201949) | Peat permafrost microbial communities from Stordalen Mire near Abisko, Sweden - Palsa_T0_1 | ecosystem: Environmental > Terrestrial > Soil > Palsa > Peat permafrost | place: Sweden: Abisko...
GGCCACCAAGGAGAAGAAAATTCACACCAGTTGGATCACGCCTTCGCCGCAGTATGACGAAGCGGTGGCGGAGTTTGTGGAGCAAACGTTAGCGGGTCCGCGTGCCAAGCCTTTCCTTGCCCAGTTTCTGCCCTTTCAGCAGAGAGTCGCCGAACTAGGCATGATCAATTCGCTCTCTCAGCTCACGTTAAAAATGGCCTCGCCCGGAGTGCCCGATTTCTATCAGGGCAGCGAGGTGTGGGATCTGAATCTTGTCGATCCGGACAACCGGCGCCCAGTGGATTATGCCACGCGTCAACGGAGGCTCGCGGAGATTTCGGAGAGGTTGGAGCAAACTTCGCCTTGTTGCGCTAAGCTGGCAGTGGCGGCGGAGTTGCTGGAACACTGGGCGGATGGTGGAGTCAAGCTTTTCGTGACCTCCCAAGGTCTGAGAGTCAGAAAGCATAAGCCCAATCTATTTCTGCGCGGGCAATATATTCCGCTTCGCGCCACGGGCTCGGCGGCATCCAGCTTAGTGGCCTTTGCCAGAGAGTTTGAAGACGACCTGGCGATCGCCGTGGCACCCCGGCTGATCACTGGAGTAACGGGCTTCGAGCAAGGGCTGCCACTCGGAGGCGCATGGGGCGATACGCGACTGGATCTCAGCGAATTGAAATCTCCTTCCTTCCGAAACGTATTCACCGGTCAGAAAGTGAAAGCGCAAGATGGCCACGTTGCACTCGAAGAATTGTTTGCTAAATTTCCGGTGGCCTTATTAACTAACTTCGAAGACGAATGAAAGCACCTGGAAGCGCCCAAGACCGGCTGTGGTTCAAAGACGCCATCATTTACGAGTTGCATGTTCGCGCATTTTTCGATAGCAATGGCGACGGCATCGGCGATTTTCAAGGTCTCACGCAGCGGCTCGACTATTTGCAGGATTTCGGCGTAACCTGCCTTTGGCTGCTGCCGTTCTTTCCGTCGCCGTTGCGCGACGATGGCTACGACATCTCCGACTACTTGAACGTTCATCCAGACTATGGGACGCTGGACGACTTTCGCGCCTTTCTAGACGCCGCCCACCAGCGCAATATGCAGGTGATGATCGAACTGGTGATCAACCATACCTCAGATCAGCATCCCTGGTTTCAACGCGCCCGCCTTGCGCCTGCGGGCTCGGTCGAGCGTGACTTCTATGTTTGGAGCGACACCGATAAAAAATATCAACAAGCGCGCATCATCTTCACCGACACGGAGAAGTCAAACTGGACGTGGGATCCTATCGCGAACGCCTATTACTGGCACCGTTTCTTCTCTCATCAACCCGACGTGAATTACGATAATCCGCTGGTGCTCGAAGAAGTGCAGAAGGCGATGCGCTACTGGCTGGATATGGGCGTGGATGGCCTGCGGCTCGACGCGATTCCTTATCTTGTCGAAAGGGAAGGAACGAATTGCGAAAATCTCGCGGAGACGCACGCCATTGTGAAGCAACTCCGCCGCGGCATGGATGAGCACCATGCCAACCGCATGATTCTGGCCGAAGCCAACCAATGGCCCACCGACGTGCGCGCCTATTTTGGCGAGGGCGATGAGTGCCACATGGCTTTTCATTTTCCTCTCATGCCGCGCATGTTCATGGCCTTGCGGTTGGAAGACCGTCTGCCCGTGACCGATATCATTGCGCAGACGCCGGCGATCCCGGAAAGCTGTCAATGGGGGCTGTTCTTGCGCAATCATGACGAACTTACCCTCGAAATGGTGAGCGACGAAGAGCGCGACTATATGTATTTGGCCTACAGCACCGATCCCCGCATGCGCGTCAACGTTGGCATCCGCCGCAGGCTGGCGCCCTTAATGGACAATAACCGCCGGCGGATTGAGTTGCTGAACAGTTTATTGTTTTCGTTTCCAGGAACGCCCATCTTGTATTACGGTGACGAAATTGGCATGGGCGACAACATCTATTTAGGAGACCGCAACGGAGTGAGAACGCCCATGCAGTGGAACGGCGACAGAAATGCCGGCTTTTCCCGCGCGACTCCGGCGAAACTTTTCAACCCGGTGATTATGGATCCGGTATACGGCTACGCCACAATTAATGTGGAGGCGCAAGAGAGCGACCCATCGTCACTGCTGAGCTGGATGCGTAACATGATTGCGTTGCGAAAGATCTTTCGAGTGTTTGGGCGGGGCTCGATCGAGTTCTTGAACCCGGAAAATAAAAAGATCCTCGCTTATTTGCGCCGCATGGAGAATGAAGAGATCCTTTGCGTGGCGAATCTGTCGCGCTTTCCGCAACCGGTTGCGCTGGATCTGGCGAAATTCGAGGGAATGAAGCCCATTGAAATGATGGGCTACGTTGAGTTTCCTCCTATTGGCAGCCAGCCTTATGCGCTCAGCTTGGGAGCCTATGATTTTTTATGGTTTGAATTGCATAAGCCAACGAATAGCGTTAGAACCCTAGCGACGTGAGTATGCCTGAAACAGAAAGCCTCCCGCAGCAAGTCAAAGAGCAGATTGAGAGTATCGGCCGGGCCGACGTTGTCATCGGTTTACCCTCCTTCAGGACGCGGGAGGACCTAAGTTGGGCATCAGCGGACGGCTTCGTTGGATTGAATGTCCTGATTGCTTATCCCAGCAGCGGCGAAGTCTTAGAGGCGGGCGCTTTTCCCTCCGAACACTTAGTTCGCTATCCCATTTCGGCGCCGGAGCGTTACTTAAGCGGACCCACAGGCGTTTACGGTACCTTTCAGGAAATACTCCAAATCGGCCAAAGGGTCGAATCCAAAGCTTGTTGCGTTTGGAACTCAAATCCACAAGGCGCTTCCATGGAAATCATTGAACAAATGCTGAGGCCCGTATTGGATCAAGGCTTCGACCTAGTGTTCCCGATTTACAAAGAAGCGAAGTTAGGCGCCCTGGTAAATAGCAGTATCATTTGTCCAATGACCCGTGCGCTCTACGGAAAGCAAATACACTTTCCCATGGCTATTGACCTGGGCTTTTCTTCGTCGCTGGTGGACCGGCTGCTCGAAACCGATCCACGCACCCGCCAGCCTCGTTCGGCGCAGTGGATCGCCACGGAAGCAATTTGCACTGGTCTACCGGTGTGCCAAGTCGGTCTGCCGATGGATACGCCACGGCCACCAGATTCGACAGATCTGAGCTCCATTTTGACCATTATCCTCGGCCGGCTGTTCGCAGATCTAGAACGAAATACCTCATATTGGCAAAGATCCAGCGGATCGGAACTTGTGCCGACGTTTGGCACGCCGGGTATTAGAGAGGACGATGCGATCGCGCCGGCGGAGTTACAGCGGATGATCGAGACCTTTCAACTCGGCTATCGCAACCTCGCTGAAATCTGGGGCGTGGCCTTAACGCCGGCCACTCTGGTGGGGTTGAAAAGACTCACTAACCTGGCGGTGAGTCAGTTTCGCATGGCCGACGATCTTTGGGTACGCGTAGTTTACGATTTTGCACTGGCACACCGCCAGCGCGCGATTAACCGCGAGCATTTACTCCGCGCGATGACGCCGCTGTATCTCGCCTGGGTTGCATCTTACGCGTTGGAGATGAAAGATGCGTCGATTACTGATTTTCAGAACAGGCTCGAGCGGCTCGCGCTCGCGTACGAAAGCCAGAAACCGTATTTGCTATCGCGCTGGCGATGGCCCGACCGCTTTAATCCGTAAGTTACCTAAAAGAGGAGTGAGTCTATGTGGGAACAAGTATCACAGGCCCTGGATCAATCGTTCACCCGGGTCATGACAAGAATCGCGTCTTTGCTGCCCGGCTTTTTGGCGCTATTGGTCGCGCTGCTTGTCTCTTCGCTCATCGCTTGGGCCATCGGCTTTGTGTTGCGGCGCTCTTTGCGAAGCTTGGATTTCGACCGCAAAGTCGCCGGTTGGGGGCTGCTCGGGTTCCGCGGCGAAACAGATAGAAGCCCCACTGACTGGACCGTCCGAATTGTCAGTTGGTCCATCGTCTTTGTGGGCTTCCTGGTGGGCGTTACAGCTTTCGAAGCCACCCTCACGTCGCTGTTGGTTTCGCAATTATTCGCCTATCTGCCTAATTTGGTGGCAGCCGTCGTCGTGTTGCTGGTTGGCGGCGCGGCGGCGCGGTTTTTTTCGCGTAGCGTGCTGATTGGCGCGGTAAATCTCAATGTCCAGTATGCGCATTTGTTGAGCATCGGGATGAAGTGGTTGATCTTGGTGCTAACCGGCGCGATGGCGCTGAATCACTTGGAAATCGGCGGCAAGATCGTCGACGAAGCTTTCGCTATCCTGTTCGGCGGTATTGTGTTGACCCTGGCGTTAGCCGTCGGTTTAGGCGCGCGCGATTTGGTGAGCCGGTCGCTCGAACGGCAAGCGGGCAGGATGCCCGAGGAGACCACGGAGACCTTCCGTCATTTTTAGCGCTTATAGATAGCGCCGCCCTTCATCACAAACTTGACGCTGCGCAGGGCTGAAACATTCTTTAGAGGGTCGCCATCCACTGCTATTAAATCGGCCAACAGGCCCGCCTTCACTTGGCCAATCTCCATATGCAGTACGCGGCCTGCTACCGATGTGGCGGAACGCAGCGCATCCAACGGCGGCATCCCGTAATCCACCATCCGCTCGATCTCGCGGGCATTATCGCCATGCGGAAATGTGCCCACGTCGCTTCCACTCAAAATGGTGACGCCCGCTTCTAACGCCGCTCTAAACGAGGCGCGCTTGCGAAGCGTGGCAGGCGATTCCGGTTGGCCGGGATGCGGCATTCCGCCACCGGCTGTCAGAGTAGGGCAGAGCGCCACATGATGCTCCACCATGAGCTTGAAAATTTCCGGTGTGCCATCGTTGCCATGCTCAATGGTTTCCGCACCGGCCAAAGTGGCTCGGCGCATACCTTCCACCGTGCTCGTGTGGACCGCCACCGGAACGCCCGCATCCTTGGCTGTTTCCACCGCGAGCTTCATCTCTTCGAGCGAGAATGTCGGGTGTGAACCGGGATGCGGTCCCCAACGGTAATCACCATAGAGCTTAATCCAGTCTGCGCCGCGGCCAATCTGATCGCGCACCGTACGAATTAAACTATCGATTCCATCCGCTTCTTCGGCTCCTTGCGGGACGGTCCATTCAGGAACAAAGCCTTTGGGGGCATAGGTGCCGGTAGCAACAATGGCGCGGGTGACTACTAACATGCGCGGTCCCGGAATGATCTCCTGTTCCACTGCCTGCTTTAATTCCACATCGGCGTATCCGGCGCCCTCTGTGCCTAAATCGCGAATGGTGGTGAACCCCGCCATGAGCGTCGCGCGCAAATGGTTTGTCGCGCGCGCGGCCCGCAATGCCAGACCTTCGTGCTCCACTTGATCGTTCCACGGCGTCTCGCTGTAGGCATGTAAAAGAACGTGCGAATGTCCCTCCACCAGTCCGGGCAGCAGCGTCATTGCGCCCAGATCGATTACCTCCGCGTTGGCGGTGTCGATCTGCGCGCTTGGACCGGCGGCCTCAATGCGATCTCCCTTGACGCGCACCCCCCATCCTTCGTGCGTTGCTTCTCCATCGAAGACATGAGCGGCTTTTAGAACAACGGTTGAGGGCGTTTGCGCGCCGGCTTTGAACTGCAAAAGAAGTGCGAAGAGGCACAGCAAGTGCCAAGGTCTTAAATGCATGGTCAATTATAAGGCAAGAAGAATTCTATTGACATTCGATATCGACTGTCGATATGCTGACGGCAATGGCGAAACCCACCGAGCTTCTGCAAGGCACTCTCGATTTATTGATCCTGCGAACGCTGGAATCCGGGCCCTTGCATGGGGTGGGTATTTCCGACCGGGTTGAGCAGGTCACCAAAGGTGTATTTGTCGTTGGCCCTGGGTCGCTGTTTCCGGCACTGCACCGTTTGTCTGAAAACGGCTGGATCAAAGGCGAATGGAGCGAGTTGGAAAACAAGCGCCGGGTGAAGACCTATATATTGACCGCCGCCGGACGGGCCCAACTCGCCGAAGAAAAACGCAATTGGAAACGCGTCTTCACCGCTATGAATCGCGTGCTGGCGGAGGAGGTGTAGCGCATGTTCCCCTTCGGCCGGCTGCGTACGCTGCTGAAATCGTGGTTCCAGCGCGCTGCCCTGGAAGCGGAGTTGGACGCGGAGGTGCGGTCCTATTTCGAGATTATGGTGAACCGCTACGTGGGGCAGGGTTTGCCGGAACAGGAGGCGCGTCGCCTGGCGCGCTTGAACTTCAGTTCGCCCGATCAGGTAAAGGAACAAGTACGCGACGCCCGCGCCGGGGCAGGCATTTCTTCTCTCACCCGCGACGTCGCGTATTCACTCCGCAGACTCCGCAAAGCACCAGCCTTCGCGCTGGTTACGGTGCTGACGCTCGCGCTGGGCATAGGCGCGAACGCGACCATCTTTTCAATCGTCAGTAGATTTGTTTTCCGCCCCGCTCCAGTGGGAGATCCCAGCAGGCTGATGGCACTCCACACCACGCATCAAGCCGAATGCTGCAACAATTTTTCGTGGCCTTTGTTTAGCGATGTGCGCGAACAAGCGCAATCGTTCTCCGGCGTGGCGGCCTATAACGAACTGGTGCCCGCCTCTATCAGCGGTCAGGGTGAGCCGGAACGAGTGTGGGGCCAAGCGGTAACCGCCAACTTCTTCGATGTCACGCAAACTGGAATGACACTCGGCCGCGGCTTTAGGACCGAGGAGGAAAACCTTCCTGTCGTTATTCTAGGCCACGCACTTTGGCGGCAGCGCTTCGGAGGCGATCTAAATATCGCCGGTAAGGCTGTCACTCTTTCTGGACGCTCGTTCACGGTGGTGGGTGTCGCGCCTCCTTCCTTCCGCGGCGTCGACTCTATTCTCTATTGCCAGTTTTGGGTGCCGCTGGGCAACATCGATCACTTGTTGCCTAACACCAGCAACCGCGTATCGTACAACTATCACTGGCTGGCCGTGGTCGGACGTCTCAAGCCAGGCGTCACTCAAGCGCAAACAACGGTCGAGCTTGAAATTTTGGCGCGCAGAATCACCAAGGCCCACGCCGACGTGCAGTACGACGACGGCTTCCGCTTCGAGCGTGCCGGTTCCCTGCCCCCAAGAGATAAAGCCGCAGTCATGCTGTTTCTCGCGGCACTCACGCTGGTGGCTCTTCTGGTGCTTTGCATCGCCGGCGCGAACGTGGCCAATATGTTTCTGGCGCAGGCTTCGGGAAGGCAACGCGAAATCGCAGTACGACTCGCCTTAGGCGCCACGCGCCGGCACCTCCTCCATCAAATGCTCACCGAAAGCGTGTTGCTGGCACTCGGCGGCGGACTCTTAGGAGTTGCTCTTTCCCTTTGGGCCACGCGGTCTCTAGCGGCGTTCCGCTTCCCAGCGCCGGTTCCTTTGGACCTGAGCGTGAATGTCGATGGCAGAGTGCTGCTCTACACTTTCGCCCTCAGCATGGCCACCGGCATTCTCTTTGGCTTGGCTCCCGCGTGGACGGTTGTGCGGCCTATCATCGCAAACGGCTTGAAAGGTGAGGACATGCTGGCGCGGCCAGGTCGTCTTTGGAGTCTTCGTAACGCGCTGGTTATCTCCCAGGTCGCCATGTCCATCGTGTTGCTTTGCGCCACTGGACTCTTTCTTCGCAGCTTGGAGAACGCTTCCCAGATTGACATAGGCTTCCGTTCCCGGGGAATTTTGATCATGGCTGTCGATCCCCGCCTGCACGGCTACTCTCCCGAACGCACCACCCAGTTCATGAACACGTTGCGGCAGCGGGTAGCTGCCCTACCAGGGGTGACCTCGGCCACTTACACCGATTCCGTGCCTTTGTCCGGCGGGGGCCGGGGCGAGTCGTTCCACGCCGAGAGTCAACCGATGCCCAGCCGAGCTGACGTCACCACGGAACTCTATATGACCGGACCCGACTATTTCCAAACGATCGGAACGCCCATTCTCGCCGGTCGCGACTTCATGAATGAAAGCGCCACTGGCCCGAAGGTCGCCATTGTCAATCAAGCCTTTGCGGAACGGTTGTTCAAGAATGAAAACCCGCTCGGTCAACGCGTCACCGGCCGGGGCGTCACCTATCAAATCGTGGGCGTAGCCAAGAACATCAAGGCGCGCTTTCTCGGTGAGGATTTTATGCCGGTCCTTTATCGCTCCTTGGCGCAGGACATTGCTGGTGACCCATCCTTTACGGGATACCGGATTATGGTGCGATGCGAGCGCGACCCGGGCGCGGTTGGCAGCGCGCTCCGGCGGGAGATACACGCTCTCGACCCCACTCTCGCCATCTTCGACGCCGAAACCATCGAGGAGCACCTCCGCGATGCGCTGTTTCTGCCGCGCCTGGCCGGCACGCTGTTCGGAACCTTTGGTTTTCTCGGCCTGGCGCTGGCCGCAGTTGGAATCTATGGCGTAATGAATTCCTGGGTGAGCCGGCGCACGCGTGAGATCGGCATACGGCTGGCGTTGGGCGCGCGCGTTACCGAAGTGCAGTGGTTGATCGTGCGCCAAGGCATGCTTCTGACTGGATTTGCTGTGATACCAGGACTCGCGGCGGCATGGGCCGTAGCGAAGCTCTTCACCAGCGTCCTCTACGGAGTGCGTCCCCATGATCCGCCGACTTTTGCTCTGGTGCCATTGTTCCTCGCTGCCGTCGCGGCGATCGCGTGTTGGTTTCCCGCGCGGCGCGCGGCCGGCACGGAACCTCTGGATGCGCTTCGGCACGAATAGTGTCGTGCCGATCTGGAGATCGGGAATTTGTGGACAGACCTCCTGGTCAGCCTCCTTCGGCCCGTCGATGAGCAGCCGGGGTTTCGAGGTTGGCGGGATTTTACGGTACGAACCCAATTCGGGGCCGGCAAACCGAGTTGAAAATACGAACCCAACGGGCGGGAACCGTTCTTTTGGGACGAATGTCACCGGGTTTCGAGGTCGACCTTGAATTTTACGATACGAGCCCAATGCCGGGCCGGCGAGGCCGTCTTGAAAAAACGAACCCAATCGGCATGGAACCGCTCGTTTGGCGCGAATGTCACCAGGTTTCGAGGTCGACCTTGAATTTTACGGTACGAACCCAATGCCGGGCCGGCGAGGCCGTCTTGAAAAAACGAACCCACCGGGCGGGACGGTTGCCACGCGCCGTTGGGAACAACCCTACAAGTTGGCTTCCTTCGTCGTTGCGTTCCCGACGCTCCTCTAGATTGGGTTTTGAAGTTTTTTACCTCGCTGGGCCACCCTGCGGATGAAAATGGGTGGCCCAAGAGACGCGACCGGTGTTCCCGGAAGACCTGCAATATTAAAATTTCAAATAACCGTAGGCCGACGCTTTGGACACCTTGCGGCGAGAAAGAATCGGCGCTTACCGCGAAGAGTACTTTCGAGGCAAAGATCGGGGCCAAAGGATTTCCGGCTTGGCGAACGAGGGCGCGATCCAGATTTACAGGGAAGGCACCGGATCACAACCGCCTCAGGCTGGTTTGAATTTAGCGCGAGGCGGGTTTCATCTGGAAAAAGATGGCGGGGGTCAAAAGAGACAAACTGCCTGCTTTCATTTGGTTAGTGGCCTAAAAATAAATCGTCGATGGTTGTGACCGCTTTGGGGAGCGGCGTCGTTCATTCTACAGACGGCAGGTCAGCGATCTAGTCTAGCTCGCCTTTTTCTAATCGCTTGCGCGTCTTCGTGCAATGAAAACGCCGCAATCAATCGTCCTGACTGTACCGGGCTGCGCCTCGTCAATGGCGGCGGCGATTTTATGAATATGCGGCCTGACCACGGGCCAGTTGATCGCGGACATAACCAGCACCGCAAACGGACGGCCTTCAAGTTGTTGCTGGTTTTCCATGTTTTTGTCGCCGGTAAGAAACACCTCAAAGCCTTCGCGCTCGATCAGTTTGAGCAACGCGCCGTTCTTGATGCCGCCCCATTGCAGCTGACGACGGTCTGAATTTCATGCTAGGGACGGGAACGCGCCACCTTGCGCGGAACGTCCTCGTCAAAGAAAACCTTCAAGGCTGCGCCTGAAGTTGATGCGCGGCGCGATAGTCAAGAATGGCCCTGATAGCGTCAAGGCCAGCTTCCGGGTAGCAGTCGAGAGTTTCGGCAATGGCGGCGTCCGGCGATAATCCCTCATCGCGGAAAGCATCGTAGTTTCCTGTGATGGCGTCCACCGGCAAGCGGGTGTTTTTCAGAAGCGGTGCGCCGCTGACCTTGCCGGGAATGACCTCAACCAAGGGGCAATCGGACCAATCAAGAGTTGCCATGTTCGTACCCTCCTTTCATCGTAGCGTTTTACCACAATTCGGCATTTTTTTGAAGTTGCTGGTTTTAGGCTATTCTGTGCGCCTGACAACACAATCGTCTGAGTTGGCGTGTGAAATACCTCACCAATGGGCTTACGTTTGTCGGCTTACTGAGGCTTGGTCTCATTCTCATGATTTTGTGGAACTTTTTTGCTGTGTGGTTTTCGTACAAGTCGGTCGTCGATGAACGTTCCCGCACAATATCTTATGCCCTGGATCGGGAGAACAATTGCATCTTGCATGATAAGAGTAAGACATATCCCGTCTGCAATTCTGAATACGAAGCTTCCCTTCGTGGCTATTCTGGATGGGCCAAATTCAAGAAGCAATTGGACCCGCTACGATAGCTATCAGTTGCATGGGAACAACGCGGTTTTGGCATTCAACTTAAGCGGCCTCAAACGAGCGATGCCCCCACCTTGGCGCAAAGGCTTCATGGCCGATCGTCGTGGACAAATTCGACCACGGGTGGGACTCGCAGCGTTACTCGCTCGACGGTTACATTCAACGCAGAGGGGCCAACAGCGTGTGGGCGAAGTTAGCGGGATGAACGCTTCCGCTCGGCGAGCATAGCGCTTCGCAGTGTGGCATTCATGTGCGTCTGATACGGTCCGCCTTTGGCTTTGAGCCACGCGAGAATATCGCCGTCGATGCGCACCGTAACGGGCGCTTTGATGGGACGAAACAGGCGTAGCTCTTCGTCCGTCATTTCCGGCATCTCTTTAAGATCGGCAGGCGAAGGCTCGCCGCCGTACTTACGGGTGTGAGCCTCAAGCCGCGCTGAGTCTTCTTTGCATTTCGCCGATTTAATGTAGCGCCGGATATCGGCCTCGCTCCTTCTTACTAGCTTTCCGGGCTGAGATGATCCGACAACTTTTTTCTTCGCCATAGTGCCTCCACGTGAAAACGATAAATAGAACCGCACCGCTTGCGGCCATGCCGATGAGGTAGTGCCGCTTCTCTCCGCGCACGACACGGGCCACACGCTCTATGGCATCCGCATCCTGAAACGCCGTCATCGCTAGATCGAAGCCGAGTCCGTGCTTGAGAACGTTCGCGCGGTTTTTCGCTTCGTCCCACTCGAACGTCATCTATCTATAGTGTACGTACACCGCTGTACATAGTCAATTTTCCATCAAGGAAAGTACTAAGGCCGCGTCCGATCGGTTCACGGTATTTCGTGGACTTCACCCAGCCGATAATAACCTCCACGGCGACGTGCGCGAGGCGGAAACGCTCGCCGTTCGTTGAAGTTCGTGGCGAGAAAGTACACCAGGCTCTTGCCCCATCCCGTCCGCTGGACCACAAGGAGCCGCGCCTTGCGCTGAACCAGAGCGGAGATTGCCTGCCACTGTCCGTCGCGGAAAGTCGCAGTATTATCGGCGAGCGCCTGCCGAAGGAGTTGGAGCCCTTGTGCATGCTACCAGTCGTCTCGTCTTTACATCCGAAACGGAGTCGGGCGCGTAAGCGACCTAGCTTAGCGGCGCCGTCGCGTCAAGACACTTGTCATAGAATTCCGGGAGATGAACAGAAGAACGTTCCTGATGACAAGCAGCGGCGCACTCATGGCCGCAGCGGCGCCGGCCGATCAATTAGTCTTGGGCGTAATCGGCAGCGGGGGCCGTGGCACCGCAGTGATGGCGGTTTTTCAGAAGCACGCAGACGTGAAGGTGGGCGCCATCTGTGACGTCTACGAACCGAACCTGGAACGCGCCTTATCGGAGGCCAATAAGGCCGGCTCGCAACCGAAGGCTTACCGGAACTACCAAGATATTCTCGCCGATAAGGACATCCAAGCCGTGCTGATCGCAACGCCCGAACACTGGCATTACCAAATGGTAATGGACGCCATCGCCGCCGGCAAAGATATCTATGTCGAAAAGCCCCTTTGCCACACGCCGCAAGAAGGAGTGGCGCTGGTCGAAGCCGAGAAGAAAACAAAATGTATCATCCAAGTCGGCATGCAACGGCGCAGCTACGACCTGTATCTCGAAGCCCACAAGATTGTAGCAACGGGCTCGCTCGGCAAAGTGCGCATGGTGCGCTCCTGGTGGCTGAATAATTCCCTGGGCGCCGCGCCGGCAACCGCTTTGAATGGCCGGCTCGATTGGGAACAATGGCAAGGCCCGGCGGAGCGTCGGCCATTCGATGCGAATCGCTTTCGCAATTGGCGCGACTACTCGGAATATTCAGGCGGGATTGTGGCCGATCAGGGCGCTCACGTCTTCGATGGCATTCACTTGCTCATGAATGCCGGCTATCCTCTGGCCGTCAACGCCTCCGCCGGGAAAGTTCATAAGACCGGAGTGGACACACCAGAGTCTGTCGTCGTAATTGCCGAATATCCGGAAGATTTCCTGGCTGTGTTCACCATCAACTACGCCGCCATGCACTATAAGCCGAAGAACGATCAGTTGAACCAGTTGGATGGCGATGTCGCGCGGCTGGATATCGGGCGCGAGGAGTTCAAAGTCTACCGCCAGGGCAATGAAGAGCAGGCGGAAGCGGCTCAAAAATCGGAACTAGGATTCGCACATGCAACCGATTTACACGTGGCCAATTTTCTGGAGTGCGTGAAAACCCGCGCGACGCCCACGGCTCCCATGCGATTAGGATTCCAAGCCGCGCTGGTGATTCAAATGGCAAATATGTCTTTGCAGCGCGGGCGGCGGTTGCAATGGAACGCCCGGTCAAATAAGGTGGAAGGGTGATGCGCAAATCGGCGGCTTGGGCGTTGGCGATACTAAGTGCGGCGGCGCTGGTGGGCCGCGAGGAACCGCATGTGACCCTCCGTTCGCGCGTGCATTTATTCCACAGCGGCGAGGAGTGGAGCGAAGTGCGCTCGGATTTTCACTTCGATCCCGCCAAGAGCGCGGTGATTGTCTGCGATATGTGGGACCGACATTGGTGCACCGGCGCAAATGTACGGGTGGCCGCGCTGGTGAAGAGGCTCGACCCGTTGTTAGAAGCCGCGCGGAAAAGCGGGATGGTTGTGGTGCATGCGCCGTCGGACACCATGGCGTATTACGCGAACGCGCCGCAGCGCGCACGAATTCTCAAGCTGCCGCAAGTCGCGCCGCCGCAGGAACAGCAGATCAGCGCGCCGCCTTTACCCATCGACGATTCAGACGGCGGGTGCGATACTCCTGGCGACACCGAGCACCAAGCCTGGAAGTGCGAAAACCCCGGGCTGCGCATTGCGCCCGAAGACTATATTTCCGACAACGGCCAAGAAATCTATAATCTGCTGCGCGCCCGCGGCGTGGAAACGGTCTTCTATACGGGTGTACATGCAAATATGTGCATTCTGAACAGATCGTTCGCCATCCGCCAGATGACCAAATGGGGCGTGCGTTGCATTCTGCTGAGGGATCTGACGGACGCGATGTATAACCCGAAAGACGCCCCGCACGTGAGTCACCAGCGCGGAACGGAATTAGTAGTCGAGTACATCGAGAAGTTTTGGAGTCCGACCGCGCTTTCCACAGATTTAAAGGAAGGGCTGAAATAGAGTTGCCCAAACAACTGATTTATCTGGAAGATCTGCATGTCGGCCGCCGCTTCCTATCCGGGCGCTACGAGATGGACGAGAAGCGCATGAAAGAGTTCGCCGCCGAGTTCGATCCGCAGCCGTTTCACCTGGACGAAGCCGCCGGCGCAGAAAGCGTCTTCAAAGGTCTGGCAGCGAGCGGTTGGCATACCGCGGCGGCTACCATGAGGCTGCTGGTCGAAGGTGAGTTAGCTTTATCGGCGGGCATAGTTGGGGTAGGCGGCGAGATCGCTTGGCCGCGTCCGACGCGCGCCGGCGACACACTGCAGGTGGAAAGCGAAGTGCTCGAGATCAAACCGTCGCGCTCGAAGCCCCAACAGGCGATGGTCAAGATTCGCAATACCACGGTGAATCAGCATGGCGACGTTTTGCAGGTGTTCACGGCATCTGTTTTGGTTTTTAAGCGCAATGCCGGCTAACCGAACGCCGGATGTTGCGTCCAAGCTCGGGAGGTCCGAACTATGAAAAAGTTGAGCGCGCTCGTTCCGTTTTTGCTGCTGGCGTTTCGTTTGCCGCTGGCGGCGGCGATCGACACAAGTGATAACTGGTGTACAGACCATTCATTTCATTCCGATGGCATGGTGAGTCATTCGGAAGTCCGCGAGCAGCGCTTGCCGGCCGCGGGGGAAAACGTGGTCGATCCTGGGATGAATGGCTCGATTCACATTCATGCCTGGGCGAATGCCGATTTTCAGGTGAAAGCATGCGTGCAGGCGGCGGCCGCAGATGCCAGCACGGCGGCAGCACTCGTGAGGCAAGTAACCATCACAGATGGTCCGGGCCGAGTGGTGGCTAAAGGACCTTCCTCGACACCCGATCACACTTGGTGGAGCGTCTCGTATGAGATCTGGGCGCCTTCGTCCGCCAATCTCCAGTTGACCGCGAATAACGGCAGCATCAGCATCGAGGGTCTCGCCGGGCAAATTCGCGCGCAAACTCTGAATGGCTCCTTGAAGCTGAAGAACGTAAGCGGCAGTGTCGAAGCGGAAACTACCAACGGCTCGCTCTCAGTGGATTTAGCGGGCGGCGCATGGCAAGGCAAAGGCCTTAAGCTCAACACGGTGAACGGCTCCATCCAACTGCATCTGCCTGAGAATATTTCAGCGAACGTGGCGGCCTCTACCGTCAACGGAAAGGTTCGAACAGAATTTTTTGCGAACGTCAACTTGGACGATCCGCATAGTGCAACCTTCACGCTGGGCGCCGGCGGTCCGCAGATTGAAGCGCACACCGTGAACGGCAGCGTGCAGATCAGCCGCCAGAATTAACGGAATCGAACAGCCGAGATTCGCCCGTCCTCGATCGGACTGCGGGAACATTGAACTATGAGTGTCAAATCGCAAAGAGAAGAATCGGAAAGCGACGCTGGGGAGCTTGGGCCGAACTCGGCCGGCCAATCCGGCGATACCCAGGGACTATATACCGATGAGGACAGCGAATCGGAAAGCGTAACGGAATTGCTCGAAGAAGGTCAGTATTTCGAAGCGTCGGTGCTCAGTGGCATAGAGAATGCACCACCGGCAGACGTCTCTGAAGTGAGAACCAGACAAGTGCCGGAGGATGACGTGCCGCAAGAATACCTCGAGCAAGACGAGCCACCCGTGTAAACCACGCCCCATCCCATAGCTCAAACATACTTTCTTTGTAGTTTGCTATCAGGCGGGCTGGCT
>Ga0302324_100015131_pt1 | contig 15491 bp, 13 predicted proteins | sample Palsa_T0_1_FD_201949 | JGI IMG/M metagenome (GOLD analysis project Ga0302324, IMG submission 201949) | Peat permafrost microbial communities from Stordalen Mire near Abisko, Sweden - Palsa_T0_1 | ecosystem: Environmental > Terrestrial > Soil > Palsa > Peat permafrost | place: Sweden: Abisko...
GCGCGCGATCGGTCCCATCTGGGCCGCGCCGATGGTGAGGATGCGCGACATCGCCGGTCTCCTGAGGCTCGCGATCGTTGATTCGGCGCACTATGGTAGAGGGCAACCGCCTGGTCCAGCGCCGATGGAATGACGCTGGCGCAAGCCTTGCTAGCAGGAGCCGCATGGCCGTTCTGTTCTATTCCGCCATCATGCCCGCCGAGCCGTGGCGCGACGCGCTGCTGGCGCGCGAGCCGAGGCTCGATTTCCGCGTCTATCCCGAGTTCGGCGCGGTCGACGAGATCGACTGCCTGCTGGCCTGGCGACCGCCCTCCGGCACGTTCGCGCGATTGCAGCAGCTCCGGCTGATCTACGCCACCGGCGCCGGCGTCGACCAGCTGTTCGCCGATCCCGAGCTGCCGCCGGACCTGCCGATCGCGCGCCTGGTCGATCCGGCCCAGGGCAACGAGATGGCGGCCTACGTGATGGCGGTCGTGCTGGCGCGCCATCGCCAGCTCGCGCTGCTGGCCGACCAGCAGCGCGCCGGCGAATGGCGGTTTCCCGAATATCGCTACGTCACCGATCTGCGCGTCGGCGTGATGGGGCTGGGGGCGCTCGGCGCTACGGTCGCGCAGCTGCTGGCGCAATGCGGCTTTCCGGTCGCCGGCTGGAGCCGCCGGCCGAAGCAGCTTGGCGGCATCACGTGCTATGCCGGAGCCGACGGGCTCGACGCATTCCTCGCCCGCACCGACATGCTGATTTGCCTGCTGCCCCTGACGCCGCAGACCGACGGCATCCTGAACGCAGCGTTGTTCCGCCGTCTGCCACGCGGCGCCTATGTCGTCAATGCGGCGCGCGGCCATCATGTGGTCGATGAAGATCTGATTGCGGCGCTCGATGCGGGCCAACTTTCCGGCGCGACCCTGGACGTGTTCCGCAAGGAACCGCTGCCCGCCGAACACCCGTTCTGGCGCCATCCCGAGGTCGCGATCACGCCGCATGTCGCCTCGCTCGCCAAGCCCGACAGCGTGGCCGACCAGATCCTCGAGAATCTGCGCCGGCTGCGCGCCGGCGCGGCGCTGCTCAACCAGGTCGACCGCCAAGCCGGATATTGAGCCGCGCCCGCCCCGGGTGCAGACTGTTCGGCGATCTCGTCGATCTTAGGAGGCCCGGATGGCCGAGCGGCTGACCATCACCGTCAACGGCAGCGCGCGCGCCGTCGAGGTCGAGCCCGACACGCCGCTGCTCTATGTGCTGCGCAACGATCTCGCGCTCAACGGCGCCAAGTTCGGCTGCGGCCTCGCGCAATGCGGCGCCTGCACGGTCGACATCGCCGGCAAGGCGACGCGCTCCTGCGTCACCACCGTCGGCAGCGTGACGGGCAAGCCGATCACCACGATCGAGGGGCTCGGCACCGTCGAGCAGCTGCACCCGCTGCAGCGCGCCTTCATCGCCGAGCAGGCCGCGCAGTGCGGCTACTGCATCAACGGCATGATCATGACGGCAAAGGCGCTGCTCGAGCGCACCAAGCTGCCGACCGAGCCGCAGATCCGCGCCGCGTTGGCCGACAATCTGTGCCGCTGCGGCACCCACAACCGCATCGTGCGCGCGATCCAGCGCGCCGCCAAGGAGATGGCGTGATGGTCGGCCCCTCCGCCTTCGGCCTGGCACTATCGCGCCGCCGCTTCGCCCAGGGCGCCGGCGCCCTCGTGCTCAGCTTCGGCCTGCGGTCGCGCGTCGGCCTGGCGCAGGCGGCGCCGGCGAAGCTGCCCGGCGATCTCGATCACGACCGCCGGCTCGATGCCTGGATCAAGATCAACGCCGACGGCACCGTCACGGTGTTCACCGGCAAGGTCGAGCTCGGCCAGGGCGCCAAGACGGCGCTCGCCCAGATCGCCGCCGAGGAGCTCGACGTCGCGCTCGGCCGAGTCGAGCTGATCACGGCCGACACCGCGCGCACGCCCGACGAGGGTTACACCTCGGGCAGCCAGACCATCGAATATAGCGGCACCGCGCTCCGCTTCGCCGGTGCCGAGGCGCGCCAGATCCTGCTCGAGCTGGCGGCGCAGAAACTCGGTGTGCCGGTCGAGCGGCTGATCGTCGCCGATGGCGTGATCTCTGCCCAGGACAAGCCGGCAACCGTCAGCTACTGGGACCTGGTGCGACCCGGCTTGCTCGAGCGCGAGGCCACCGGGACGGTCAAGCCCAAGCCGGCGGCGCGCCACACCATCGTGGGCACTGCGGTCGAGCGTGTCGACATTCCCGGCAAGGTGACCGGCGGCGTCGCCTATGTGCAGGATCTGCGGCTGCCCGGCATGCTGTTCGGCCGGATCGTGCGGCCGCCCAGCCCGGGCGCGGTGCTGACCGCGCTCGACGAGGCGCCGGCGCGCAAGCTGCCCGGCATCGTCGCGATCGTGCGCGACGGCAGCTTCGTCGGCGTGGTCGCCGAGCGCGAGGAGCATGCGATCGAGGCGCGTACGAGGCTGCGCGCCGGCGCGCAATGGCGCGAGCAGGACTCCTTGCCCGATCCCAAGGAATTGGAGGCAGCGCTGCTCGCGCTGCCGAGTCAGCCGAGCACGATCAGCCAGAAGGGCACGCCGCCGGCGCGCACGACCAAGACCCTGGCGGCGCGCTATGCGCGGCCCTTCATTGCGCATGCCTCGATCGGCCCATCCTGCGCGGTCGCCGAGCTGCGCGACGGCGCCTACACGGTTTGGAGCCACAGCCAAGGTGTGTTCCCGCTGCGCCGCGACCTCGCCAAGGTGCTGAATGTCGGCGAGGACAAGCTCCGAATCATCCATCTCGAAGGCTCGGGCTGCTACGGCCATAACGGCGCCGACGACGTCGCGCTCGACGCCGCGCTGCTGGCGCGTGCAGTCGCCGCCACTGGACCGGGCCGTCCCGTCAAGCTGCAATGGATGCGCGACGACGAATTCCAGTGGGAGCCCTACGGCACCGCGATGGTGACTGAGATCAAGGCCGCGCTCGACGACAAGGGCATGATCGCGGACTGGCATTACGAGGTGTGGTCGCCGACCCACAGCACGCGCCCGGGCCAGCGCGGCGGCTCCTTCCTGCTCGCCGGCTGGTATCTCGACAAGCCGATCGCCGCGCCGACCCCGGTCGGGATTCCGTTGCCGGCCGGCGGCGGCGACCGCAACGCGCTGCCGCTCTACGATTTTCCGTCGCAGCGCGTGGTCCACCATTTCACCGAGGCGCAGCCTTTGCATGTCTCGGCGCTGCGCACCCTGGGCGCGCATTGCAACGTGTTCTCGATCGAGAGCTTCATGGACGAGCTGGCGGCCGCGGCGGGCGCCGATCCGGTGCAGTTCCGGCTCGCCCATCTTCAGGATCCGCGCGGCCGCGCGGTGCTCGAGGCGGCGGCCGAGCGCGCGCGCTGGCAGCCGCACGAGAAGGGCGACGGCAGCCGGGGCCGCGGCGTCGGCTTCGCCAAGTACAAGAACCTGTCGACCTATGTCGCGGTGATCGCCGAGGTCGCGGTCGATCGCGCCAAGGACACCGTGCGCGTCGTCAAGGCGACCGCCGCGGTCGATGCCGGCCAGATCGTCAACCCCAACGGGCTGACCAACCAGATCGAGGGCGGCATCATCCAGGCGACCAGCTGGACCTTGAAGGAGGCGATCAAATTCGATCGTCGCCGCATCCTGACCGAGAGCTGGGCCGACTACGAGATCCTGACCTTCCCCGAGGTTCCGGCGGTCGACATCGTGCTGCTCGACCGTCCCGACGAGCGATCGCTCGGCGCCGGCGAGGCCTCGACCGGCCCGATGGCCGCCGCGATCGCCAACGCGATCGCCAACGCCACCGGCGCCCGCGTCCGCTCGATGCCGCTGACCCCGGCCAAGATCGCCGCCGCGCTGGGGTAGCGCGCCCTCTCCCGTCGGGAGAGGGTCGGGGTGAGGGGAAGCGCTGCGTTTGTGGCGGCGCTGCGGATTGATCTCCAGCGCTGCCCCTCACCCGCACGCGCTGCGCGCATGCCGCCCTCTCCCGTCGGGAGAGGGAGTTCGCGCTTTACAGCGCGTGCCATGCGCGTTAGTTTCCCCGCTATGCATCGCTCGATGTTCAAGCGCGTGAAGAATCACAAGACGGCCACCGGTGGGCCGCCTGAGGTGTTTGCGCGCTAGTTTCGAGCGACAGAAGCAAGACCCTCAAGGCCCCGCCGGCGACGGACGGGGCCTTCGCATGTCGGGCCCTCGTCTCGCCGGCCAATCACGGAGACGAGCATGGCCACCACCGACACCCTGCCGAATCCCCAGCGTGCGGGCACGCGCCCGACGCCGACGGTCGCCGTGGTCGGCGCCACCGGCGCGGTCGGCGGCGAGCTGTTGCGGGTGCTCGAGAAACGCCGCTTCCCGCTGTCCGGCCTGCGCCTGCTCGCGTCGCCGCGCTCGGCCGGCAAGCAGCTGAATTTCGGCGGCGTGCCGTTCCCAGTCGAGGCGCTCGCCCCGCACAGCTTCGCGGGCATCGACCTCGCGCTGTTCTCGGCAGGCAGTGGCGTCTCGAAGGCGTTCGCGCCCCGCGCCGTGGCGGCAGGCGCGATCGTGATCGATAATGCCTCCGCCTTCCGCATGGACCCCGGCGTGCCGCTGGTCGTGCCCGAGATCAACGCGGCGGCGCTTCGCCGGCATCGCGGCATCATCGCCAATCCGAACTGCGTCGCGATCGTCGCCGGCATGGCGCTGTGGCCGATCCACCGCCGCAACCCGATTCGCCGGCTGATCGCCAGCACCTACCAGTCGGCGTCGGGCGCCGGGGGCGCCGCGATGGCGGAGCTCGTGGAGGCGACCGGCTGCTACCTCGCGGGGCGCGATCATGCGCCGCGCGTGCTGCCGCATCCCTACGGCTTCAACCTGTTCAGCCACAACACGCCGATCGATCCGGCGACCGGCTATAACGGCGAGGAGATCAAGGTGATGAACGAGACGCGCAAGATCTTCGACGCGCCCGAGATGCGCATCTCGATCACCTGCGTGCGGGTGCCGGTGCTGCGCGCGCATTCGATCGCGCTGACCCTCGAATGCGCCGAGCCGATCGATCCCGAGACGGCGCGCGCGTGGCTCGCCGAAGCGCCGGGCGTGCGCCTGGTCGACGACGCGGCGTCCAACCATTTCCCGATGCCGGTCGAGGCATCGGGCGGCGACGACGTGCTGGTCGGCCGCATCCGCCGCGACCTCGGCGATCCGAGCGGACATTCGCTGTCCCTGTTCGTCGCCGGCGACCAGCTCTTGAAGGGCGCGGCGCTCAACGCCGTCCAGATCGCGGAAAGGCTGCTGTCATGACCCCGCTCGGCACCTTGAGCCGCGACGAGCTGGTTGCGTTTCGCCGCCGCATCGAGGAGCAGTACGGCGCGTTCCGCGCGCGCGGGCTGCATCTCGACCTGACCCGCGGCAAGCCGGCGCCCGAGCAGCTCGATCTGTCGAACCCGCTGCTCGAGCTGCCCGGCTGGGGCAATTACCGCGCCGCCGACGGCAGCGACTGCCGCAATTATTTCGGCGATCCGGCCGGGCTGCCCGAGGCGCGCGTACTGTTCGCCCCGTTGCTGGGCGCCACGCCCGACCAGGTCTTGATCGGCGACAATTCCAGCCTGGCGCTGATGCATGACGCGATCGCCTATGCGCTGCTGCACGGCGTCCCGACACCGGACAAGCCGGGCGGCGCGGCGCCGTGGGGCGGCGGCGAGCCGATCGCGTTCCTGTGCCCGTCGCCCGGCTACGATCGGCATTTCGCGCTCTGCGAGGGCTTCGGCATCCGCATGATCCCGATCGCGTTGACCGGCGAGGGGCCCGATCTGGCGGCGGTCGAGCGCCAGGTCGCGGCCGACCCTGCCATCAAGGGCATCTGGTGCGTGCCGAAATACAGCAACCCGACCGGCGAGATCTACGCGCCGGCGACGATCGCGCGGCTGGCCGCGATGAAGGTCGCCGCACGAGATTTCCGCCTGTTCTGGGACAATGCCTATGCGGTGCATCATCTGACCGAGACGCGCCACGAAATCGACTCCGTGCTCGAGGCCTGCGTGCGTGCCGGTCAGCCCGACCGCGCGCTGGTCTTCGCCTCGACCTCGAAGATCACCTTCGCGGGCGCTGGGCTGGCCCTGATGGCGGCCTCGCGCGCCAACCTCGCCTGGTTCCTGCGCCATGCCGGACGGCGCAGCATCGGGCCCGACAAGCTGAACCAGCTGCGCCATGTTCGGCTACTGCAGGACACCGCCGGCATCGCGGCCCTGATGGATCGCCACCGGCGCCTGCTCGCACCCAAATTCCGCGCGGTCGACGAGACCTTCACGCGGCTGCTCGGCGGCGCCGGCATCGCATCCTGGTCGAAGCCGGCGGGCGGCTATTTCGTCAGCCTCGATGTCGAGATCGGCTCGGCGCAACGCGTCGCCGCGCTTGCCGCGGCGGCCGGCATCGCGCTGGTGCCGGCCGGCCGCACCTTCCCCTACGGCAAGGATCCGCACGACCGCAATCTGCGGCTCGCGCCGTCCTTCCCGCCGGCCGGCGAGGTCGCGCGCGCCGCCGAAGGCGTCGCGCTCGCGGTCCTGATGGCGGCGACCGAGGCGCTGCTGCGCACCAACGACCTCGACGCGGCGGCCGAGGTCGCGTAGCTGCGAGAGGTCTCCTTAACAGCGAGGTAGAAGCGGATCCAAACAAAAAACCGTCATGCCCACCCCCGAGTTTAACCCGGGGGCGGGCATGACGGTTTCTGGTTTGGGTCTACTCTGACTTGGTCGCGCAGACGCGGGTCAGCGCCACTCGACCCATTGGCCGGAGCGCGTGCCCGGCTTGATCGGGCCGGTGGTGCCCTTGATCGCATAGGGCTGCGCGCGCGGCTTGCCGAACAGGTAGCCCTGGCCCTTCTGGATCTTGCATTCGTTGAGCACGACCACCTGCTTCTCGTCCTCGACGAACTCGGCGACGGTCTGCATGTCGAGCTCGCGGCACATCGAGCCGATCGAGCGCACCATCGCGGCGTCGCGCCGGTTGGTCGCCAGGTCCTTCACGAACAGCCCGTCGATCTTGACGATGTCGACCGGCAGCGCGCGCAGATAATGCAGGGTCGCCGAGCCCGAGCCGAAATCGTCCAGGCACACCTTGTGATGCTCGGCCTGCAGCCGGCGCACCACGTCGCCGACCGCATCGAGATTCTCGATCTTGCTCGACTCGGTGATCTCGATCTTCACGCGCTGGCGCACGTTGGGATAGCGGCCGAGCAGCTCGAGCAGTGCTGCGACGAACACCTCGCTCTGCAGCGAGCGGCCCGAGATGTTGATCGCGATGTCGACCAGGGTCGAATCGGTCTTGAGCAGATCGAGCGCCTGGCGGCACACCGCATGATCGAGCTCGGTCACCAGCCCGATCTCCTCGGCGAAGGTGACCATCTGGAACGGCGAGCGCCCGTCGGGCAGCCGGGTCAGCGCCTCCTGATGCTGGACCTCGCGGGTGCGCAGATCGACGATCGGCTGGAAATGCAGGGTAAAGCCGCGCGCCGCCAAGGTCTCCTTGAAGTCGGTGACACGCTGGACGGTTTCCTTGACCAGTTCCTTGAGGCCGTCCGACAGCTTCGTGATCGAGAACTCGCCGGGCTCCGCCGAGGCGAACTTGTTGATCGCATAGACCAGCGCGCGTCCGGCATCCTCGCCCTCGAGCAGCGCGGCGTCGAGATCGAGCGTCCGGGCCAGCACGCTGATGCCGGTGCCGCTCGGATCCATCCGCTTGGCGAACGACGACAGCTCCTTCTCGATGTCCTCGCGCGCGACGTCGCGCGTGTGCAGCACGCTGAACTTGGTGTCGTCGATCTGCGCCGCGGCGTCGCCGCCGGCCGACTGCTTCTTGAGGATCAGACCGACGCCGCGCATGAACGTGTCGGCGTTCTCCTCCGACAGCCGGGACTTGAGATCGCCCAGCTGGTCGAGATCGAGCATCGTCATCTCGAGCTCTTCGCCGCTTTCGCGCGACTGCTCGAGTTGCTGCTTGGCATGCTTCTCGAAGCTCTCCTTGGTCAGCAGCCCGGTCGAATCGTTGCGCGCGACCGCGCCGGAATGCTGGTCCGAAGTGCGCTTGTGCGGATGCGCGAGGGTCAGGAAATAGCGGTCCGGCATCTCGGGCAGCGGGCAGCCCGCGACCGACGCCGCGACCGCCTCCTGGCCGCGTTTGAACAGCAGGATCTGCGGCGGAAAGCGCTGGCCTTGGGCAAACGCTTTCTGGAGCTCGCGCAGCACGCCGGCCGACTCGGGCGCGGCCAAGCTCGGGAATTTCATACCGATCAGCGCTTCGGCCGGCCGGTCGACCGCCCAGCGGGCGGCACCCGACGCGAACGTGATGGTCGCGGTGCGATCGAGCTCGAGCAACAGATCGGCGCGCGCGAACGCGAACGCCAGCAGCCGCGCTCGCTGCGGCCCGGACTCGCTCTCGCTCGGCGGGGTCGGCGCGGGTTGACTCATCGAACCAACGCCGCTTCCTGCCTCGCGCGCGTCATCCCGCTAGCCACCCAGGATCTCGCGGATGCGCTCGGCCTTGACGGCGAACCGCGGCTTGCGGCCGTCGCGCGCCGCCGCCATCCGCTCGCGCTCCGCAGCGAGCAGCAAGGGCGCTTCCTGGGTGCGCTGAACATCACTCGTGGACACCCATTCGTGAGTCGTCGAGCCATCGTCGAACGTGATCTGAAACCGCATCAGCTCCGTGCCGTTATGGCGACCATTTGGCGTATGACTCACCGCCAGCCTCCTCGATCAGATAAAGGCACTGCCCTTGCCGCCCGCTATGGTAGCTAACCACCCTAAGACGACACACCTAAATATTTTTGTCTAAATACCAACAGCGTTGGCGCGGTGCCATGCGCAATTGTACATAGGGGCATGCGTGCCCAGCACGCTCAAGGAGAATCTCGCCGCAGCGCCCGCGCGTGCTACCGTTCCGGCCGATCATGACACCGTCCGACAACCCCTCTCCGGAGACTCTGTCACCCTCCGCCGTCGAGCCGCCGGCCGCGCTGCCCGCCGAGGTGCCGTCATCGGTGCCGGCAGGCGACGCGTCGGCTGGCGAGGCGGAGGCGCGTCCGCGTCGCCGGCGGCGCCGCCGGCGACGCAAGGGGCCGCGGCCGCCCGATGGTGGCGCGCCCGGCGCGCTGGCGGCTCCCGCGAGCCCGGACACGGCGAGTCGCGCCGCCGCGAGACCGGAAGAGGTCGGCCTGTCGGAAGGCGCCGCGCTCGGGCTGGCCGAGGATGCCGGTCATGACGGCACAAGGCGCGATCCGGCCGAGCGGCCGCGCCTGGGCCTGCCGGGTCAGTCGCTCCCCGGCGAATCCGCGGTGGGCGGACCCCCGGCGGGCGAACCGGCGCCGCGACGGCGCCGCCGGCGCCGCCGCAAGGGGCCACGGCCCGCCGGAGCCGACGCCGCGGCAGGCGGGGTGTCCGCCGCAGCGCCGACGGTTTCGCCGGCTGCCGGCGCCGTGCCTGCGCCGGGCGCGCCACCGACCGCGACCGATCGACCGGCGCGGCGCCGCCAGCGCAATCGCAATCGCGGACCGCGCGACGGCGGCGATCCGGCACGCACCGCCGACGCCGGCGTCCCGTCCGAGCGTTCCCCGTCCGAGCGTTCCCCGTCCGAGCGTTCCCCGTCCGACCGCCCGGCGCGCGAGCGCGACGATCGACCCCGGCGCGATGCGCGGCCCGGCGGCGATCGAGATCGCGGCGGGCGCGATCGTGGTCCGGGCGGCAAAGGCAAGCGCGGCCCGAAGAGCGGGCGGCCCGACGGCGGCCGCGACGGGCCGCGGCGCGAGCGCGAGCAGAAGCTGTACGCCACCGAGGCGGTGGTCGATCGCGGCTTCGAGGATGTCGCGGACGAGGCCGCCGAAGGCGGCACGCGGCGGGCCGACTGGACCATCGTCAAGCGCACGATGGCCGATCTGATCACCCGCAAACCGATGTCGATGACCTATGTGCTGAAGCGCCCCGACGGCGAGACCGAGTTCCCCAATCTCGGCGCCGCGCGCGCCGCGGTGAACAAGACCATCGTGCATCCCGAGAAGCTGACCCGCTCCAAGGCGGACTACGCCGCGCTCAAGGGCAGCAAGAAATAGCCTGCCCGCTGCTGTTGTGACCGATGCGGCTCACTTGGGCCGCAGCATGGTGAAGACCTCGCGCACCACCGTGTAGTCGTTGTAGCCGAGCCGTGCGATCGGCCGGAACCGCGTCATGTCGATCATGCCGTCGCGGATGATGTCCGTGCTGATATGCACGCCGACGACGCGCCCGAAGATCGTGTTGTTGGTCGAGCCGGCGCGCGTCGTCGGCAGCTCGACGGTCTGCAGATGGACGCATTCGAGATGCGCCGGCGCGAGCGCGACCCGCGGCGGCTTGACCAGCCGCGCCGGCGCCGGCGCCAGGCCGGCGAGCACCATCTCATCGACGCCGTGCGGCGCGTCGGCCGAGCTGAGATTCATCTGCTCGCGCAGCTCCCAGGTCGCGATGTTGCAGACGAACTCGCCGGTCTCGCGGATGTTCGCCAGCGTGTCCTTGGCGCCGCCGTCCTTGTGGCTGCCGTTGCAGGCGATGATGACGATCGGCGGCTGATCGGCGACCGCGTTGAAGAACGAGAACGGCGCCAGATTGACCTTGCCGGCCTGGCTGATCGTAGTGACCCAGCCGATCGGCCGCGGCGCGACCAGCGACTTGAACGGATTGTGCCGCAAGCCGTGCGGCTGATCGGTCTGATAGAAATGGGTGTCCTTGTCAGCCGCGCGGTCGCCGCTAACCGGTTCGGTCACGCTGTCCATACCATTACTCCCTCACAAACCATCGAGTGCGCCGATATGGGTTTCCCGGTCGAGGACCGGCGTTCGGTGGGCAAGCGGTGTGCGTTCCTAGCCCCGCTGGCGCTCCTTCACGAGCTCGTCGATGGCGTCGTTCCAGGCATCGCGCGTGAACCCGATGTCCTCCGGGGTATGCGCCGTCGACACGTAGTATTTCTGCTCGCCCTTGAGAATGCCGCGGGCGCGCACCAGCGCGTTGAAGCGGGCGGCCAGCTTGGTGTCGCCGGTCAGCATGTCGCGATAATTGCGGATCGGCGCGGTCGAGTCGGTGAACACCACGTCGAACAACGGCGGCGCGCCGATCACCTGTGCCTTGATGCCGGCGTGCCTCAGCAGCTCGCCGAGCACGCCGATCAGGTCGCGGCCGGTCTTGAACAGCCCGTCATAGGTGCCCGGACGCCGCAGGATCGCGAGGGTGGCGAGCCCGGCGGCGGCGGCCACCGGATTGCCCGACAGAGTGCCGATCTGCTTCAGGAAGCCGGCCTCGCCGACCTTGGCGTGGTCGAAATGCGCCATGATCTCGGCCTTGCCCGCGATCGCGGCGAGCGGAAAGCCGCCGCCGATCACCTTGCCGAGCGAGCACAGGTCGGGCACCACGCCGTAGAACTGCTGGGCGCCGCCATAGGCCAGCCGGAAGCCGGTCACGACCTCGTCGAAGATCAGCGGGATGCCGTATTGGGCGGTCAGCTCGCGCAGCCCGGCGAGGAAGTTCGGCGTCGGCGGGATGATGCGCTGGAGCGGCTCGACGATCACGCCGGCGAGCGCGTCGTGATGCTCGCGGATCAGCCCGGCGGTGGCTTCGAGATCGTTGAACGGCGCGATCAGCATCTCGTCGCCGGCCGAGGCCGGCACGCCGGCCGAGTCGGCGATCGGGCGCGGCAAATTGCCGGGCCGCTTGGGCGCGACGCTCATCAGCGCGTAGTCGCTCATGCCGTGATAGCCGCCCTCGAACTTGAGGATCTTGTCGCGCTTGCGGAACGCGCGCGCCGCCCGCATGGCGTAGGCGTCGGCCTCGGTGCCGCTCGAGACGAAGCGCACCTGCTCGGCGCACGGCACCGCCTCGACGATCGCCGCGGCGAGCTCGATGCCCTGGCGGTTGTTGGCGAAGAAGGTCGTGCCCTTGGCGATCTGGGTGTGGGCCGCCGCGGTCACCTCGGGGTGGGCGTGGCCGACCAGCATCGGGCCGGAGCCGAGCAGGAAGTCGACATATTCCCGGCCGCTCTCGTCCCAGACGTGGCAGCCGCGTCCCTCGCGCACCACGATGTCGCCCGGCAGATTGCCGAAGCTGCCCGCCGGCAGCACGCGCGCGGCGGTCGCCGTCAGGGCCTGCTCGGCCGGGCTCGGGGAGACCGTGTCCATGCATCACCTCCTGGGCTTCGCGACGGCCGAAGTCTAACCGCGCCGGCGCGGCCTGTCGCGTCACACGAACCGGATCGCGATGCCGTCGAGCGGCAGCCCGTCCAGCGCGGTCCGCCAGGTCTCGCCCGGCGCGACCGGGAAGGCACGGGTCAGGGTGCCGGTGGTGACGATCTCGCCGACGGCCAGCGGCGGATTGCCGGGATCCTGCGCCAGCAGCCCGACCAGATGCTTGAGCGCCGACAGCGGGCCGTCGAGCACGTTGGCGGCCGAGCCGTGGTCGATCGTCGCGCCGTCGCGCGCCAGCGTGATGGTGAAGCGGGACAACGCGGCCAGCCAGGCGGTCGCGTCCTCGGCGCGCAGCGCGTGTCGCGGGCCGATAAAATAGGCGCCGTGCAGCCCGCCGACCGCGACCGTGTCGGGTGCGCGGAAGCGCCAGCCGGCAAACGGCGACTGCACGATCTCGAAGCCGTGCGCGATCCAGTCGACGCAGCCGAGCAGCGCCGCCTCGTCCATGCCGGGCTCGGGCGCGCGCGCCAATCCGAAGACGATCTCGGGCTCGAGGCGCGGCTCGGCGAAACGCGCCAGCGCGACCCCGGCAGCGCAATCGGCAAGATCGCGCACGGTATTGTCCCACATGTCGCCCCAGATCGGCGCATAGACGCCGTACTCCGCCCAGATCGTCCGGTTGGTGAAGCCGATCTTGCGGCCGACCATGCGGTCGCCGCGCGCCTGGCGCAGCCGGCGCAGCGAAGCGGTCACGCGATGGGCCTGGGCGAGCTCGAAGCCGGGCACCCGGTCGGTGAACGGCGCCAGACGCGGGCCGCCCTCGAGCCCGGCCAGCGCCTCGGCGGCGATCGCGTCGATCGACAGCACGGTGGTCGTCATGAAGGGTCTCCCGGTGGGCCTCCCGGCGGGCTTGCGCTGCGCCTGGCGACAACTTACACCAGGAATCATCGCCTTCGAGAGGTCGCCGCGCAGGGGCGCCGTTTCGGGGAAGGCGCCTGCATTTTGCCTGCATTGGCTGGTCCGAGGTCCTGATGGCCGCGTTCGATGTCGTGATCCGCGGCGGCCAGGTCGCTACCGCCGCCGATCTGTTCAGCGCCGATATCGGCATCGCGGGCGGCCGGATCACCGCGCTCGGGCACGACCTCGCCAAGGGCGCCGACGAGATCGACGCGCGCGGGCGGCTGGTGCTGCCGGGCGGCATCGACGCGCATTGCCATCTCGACCAGCTGTCGTCGTTCGGCGTGCCGAGCGCCGACGATTATTTCACCGGCACGCGCTCGGCGGCGTGCGGCGGCACCACCACGGTCCTGTCGTTCGCCGCCCAGTACAAGGGCATGTCGCTGCGCCAGGTGGTGACCGATTACCACGCCAAGGCCGACCCCAAGGCGGTGATCGATTACGGCTTCCACCTGATCGTCTCGGATCCGACCGAGCAGGTGCTCGGCCAGGAGCTGCCGGCGCTGATCCGCGACGGCTACTCGTCGTTCAAGATCTACATGACCTACGACGCCCTCAAGCTGAACGACCGCGAGATCCTCGACGTGTTCTCGCTGGCGCGCCGCGAGGGCGCCTTCGTGCTGGTCCATGCCGAGAACCACGACACGATTGCGTGGCTCAGCCAGAAACTGCTCGATGCCGGCCACAGCGCCCCCAAGTTCCACGAGGTGTCGCGGCCCCAGCCGGTCGAGCGCGAGGCGACCCATCGCGCCATCACGTTCGCCGAGCTGGTCGACGTGCCGATCCTGATCGTTCACGTGTCGGGCCGCGAGGCGATCGACCAGATCCGCTGGGCGCAGAGCCGCGGCCTCAAGATCTTCGCCGAGACCTGTCCGCAATATCTGTTCCTGTCGGCCGAGGATCTCGACCAGCCCGGCTTCGAGGGCGCCAAGTGCATGTGCTCGCCGCCGCCGCGCGAAAAAGCCAACCAGCCTTATGTCTGGCGCGGGCTCGAGACCGACGTGCTCAACATCGTCTCGAGCGACCACGCGCCCTATCTCTTCAACGATGCCGAGCACGGCAAGCTGCGCGGCCTCAAGGAGGGCTTCAAGAAGGTGCCCAACGGCGTGCCCGGCCTCGAGGTGCGGCTGCCGCTGCTGTTCTCCGAGGGCGTCGGCAAGGGCCGTTTCGACATCCACCGGTTCGTCGCCCTGACCGCGACCACGCCGGCCAAGCTCTACGGCCTGGCGCCCCGCAAGGGCTCGATCGCGGTCGGCGCCGACGCCGACATCGTGATCTGGGATCCCGACAAGCAGGTCACGATCACGCAGGACCTGCTGCACGACGCCATGGACTACACGCCCTACGAGGGCATCGAGGTGACCGGCTGGCCGGCGATCACCTTGAGCCGCGGCGAGGCGGTGTGGCGCGACGGCAAGTTCCTGGGCAAGCCCGGGCGCGGCAAATTCCTGCCGCGCGCGCTGTCGCCGATGGTCAAGCCGCGCGGCCAGTTCTGGAGCGGCTTCGATCCCAATACCGGCACGTACACGGGGTAACGCGCGATGAGCCAGATCCTGGTCATCAATCCGAACTCGACCGAAGAGGTGACGCGCAGCATGGATGCGGCGCTCGATCCGCTGCGCCGGTCCGGCGGGCCCGAGATCGCCTCGGTCACGTTGGCCGAGGGGCCGCCGGGCATCCAGTCGCAGCGCGACGTCGATTTCGTCGTGCCGCATGTGTGCCGGCGCATCGCCGCCGACAACCAGTCGGACGCGTTCGTGATCGCCTGCTTCTCCGATCCCGGGCTCCACGCCGCGCGCGAGATCACCGACCGTCCGGTGCTCGGCATCTCGGAAGTCGGCATGACGACGGCGCTCAATCTCGGTCAGCGCATCGGCGTGATCGCGGTCCTCAAGCAGTCGATTCCGCGCCACACCCGCTATTTCCGCGCCATGGGAATCGCCGACCGGATCGCCGGCGAGGTCGCGGTCGACCTGCCGGTGGTCGAGCTGTCGGACGAGACCAAGACGCGCGCACGCATGCTCGCGGTCGGCCGGACCCTGACCGACGCGCACGGCGCCGACGTGCTCGTGCTGGGCTGCGCCGGCATGGCGCGCTACCGCGCCACGCTCGAGGAGACGCTCGGCGTGCCGGTGATCGACCCGACCCAGGCCGCGGTCGGCCTGGCGATCTCGCTGGTCCAGCTCGGCCTGCGCCCGCGCGCGGTCAACTGAACCGGCGGCGCTGCCCGCGTCGATTGATTGAACATATCCACGCGGCGTGACTCTGTTCCGCTCGGCGATTGGCGACGGTCACAGCGCCGTCAAGCGCGACGGCATCGCCGGGAACAAGCCGGTCTAGGCATGCCGTCGGTCCTGTGA
>Ga0302324_100015133_pt1 | contig 15490 bp, 10 predicted proteins | sample Palsa_T0_1_FD_201949 | JGI IMG/M metagenome (GOLD analysis project Ga0302324, IMG submission 201949) | Peat permafrost microbial communities from Stordalen Mire near Abisko, Sweden - Palsa_T0_1 | ecosystem: Environmental > Terrestrial > Soil > Palsa > Peat permafrost | place: Sweden: Abisko...
AGACCCGCATGCTGCTAGTCGAGGCGGTATACCTGGCAAAGGACCTGGAGGGATATTTCAGCTCGAAGGGAGTCAAGGTCCAGCCCGCCGGAAGCCTGCGCAGAGGTAAAGAGACGATCGGCGACCTTGACCTGCTCTCGTCCGACGCGAAGGCCAGCAAACTCCTGGCCGACTACCCCGGCGTCGACCGGGTGATCGAGAGCGGCAGCACCAAGACCAGCGTCTTCCTGAAGAACGGGGTCCAGGTCGATACGAGGGTGATCAAGAAGGAAGAGTACGGCGCCGCGCTCCTCTACTTCACCGGGTCCAAGGAGCACAACATCCTGCTCCGCAGCCTTTCAATCGACAAAGGATGGAAGCTGAACGAATATGGCCTCTTAGAGACGAAGACGGGACGAAGGTTGGCCGGGAAGACAGAGAAGGAGGTCTACCTCAAGCTCGGGCTGGAATACATCCCCCCGGAGCTCCGGGAGGCCAGAGGCGAGGTCGAGGCCGCCCGGGAGGGCAAGCTGCCGCACCTGGTAGAGGTCGGGGACCTCAAGGGGGACCTGCAGATGCACAGCACCTGGAGCGACGGAGCCGACGAGATAGAGAAGATGGCGGCTGCGGCGCAGCAGAGAGGGTACGAGTACATGGCATTCACGGACCACTCTGTCTCGGTCGGGATAGCGAACGGGCTATCCGAGGAGAGGTTCAGGAGGCAGTGGAAGGCAATCGACGAGCTGAACGAGAAGCTGAAGCCTTTCAGGATACTCAAGAGCGTCGAGGCCGAGGTGAGGTCCGACGGGACGCTGGACTACGACAGGAAGTTCTTCGAGAACTTCGACATGGTCGGCGCCTCCATCCACCAGGCATACCGGCAGAGCCCGGAGAAACTGACAGAGCGAGCGATAATGGCTCTCTCCCATCCCAGCGTGGACGTACTGTTCCACCCGACGAACAGGCTCATCGGGAAGAGGGAGGGTAACCCGCTGGACCTGCCCAAGGTGATCGCAGCGGCCAAGGACAATGGGAAGATGCTCGAGATCGACGGGTCGCCCATGAGGATGGACCTGGACGAGATATGGGCCCGCAGGGCGATGGAGGAGGGGGTGAGCCTCATAATCGACTCCGACGCCCACAGCACCGGCGAGCTCGAGAACGTCGAGTACGGAGTCACGGTTGCGAGGCGCGCGTGGCTGGAGAAGAAGGACGTGGCAAACACTCTGCCTCTCAAGGGGTTGCTGATGAAGCTCACGTAACCTCGACCTTCCGCCAAGTGTGGTCTTTCCTGTTGGTCTTGGGGGCCTTTATCTGCAATCCCGTGCTTCGCCTTCATGAAGAAGTATGGCACTCGAGGACCGAGCAAACCAGGCAAAAGCTTCGAACGTGACATCGTTCGTCTGTACCAATCTGGATCGAGCTTGAAGAAGATCGAAGAAGAAACGGGTATTCCTCACGAGACAGCCAGAACAATCCTCCACAAGAGAAAGGTTCGGATGCGCCATGTACATGCGACCTATCATCCTGTTCTCAAAGATTTGAACTACGAGGCAGCTCTTTTGCTTGGGCTCCATGCCGGCGACGGCCACCTCTCCGATAGCTGGGGCATCTCTGTGGGTGGAAACGATCGCAATATGCTCGAACTGACCATATCACTAACCAAATCAGTACTGGGCGTGGAGCCTTACATCGAGATACGACCGGATAATTATTGGATTGTCAAGTCAGGGAAGAAGCAGGTCCGAGAATTCTTCGAACGGTACGGGTTCCCCCGCGGGCGGAAGGCCGGAATAGTCGAGGCGCCCGCACAAGTAGTGTCCAGCAAGAACCCTGAAGTTTGGGCAGGCTTCCTGAAGGGAGCCTTCAGTTCAGATGGTTCATTCTGGTACAAGAAGAACTCGGGGCAGTGCAGATTTGAGGTATCCAGCCGCAGCTTCAGAGATAGCTTCATTGTTCTCGCCAAGAGGTTAGGGTTTGAGTTTCACGCTTATTCTTACATTCATCGCGGCGGTCACAACAAACTACCGCTCCACCTGGCATATCTTGGGGTAAAGGAGGAAGTGGGCCGATGGATGGAGCACGTCGAATCCATTTGCGATACTCATTTGAAGAGATATAGTGAATGGAAGTCGAAATGCTTTTGACGCATCCTCAAGGTAGAAGTCGCTGCGGGGGTTGCTGAGCCTGGTCAAAAACGCCAAACTTGGCGGTGATAGCGTGGGACTTAAGTCCTCAACAGGTTCGGTCGCTGTAAGACATCCCATCCTCTAGGGGTTCGTGGGTCCGAATCCCACCCCCCGCACCAAGCCTCGCGCCTCATCGATCTATGAGGTTCATCAATCCCAGCAATCATGTTCACAGGTATGGTCGGCTACCGTCATCCCAAGTAGTAACTAGCGACGAGGTCGTTGTGGCTGGAAACATCCTGGACAAAGGCCCAGGACAAGGAATTTGACCAGCCAAACAGATTAGAGCACTGAAATTATCTTAGATGCGTCTAAGTTTATATATGCCGCGTGTCACAAAGTCCTATACTACATGACCGGAGCGCCAGATAGGAGTCTCGCACCTCCGGAACACATCGAGCAGGAGGTGACGGAGGTCCAGAAGAACGACCCGCACATCTCCGTCCGCGATTTCTTCGCCTACCTGGGCCCCACCCTGATAGTCAGCCTGGCGTACATCGACCCGGGCAACTTCGGGACGGACATCGCTGGTGGTTCCCAGTTCAACTACGCTCTGATCTGGTGCGTCTGGATGGCCAGCATGATGGCGATGATTCTCCAGTATCTGTCGGGCAAGTTGGGGATTGCGACAGGGAACAGCCTTCCGCAGCTGATTCGCGGCTCCCTGAAGACGAGGGCTCGCATAGTACCGTACTGGCTCGCTGCAGAGATCGCGATCGCCGCGACGGACTTGGCGGAATATCTGGGCACGGTCATCGCGCTCAACATACTTTTCGACATCCCGCTGCTGTACGCGAGCATCTTCGGGGCCCTGGATGTAATCATCCTGCTGGCGCTGACGAGCAAGCGTTTCCGGGTCATCGAGTACTTCTTCATGGTCTTCGTATCGGTCATAGCGATCGGGTTCCTCTACGAGCTGTTCAGGGTCGGTCCGAACCTCAACCAGTTTGTGATCGGCTCGGTCTCGCCGGACATATCGAGCGGAACGCTGCTCGTGATAGTGGGGATCGTCGGCGCCACGGTGATGCCCCATGTCCTCTGGCTCCACTCCTCGCTCACGGCGGCGAAGCTGCCCAGGTGGGGGATAAAGCCGGATGACCATGCCCAGAAGAGGAAGCTACTAGGGCTCCACCTCAGGGAAACGATAGTCATCCTTGCCATAGCCGGCTGCGTGAACGTGGCGATACTCGTCGTCGGAGCCGCGGCGTTCTTCAAATACGGTTACACCAACATCCAGCAGATCAACCAGGCATACGACATCCTTGTCCCCCTGTTCGGTTCCGCGGCAGCGATAATCTTCGCGATCACGCTCCTCTTCTCCGGAATCGCGTCGTCGGTCGTCGGGACCCTTGCAGGGCAAGAGGTCATGACCGGACTGCTAGGAGTCAAGGTGAACCCCTACCTGAGGAGGATAATCACCAGAGGCATCAACGTATTCCCGACGACTGCCTGCATCCTCGTGGGCATCAGTCCGCTTGCACTCCTGTTCTACAGCCAGGTCTTCCTGAGTGTACTGATTCCCCTCCCCATGATTCCCTTGATCTGGTACACTAGCAAGAGGAAGGTGATGGGTCCTTACGTAAACCGGCATCCCACGATCCTCGTCGCTCTGGGAGTAGGAATCGCCATAGTCGTGCTGAACATAGCACTGATCTACACGAGCATCTGATGCAAAGGAGACGGGCGCCCTACCGCGATTTGGAGGAACTCATATGTCGTATGACGGGCGCCGCGACGCGAAGGTACCTGTTGTGAGCGACAAATCCGTCTGGATATCCGGAAAGACCTGCATGATCACGGGAGCGAACTCAGGCATAGGAGAGGCAGCAGCGACCGGCTTGGCAAGGATGGGTGCCAAAGTCGTGATGGTATGCCGCGACGCCGGGAAGGGAGCTGCCGCCAAGTCGAGGATATTGAGCCGGAGCGGCGCAAAGGAAGCGGATGTCGTCTTGATGATCGCAGACCTTGCGTCGCTGGATTCCGTGCGGAAGCTGGCGAGCGATTTCCTTAAGACGAATCAGCCGCTCCACGTGCTCGCGAACAACGCGGGACTGATCATGGGCAGGCGCACTGTGACTGTGGACGGTCTTGAGACGACGTTCGAAGTCAACTACCTCTCGCACTTCCTGTTAACGAACCTCCTTTTAGGAAACTTGAAGGCCAACGCGCCTTCCAGGATAATCAACGTTTCATCGAGCGCGCACACCGGGGGACACATTGATTTCGGTGACCTGCAGGAAGAGAAAGGCTACGGCGCCATGAAGTCGTACTCCCAGTCCAAGCTTGCGCAGGTGCTGTTCACCTATGAACTAGCCAAGAGGCTCCAGGGTACCGGAGTTACGGTGAACGCTATGCACCCCGGACTGGTCGCCACAGGCTGGGCGACACGGTCGGCGGGCGTCCTTGGCGTCGGGGTCAGGCTTGCCCACCCGTTCATGATCAACGCCGAGAAGGGGGCAGACACTCTGGTCTACCTAGCCTCCTCCCCCGAGGTTGCAGACGTATCGGGGAAGTACTTCTACAAGCGAAAGGCCGTCTCGTCATCGAGGCAATCGACGGATGGAGAAGCCGCCAGTCGTCTGTGGGAAACCAGCACAAGTCTGGCACAGACGGAAAAGGACCCTACCGTCAGCTAGAAACGGGGGCAGCGGCCGGCCCTTCCTGCACTGACCCCTGCTCAGGTTGCGCCGGTGGAGCATGAGCAGGAGGCGGGGAAGCACTCGCGGGCGGTTGAGAAGACGGTTTCCGGGTGAGAGCGACTATCGCGACGACCAGCGCTATGACGGCCAACAATGCGAGTCCGTAGGTGATGTCGTCTGCAGAGTTCAGCTGCGAACTCAGAGCGTTGACCTTGTTGCTCTCGGAGGAGACCTGGGTCGTGAGCGAACTGATCGAGTTGTTGGCGGCGACGAGAGGACCGTCTGTGCTGAACGAGACGGAACTGGAGCTTGAGAGGCCGTCCTGCTGGGTCGCTACGACCTCTAGTGTATGCACTCCCACCGACATGGACGCGGAGTCGAGAGGGAAGCTGTAAGCTGAAGCTCCTGAGAAGGTAGTCAATAGCACCCCGTCGAGGTAGACAGCGACCGACGAGACCTCCTCTCCCGTCACCGTGACGTTGCCGGTGGTCCCGCTGTAGACGCCCTGCGCTGCAGGGGCCTGAATCGATATGGTAGGCAGCGACGGTGAGACCTGGTCCACCAGCGAAGCGTTCAACGAGACTTGGGAGTTGGTGAGCTGCAGGGAGGTGATGCTGGACTGCTCGAGGATTACCTTGCTGTTCTGCGCCACCACCGTGCCGCCGGTCACGCCGATGAGGGTGACGTCTGCGTCATTGATGGTCAGCGTTCCCTGGATCTGCGACTGTGAGATCGTCACGATGCTTCCCTGAATGGTATTGGAGCCGACGAATATGTCATCGGTAAGCGAAGTCGCGGGTCCGCTCGATAGGTAGGAGGTAGGTCCGATGATGGTATCGCCGACGAATGCCACCTGCGAGGTCTGCGCGAAGGATGTGACAGTCGCGCCCTCGAGGTAGAGGTATGGTTGCACCGCAAACCCTTGCTGCGTCGAGATGTCGGTATTGGACGGTACTCCGTCCGCCGAGACCCCGGATATGAAGACGTCGTAGGGACCGTCCAGGTACAAAGCCCCTTGGTCTACCTGGACCGTCCCGCCCGTGTTGTATGCTGACGGAAGAGTGACGTTGCCAGTCCATAGCCCGGTGACAGAGTCATACCAGAGCGGCACCGAGGCGTATTCGGTGAAGATCGTGTAGTCGTTCTGGAGGCCGGTCGGGTAGACGGTCGCCTGATACATGCCGTACTTGACGCTCGTGCCGTTCGAGTACTGTATCTTCGCGTTGACCGCGACAGTCTGACCCTCGTAGGTCGTTGAAGGGGTTATCGACGTGCTGATGGTGGTCGCGGCCTTGGCGACGTAGACCTGCCCGAAGTACGAGCCGTTTACCGTGGTCCCGAGGTCCGTAGAGTTGTAGCTCGATCTAAGTATGACGTTGTAGAGCCCTGGCTGCAGTCCTGACGGCACAGTGAGGCTTCCCGAGATATCCTGTGATGTAGTGACAAAGCTGTTCAGGTACAGCTGCGAGGATGCTTCGACAGCGCCTGTCTGGCTGACCAGGGAAACCGTGACATTCGAGGCTTCCTCAATGTTGTAGTATACGGGGAGGCCCGTCTCCTGAGAAAGGACGTACGGGATGTTCACAGGTGGGATTAGCGACGCCAATACGAACACCGATTGGCCGGGCGAGACCGCTCCGGGCTCCGCAAGCACCGTGGTTTCGATGTATGACCCCTGTAGACCGACACCGTTGACGAACGGGAGGTAGGCGTAGACGTCGCCGTCCCCTGTCAGAAGCATGGGTCCGTTTGGATAGGTACCGAACATCAGCCCACTCCATAGCAGGCCGTAATCTGTGGCGGAGTACGTCGTGCTCGCGGTAGCTACGCTCGTGTAGTTGTTGGACTGGATCGAGTAGGTGAAAGCTGAGAACGAGAACGTCCCGCTGGCAGGGACACCGCTGAGCGTGGTGACGTTCGCCTCGATGACGATACCATACTCGCTGGAATACGGCGTGTCGGCGGTGGGCGAGATTATGGTGGCGACGTACCCCGAGAAGAGCTCAAGGAAGCCGCTCCCGGACGTGCCACCCGAACTGCCATTCACTGTGAGGTAGGAAATACCTGCTGCTCCGGCAGGGACGGTGAACGTGCCCGTCCAGGAGTGGCTCGAGGAGTCATAGGACAGCTCGGTCGCCGCGACGGCTCCGGCGAGCGTGTCAAGCTGAGCGCTGAAGGTGCCGCTCGATATCGCCGCGCTGCCCATGGTGACTACAGCTGAGACGGTGACATGCTGGCCCGAGAATATGTTCGACTGTTCGATCCCGTTTACGGATGCGGAGACGTTGACGCCGAGCGATGCAGGTCCTGATGCTTTGATGTACCCGGCCATCTCTCCTACGTTGGGTGCACCCCAGCCCGTGGCGAGGTTGTACCCTTGGCTGGCGACCCAGGGGATGGTGTAACCGAACGTGATTGGGTCGTATACCTTTGGATTGAGGGTCGAGCTCTGGCCCAGGGTGTAGAGTGTCGGGTTAAGGAGACCCAGCGACGACTTTGATGCTCCCATGAGGAGGGTCAGCAGCCCTCCAAGAAGCTGGTCGGATTCGCTCGTACCGCCGGAGATCTCTGTCTGGTTTCCGGGAACAACCACGAGGATTCCAGGGAAGACATCCGCGTTGAGAGAGATGTCAGGAACCTCTCTGCCTGAGGCAAAAGTGGAGGGGGATTTCAGCCCTGACTGATACCACGGTTCGGGTTCCAGGATGCTGATACCGCCCGTCCCTCCTCCATAGTTTACCTGGTCAGGGACGAAGCCGTAGTTGGACCAGGCGGTCTGGTAGAATGAAGATACCTTCGACCCGTCGTACGTCAGGTACGTGGTGGTCCCACCTACCGCGGTGACGTATGGGGATGTCGAGGGATAGGCGGGCGTTCCTTCGGGCGAAGCCGAGAAGCCGCTGCCACCGGTATCTCCGGTGGATGCGACGAATGTGATCCCCTCTGCCGAGCCCAGCATGTAGTACTGGTCTGTGAGGATCACGGTCATCTCCAGCGTGGTCGCTCCTGCCTCGGAGAACTGGTACTCGGAAAAGCCGAAGCTCTGCGACAGGTCGTTCACCTTGTCCTGCTGGACTATGGCGGCGATTATGGCGGAAAACGGAAGCGCGGCGTTCGCGATGTAGAGGTCTATTGCGGCGCCTGGAGCCATCGCGTGAACGGACTCTACGTCAAGGCTGATCTCGAGTGAACCGCCCTCGAGAGTCCCGAGTCCCGGGTTGTAAGGACCGATCGCAGTGACCGTGAAGGGAGAGGCTGGAAGGTTGTACTGCTGGTCGAAGTACTGGAGCTGTTGAGCGATGTACGGGTCACCGTAGAAATCCAGGATACCTGCCGTGTAGCCCTTGCCGTTGTCGCCGGCCGCATAGAGGCCTGTGGCGTTGTACACGGACTGGAGGTCGGTGATTGGATATGCCTCGATAGGCGCGGTCTGGTTATTGCCCGACTGACTAGTCGTACCGAGCGCGGGCACCATGTGGCCGGTCACCAGGTCTGTCGGCTGCCGGAGAAGTATAGAACTGAAGTTGGACGAGATGAGGTAAGAGCCCGAGATCGGGTCCGCTCCTGAAGCGGTGTAGTAACTGCTCGAGCCGTTGCTATAGACAGCGTACTTCAGTCCAAGCGCCTGCGACACTTGTGACGCTGTCCCTTCGGCCACAATCGCCGAGTCAAGCGACGACGAAATGATTGAGAGCCCGGCACGGCTCAGGGCAGAAATGGCCGCGTCGTACTGGGCGACGGGCAGGAATTCCTGTATCTGCTGCTGCGTGAGGAAGTGGTGATACATCGACGAGCTAGGGGAAGAAATCTGTTGAGTGAGGTAGTCTAAGGTCTGGATATTCTGGAGAGGTATGCCGACAGTTACGAAGACGGGCGTAGTACCGGGTAGAGGGCCTACTTCCTTGTAGCCGCTAAGGACAGTGGGCACGACCTGAGAGGAACCGGAAGACGTCTGGGATGACGCTGCGGCGTCGAGCGGAGATGCCACGAGCATCGAGAGCGTAAGAAGAGAAATCACGACTGGAACGCTAAGGAGCCGGCGTCGCGCGCTTCCAGCTGAAACGTTCAACGGTTGTCAGTAATCTCTGTAGATATAAAAAGCCAAGTCCAAATCTCGTACAATGCGCGTTTGTGAGGTCAGCCGACGGTCGAGAGCGTGTACCTTCCCCTCAGGAGCTCGCCTGTGTCGAAGCGCTTCAGGCTGAAGACCGAGACGTCGTAGTCTGTGAAACGGCCTTCGGCCACAAGGGACGACATTATCCGCCCGAACTCAGGGCACAGCTTGAACCCGTGCCCGCTCAATCCGACTAGGCAGAAGAGACCCTTGTAACCGTATTCGCTCAGTTCGCCTATGATGGGCTGCTGGTCCGGAGTGTTGTCGTATACGCCGCTGTACCCACGCTCGAAGGTGCCACCCGACCCCATCGCTGGATATACCTCCGAGGTCCATCCCGTGAACTTCTCGGTCTCCTCGAACGTAATTCCCTGGTTGTAGTGGTCCGGGTCGGCTGGAGGACTGGACTCGTCCAGCTCCGCCTCCATGCTGCCCACGAAGAGCAGGCTCTGGCCCTCGGGTTTATAGTAGGCGGACCTCGGGAAATCGAATACGACCGGCCTGACTCCCCTGAATTCCTGCGGACGGCCGTATATTGCGACCGGATGTCGGACCGTCTTTATGGGAAGCTCCACGCCCAGCTTGCGGAACAGTGCTCGGGACCACACGCCCGTCGCGAGGACAACCTTTGAGGCTTCTATGTCTCCGCTGCTGGTTGAGAGCAAGTAGCCGTCTTGGAGCTTGCTGACGCCGAGGACGGCGGTCCCTGTCAGGACACGTGCTCCCGCGGACTGGGCAGCGGACGCGAAGGAACTCGCAGTGGTGGAGGGCTCTGCATATCCCATGTTCGGCTCGTAGACAACCGAGCTGAAGCTGCTCGTGTCGAGGCACGGCTCAAGAGCCTTCACCTGGTCCTTGTCGACGAAACTGGAGGGGATGCCCATCTTGCGGAACATCTCAAGGCTCTGCCGGACCGATGCCTCGGCGCTAGGGTCCACGCCGATCAGGAGTCCCGTCTCGACGTAGCCAGAACCGTACCCGGGCAGCTCGTCCCCGAAGTCCCGGAAGAACCTGTAGCTCAGCAGTGCCATCTTCGCGACTACCGGGACCGTGTAATGAGTCCTTACGAGCGCGGTCGAGCGGCTTGTCTGACCGGAAGCGACGGACGACCCCTGCTCTATCATGACCGCGTCGACCCCGCGTTTAGCGAGGTGATAGAGGATGCTTGAGCCGGTCGAGCCCCCGCCTACCACTGCGACCTTTGCTCGCATGTGGGAATACCCTACGCAGGTATCGAGGCTGCTTTTGCCCGCTCGAAAATATCAGAAGCTTCCCTGACGGTGGCACTCTCGTGAACGATGGCCCTGATCGCCTTAATCATCGCCACCGGGTGGTCGTTCTGCCAGATGTTCCTACCCATGTCCACGCCGACGGCGCCCTCCTGAAGCGCGTTGTGAGCCAGCTGGAAGGCGTCCACCTCGGTGTTCAGCTTGGGCCCGCCGGCCACCACGAGAGGAACCGGGCACCCTTCGACCACCTTCGAGAAGCCTTCGCAGTAGTATGTCTTCACGATGTGCGCGCCAATCTCGGCTGACAGCCTGCAGGCAAGGGCGAGGTATCTCGCGTCCCTCTTCTCGAGCTCTTTTCCTACTGCAGTGATCGCCAGCACAGGCATTCCCATGTCCTCTCCCTCGTCCACGAGCTTCGCAAGGTTGAGCAGGCTCTGTTTCTCGTGCGAGGTGCCCACGAAGACCGAGAGCGAGACAGCGGAGACGTTCAGCCTCAGCGCGTCCTTCATCGCAACCGTGATCCCTTCGTCGCTGAGGTCGTCGTGCAGGACGCTCGTGCCTCCCGAAACCCGCAGGAGTATCGGCACGTCCCAGCTCGGGTCGACGGAGGTCCTCAGGATTCCCCTCGTGACAGAAAGAGCGTCGGCGTACGGCACCAGCGGTTCGAACGTCTTGCGGGGGACCTCCAGCCTGCGCGTGGGGCCCATGAAATACCCGTGGTCACAGGCAAGCATGACCGAGCGACCGTCTGCCGGTTTTATCATCCGCGAAATCCTGTTCTTGAGACCCCAATCCATCTCAGTTTCGCACCTGCCGGTCATGCCTCCGGCCTCATGATATACATGTCGGCGCGACGGGGTGGTCTGACGAAGCGCGCGACCTGCTTCGCAAGATTTTAAAGAATCTGCCGCGACTTTGGGGCATGGCGCCGTCCAAGGCTAAGGTTCCTCCTGGGATGAGAATCACGCAAGTCGCGGTGGTGGTCAAGGACCTGAGGGCGACCATGCAGAAGTATCACGAGGTCATGGGCTGGGGCCCGTGGAGCGTGTACGAACACAAGCCTCCCGCTTTGCACCACACAGAAGTCAGGGGAAAACCGGTCTACTACACCATGCTCGGCGCGGAGGTTCACTGCGACCCTATCGACTTCGAGATACTGCAACCGCTCGAGGGCCCGAGCATCTACAAAGAGTTCCTGAAAGAAAAGGGCGAGGGACTCCACCACGTCGCCGTGGTCAACTCGGCGGAGAACGTGCACAAGGCGCTCGCTGACTTCAAAGATCAGGGAATCGAAGTGCTAATGAGCGGTAAGCTGGAGGACATCGAGTTCTACTATCTGGACAGCGAGCCGGTGCTAAAGATGGTCGTAGAGACCGTGAGCGGCCACGCGATCTCGCTAAAGCCGAGCTATACTTACCCGTAGATTCCCAGAGGTTTCCCGGACTACCTCATGCCTCTTCCGCCGGCAACGGTGAGGACCTCACCCGTTATCCAGTCCGCATCCGCGGAGGCGAGGAACGTCGCAGCCTGGGCGACGTACTTGGGCTTCCCGAGCGATTTTAGGAACGTCTCGTCGGCCATGCGCTGCTTAGTCTCAGTGGGCATGAACGAGAGTATCTCCGTCTCAATCGTTCCGGGGCAGATCGCGTTCACAGTGATTTGTGGACCGAGCCTCACGGCCAGGGCCCTGGTCATCCCGATTACGCCCGCCTTGGACGAAACGTAATCGACGAATTTCAGCGCCGAAGGTTGCGCCAGCGCGGACACGGATGAAATGTTGATGATCTTTCCCCTCTTCTGCGTGAGCATGATTGGGGCGACCTCTCTGCAGCACAGGTATGTGCCCTTCATGTTGACGTCGACCACCCTGTCCCAGTCCTCGTCTGTCGAGTCCAGGAAGTCGTTCGCGATGAGTATCCCCGCGTTGTTGACAAGGATGTCTATGCGGCCGTACTTGCCAACCGTCTTCGACACCATCCGCTTCACGTCGGTGGTCTTTGAGACGTCGGCCTTCACCAGCAGACATTTGCCTCCGGACTCCTTGATCTCCTGGGAGATCGCCTTCGCCTGCTCCTCTGACTTGAAGTAGTTCAGCGCGATCTTGGCGCCCTCGCTGGCGTACATCCTGACGATGTCGGCCCCGATTCCTTTGCTCGCGCCCGTGACCAACGCGACCCTTCCAGCTAGACGATCACCCATGGACGCGCCCGAAAAGCCGAGCCGGTAATATAGATTCGGCCGCTCCCGAGAAATCTCAGCAGCAACCTCTCGCCAGGATTGGCGGCCGGGCGGGTAGCATGGCGCCGTCCGGAGAGGAAAAAAAGACCCCTGTGCGAAGCCTGCGCCACCATGAAGGTCGATACCTTAGGTTGACCGTCTCAAAGGTCTCAGACCGCGTGTACCTCATCGACACGCTTGCGGTGGGAGAGAAGAACACCGTCGCCGCTTACCTGCTCAAGGGGTCGAAGATTGGGCTCGTCGACTGCGGCTACGCGTCCTCGACGCAGGCTGTCTTCGACGGGCTCAGGGAGCTGAACGTGAGCCCCGCGGACGTAGACTATGTGATACCTACGCACGTCCATCTTGACCACGCCGGGGCCGCAGGTCATCTGCTGGACGCGATGCCGAAGGCGAAGGTGATCGCCCAAGAGAGGGGAGTACCCCACTTGACAGACCCCGCACGGCTCATACAGAGCGCAACCATAGTCTTCGGCGAGGAGGCCATCAAGTTGTACGGCCGGCCAAAGGGCATCCCTGCTGAGAGGATAACTCCCGTGGGAGAGGAGATGCACATCGACCTTGGCGGGCTCTCCCTGACGGCGACCCACACTCCCGGCCACGCTCCGCACCAAATCTCGGTCTACGTCGAGGAGGAGAAGGTGCTCATCGCGGCCGACGCGGTCGGCATCGTCTACCCGCTCTTCGGCGTCTTGATACCCACCACCCCACCCCCCAGCCTGAACCCCGAGGAGCTGGGAAGGACGGCGGACAGGCTCGCTCAGATGGACTCCAGGCTGCTGCTGGCTCCCCACTTCGGCGTGAGGACAGACCCTAGGGAAGTCCTCGCCGAGACCAAGAAGAAAACCAACGAGTGGGTGTCCTACGTCAGGAAGATGAAGAATACGGGAGCGTCAGCTGACGCGATCGTGGCGAGCCTAAAGTCGGAGGTCTCCCGAGAATCCCGCGTCCCCGAGGAGAGCTTCCCCATCTACGCCGATGTATCGGTCAGGATCAGCGTGAACGGCATCCTCCACTACCTGGAGAAAAACCCCTGATGCCCACCGAGAGGAGGTTCGCGGCGTTCAGCAAGTCAGCAGCGCCACCAAGGATGAGGAAGATGCCCGAGGGCGGGATGTGTATTTCGGCGTTCCTCATCATATCCAAGCGCAACGACCCCGACAACATACTGATGGGGAAGATCAACAAGGACGCGAACTGGGACCACATCGGTGCCCTCGACGCGAAGAGGGTGCAGCGCCACAGTGGCGGCTGGATGCTGCCTTCGTCTCATCTGATGCTCTTCGAGACCCCAGAGGGGGCGGCCAGGAGGATACTGCGGGAGCAGCTTCACGTGAGGGACATGAAGATAACCGGACCTCTGACCTTCGTCGACACTTCGGGGAACGAGAACCACTGGGACATAGGTTTCATCTTTCTAGGCGAGCGCGACAACCTGCCAAAGAGCGATGCCTGGCGGGAGCTGCGTTTCGTCAAGACGGGTGAGCTGAAGAGGGAAGAGGTGGTCCGGTCGCAGGTGGACGTGCTGGACTACGCCGGCCGTTGGAAAGCGCAGTGCTGACCGAACCCACGGCAATTGGCAAGGGCCAAAAATTGAAGGAAGAAGAATAAGAAAAAGAGTCAGAAGGTCCCACGGTCTTCGTGGGACCAGTTTTGGTGGACTTCTACTTCTAGTCGAAGTCGCCCATGCCGCCGCCCATCCCACCCATGCCTCCTGGTGGTGCTCCGCCGCCGCCTCTGGTCTTGCCAGAAGCGATGACGTCGTCGATGCGCAGAATCATGTTGGCGGCTTCTGTCGCCGACCTGATAATCTGCTCCTTTACCGCCAGCGGCTCGATGACCTGCTCCTTGTACATGTCCATGACCTTGCCCTGCTTGGCTTCGACGCCGAACCACTTGCCGCCCTCGGCGTGCTTCGCCCGGATCTCCACCATGGTGTCGATCGGGTCAAGGCCAGCGTTGGTCGCGAGTGCAATCGGGATAGTCTCCAGCGCCTCGGCGAACTTCTGGGCAGCGAGCTGCTCCCTTCCGCTGAGCTTCTCTGTCCACTTGAGTATCTCGCCGGCCATCTCCGCCTCAGGTGCGCCGCCGCCTGCGACGACCGCTGGCTTCTCGATGACGTCCTTCGTCACCATCAGCGCATCGTGTAGGGAGCGGTCAGCCTCGTCGACTATCCTCTGGGTGCCACCTCTGATCAGGATGGTGACTGCCTTCGGATTCTTGGCGCCCTCGATGAATATCCACTTGTCCTGCTCCACCTTGCGCTCTTCTACAAGTGCTGCGTGACCGAGATCCTTCTCGGAGAGGTCCTCGAAGTTGTTCGCGACCCTGGCGCCCGTGGCCTTTGCCAGGTTCGTCATGTCGCTCTCCTTCGCGCGCCTGACTGCGAGTACGCCAGCCTTTGCTAGATAGTGCTGGGCGATGTCGTCGATGCCCTTCTGGCAGATGAGGACGTTCGCTCCGATGGCGGTCACCTTGTCAGCCATGTCCTTGAGCATGTGAGTCTCCTCGTCGAGGAACTTCTTCATCATCGACGGGTCGCTGATGTTCAGCTTGGCGTCGAACTCGGTCTTCTCGATCTCGAATGCGGCGTTGACGAGCGCTATCTTGGCGTTCTCTACGCGCTTAGGCATGCCTGAATGGACGACTTCCTTGTCGAGGACGAAGCCCTTGATCAGGGTCGTATCGGAAAGAGAGCCACCGGGCTTCTTCTCTACCTTGATGTTCGCCAGGTCGACCTTGTACGTGTCGCCCCTCTTCTCAGCAACCTGGAGCGCCGCAGCCACGACGAGCTCTCCGAGGTCCTGTGCCTCACGAGAGACGAGCTTGGTCTGCATGCTGGTCCTTGCGATCTTGATCAGCCATTCCTTGTTGGTCGGGGCAACCTTCTCAGCGAACTCTCCGAGGAATTCGATGGCCTTCCGGGCGGCCTTGTTGTAGCCTTCCACGATGACCGTGGGGTGGACGCCCTTGTCGATCAGCTCTTCGGCCTTCTCGAGTAACGCGCCTGCGAGGATGACCGCGGATGTCGTGCCGTCGCCCACCTCGTTGTCGGTGGCCTTGGACACTTCTACCAGCATCTTTGCTGCTGGGTGCTGGACG
>Ga0302324_100015134_pt1 | contig 15490 bp, 7 predicted proteins | sample Palsa_T0_1_FD_201949 | JGI IMG/M metagenome (GOLD analysis project Ga0302324, IMG submission 201949) | Peat permafrost microbial communities from Stordalen Mire near Abisko, Sweden - Palsa_T0_1 | ecosystem: Environmental > Terrestrial > Soil > Palsa > Peat permafrost | place: Sweden: Abisko...
CCTCGCCGATCGTGGCCGTGGGGTCGATGACTGCGGTAGGGTGAATCCCCGGAGGATAGAGTGGGGCTGGACGGAAGACGTCGATGGCGCGCGCGAAGGCCAGATAGGGGTTCGCTGTCCGCAAGGTGGGCGCTGCAATCTGCGGAAAATCGTCGGTCACCAGAACCGCCCCTGCCTTGGTCGTGCGGGCAAAGGGCGTGTACTTTGGGTTGGCCACAAAGGTCAGCTGGCCGGGACCAGCCTTTTCAATCCCCTCGACCCCGGTAATTTCCTGATCCTCGTCGCCATGGCAAGTGGCCCCAAGGACGCGGGCGAGTTCGGCAAGCTTCATGCAGGGGATTGTACCGGAGTCCTGATGCCTCTTCGTACCGCACGAAGGGCACGGCTTCCACGGCACGCCGGGACAGGTCAGCCGTGCCGTACTTGGTTAGGCGGATGAGGGCTTTACAGGTTGCGGAAAAAGTCTCTGCACCGGACAGGAAAGCAATACCTCAGGGGCTAAAGCCCTCATGCTGTGGCTTTTTACGGCCCGACTAAAGTCGTGCCCTGATACAAAACATGAGTTTTTCCGCAGCCTGTAAAGTCGTGCCCTGATACAAAACATGAGTTTTTCCGCAGCCTGTAAAGTCGTGCCCTGATACAAAGCATGAGTTTTTCCGCAGCCTGTTTAGTCCCGGTGGTACGTTTTCCCAACGGCTTAGAGCGAATTCTGCGGTTTGAACAGGCTCTCCTGCACGGCCTCGGGCGGCCCACGCCGGCCTCCCGTCTTGATCACCGCCAGCACGTCCAGCTCCGCAACCGCCTGCCGGGGCAGGAAGATCCGTTGCGTATTCGATCGCGTATCCGGTGGAATAAGGAACAGCCCCTCGCCATCCAGAAGGGTGAGGTCGTTCTGCGCCAGCCCCTCGATCATGTCGTTATCTTTGAGCCGCGCGCGAATCCACAGACCCTGGCTGCGCGGACGGGTGACAAATGTCTTGCGCAGCAAACGCTCAGGTTGGTTGGCATCCCCGGATTGAAAATCGCGCACGAAGCAGATCCATTTCACTTCCGACATGTGCACCGAGACCAGCTTGCCGGCCAAGTCGAGTACCTCGACTTGCTCGTGGGCGACAAAGGCTGACGGAGGCAGATACCCGGAAAGCCAGTCCCGGCTCAACTTGCGAACGATCACCTTCTTACGGCTGACTGGCATGGGATCGGGCCTCCGCAGGCCCGGGCGGTTCGCGCCGGTCGCCTGGTAACGACTGGCGGAAATTCGCCCAGCTGGATTGTCGCACGGCTTCCCCAAGCGCACCGTGAATCGTGCAAAGGAGGGCAGCGAAAACTGTGCATGCCCGTAGCCAAGCGGCTTGCCAGTATGGTAACTTAGGTATTTGCTCGTAGCGTGAGTTTGCCGCTAAGGTGTTCACATGGCGAATGTTAGCCGCAATCTTCGTAGCGGTCGGAGCTGAACGTAAGGCATGCCCGACTATATCTATCTTCTCAAGAACCGGCTCTCCATCCACCAGCAGAACGCCCTCCAGCACATCCGTGAGGCAGCTCGCGAAGCTGGGATGACGATATTTTTGGTAGGCGGGGCGGTTCGTGACCTCACCAGCGGTTCTCCGGTTTCCGATCTTGATGTAACTGTTCAGGGAAACGCTCTTAAGCTAAAGAAACCATTGGAAAAGTTGGGCGGAAAGCTGTGGGGCGAGCACGAGCCCTCGCGAACCCTCTTTTTTCGTTTTCCGGTCGGCGTCACGGTTGAGATCTCGAGCGCACGGCGCGAGGAATACCCCAAGCCAGGTAAACCTGTCTACCATTGGGACACGATTTTAGAGGACCTGCGCCGCCGCGACTTCACCGCCAACGCCATGGCTTTGTCGCTGAATGAGCATTCTTACGGCCTGTTGATGGATCCCCTCAACGGGGTTGCGGACATAGAAGCGCGGCAGCTCCGCCTGGTGAGCAACTACGGTTTTCTGGAGGAGCCGTCCCGCTTGCTCCGGGCCACTCGTCTCGTGGCGCGTCTCGGATGGGAGCTGGACGAACGCACGCAGACCCGTTTCCAGAATGCCAAGGAAGAGAAGGCCATCGAGGCTCTCTCCCCGTATCACCGGGGCTATGAACTGGAAGAGATCGGCCATGAAGAGGACGGGTTGCGGGTGCTTGCCGCCATGGAAGCACAAGGGTGGATGCATCATTTGTTTCCCGCGTGGAGCACAGCCTCGGCTGACGCGCCGGGTCTCGAGGAGATGCGCAAGCTCGTGACCCAACTACAGATGCAAGGGGTAAACCCTGATATTTCCGCGGCTTCGACCCACTTTCTTACGGCTAAACTTACCCCCAAGGATCTGGCGGCTCTGAAGGCCACGTTTATTCGTCCCGGCTTTGTCGAGGAATGGGACAACCTGGACCATGCGGCCAAGGAATTCAATAAGCAACTGAATGGCAAGGAAGCAGCCACTCCTTCGGCAACCTGGAAGCTGTTTACCACAGCTGACCCACAAGCTGTTCTATGGCTGGGTTTGACCTCCAAGCTTCCGGCGGTGCAAGCGAAATATAAGAACTTCTTCACCGTTTGGCCGGAGGCGCGTCAGAAAGTTCCCCATGCCTTGCTTCAGGAATTGCGCATCACTCCCGAGGTACCTGGCTATGACGAGATGATCTCCGGGCTGTTCCTGGGTGTCATTGACGGCAAGCTGGAGACGGACGAGCAACTTCGTGCCTTCTTGGAACCCTATTCGCCGCCGGCGCCGCCACCCCCGGTGACCGTACGTCGTACCCGAGGCTCGAAGAAAGGGGAAGCGAAGGCCAAGATCGTGGAGGAGGCTGCCTTTGACGGCGAGCCTTTGGAAATGGACGATGAGGAGGCGATTGAGGAGCTCGAGGAGGAAGAAGGCGAGTCCGACGATAGCTTCCCGCCGGTAGCCAAGAAGAGTGCGGCGGCGCCCAAGAAGGCCCTCCCGGAAGGTGAATCGGGCAGCGGAGCGGCGAAGGCTCAAGCCAAGCCCGAGGCCCCTGCCGCAAAAGTAAGCCCGGCGGCCGGAAAACCAGCGCCGAATCCCACGCTCCATGTGGTAGCGCCGAGTAAGCCGGCTAAGGTCCACGTCATGGCTAAGCCTGCCAAACCCACGACTCCGGCTCCCAGCCATGCTCACGGCTCCGCCCCTGCCGGCAAGAAGGCGTTGCCCCTGAAATCCCCTGTTGTTAAGGCGGTCCCCGCCAAGGCGGCCGCGGCCAAGCCGGTCCCGTCCAAGGTGATTCGGAAGGTTGCGGTAAAGCCCGCGCCTGCGGCTAAGCCTGTTGCCAAAAGCACCATTCAGGCGAAGAAGGCGTCACCTCCCAAACCCGCTGCGAAAGCCCACAAGAAAGCCGAACCGGCGAAAAAGTCGCCCCCGGCAAAGAAGTCCGCCCCAGCCAGAAAACACCGCTGATTGCCTAAGCTGTGCCGTCTCCAGCTTAAGCTGTGCCCGGTCCCCGGACTTTTAGAGGCTGCGGAAAAAGTCTGCACCGAGCGGGAAAGCAACACTACAGGGGCTAAAGCCCGACGTATTCTCAATCATTTACGGCCCGACTAAAGTCGTGCCCTGATACAAAACATGAGTTTTTCCGCAGCCTGTTTAGTCCGGGGAGACGGGTTTTTAAACCCGCGAGAAGCTCCAGTCTATAAATTCCGGGCTTTAAAGCCGTGGTGGCAGGTCTTCCCAATTCCGTCCCCAAAGAGGCCGATGGCCCAGGCAAAGAGCGCCGGTCTGTCGCTCAAGCCCACTGAATCAGCCCCATCGTTAAAGTCCCAATTCCGGGTGACGATGATCCAACCATGGGCACGGTTGAGCTTGAGGTCCTCGAAGAGACCACGACCACGCAGGATGGCCCTGAGTCTTTGCTTCGCATTTATGAGATGAATCGCCTGTTGTTGGAGTCGGTGGCCGACGGCATATACGCCATAGATGCAAATGGACGAATGACGTTCATGAATCCAGCGGCGATGAGGATGACAGGCCGGACTGTTGAGGAAGTTCTCGGAAAACCGGAGCACGCGTTTGCTGATCACCAGCTTCCACGCGTTGGGCAACTTGCGCCGATACAAGGCGAGAACAATTCGATCTTCCGGCGCAAAGACGGCACCAGCTTTCCCGCTACCTGTACCCGCATTTCGGTTCTCCGCCGCGGCAAGCTCCTGGGAGCGATTGTTGTCTTCCGCGACGTCTCCCAAAGCAGGCGCATAGAGAAGTGGGAGCAGAGCAAGAGTGCAATCTTCTCAGCCATCATCGCCCACGATTCTCTTCGCTCGACCATGCAGTTGATGGCCGATGCCTTCGTAGAGTTACATCCCCCGAAATCGATTGCCATCTTCGTGTTTGCCGGGGGCCAGTTCCATATCGAAGCCGAGGCGGGACTACCCCAGCGGGCTACCCGTCCGATAGCGGGGCCGCCCGCCCCCTTGGTCCTGGAAAGATCCCGGAATTGGTCGGGGGACTTGGCTTGGGCTGCAGCTTCAGAATCGCGCGATGGCGCCGACCGTACCTGCCCCGCCTTCCAGGAAATTCTGGAAACAGGCGTTAAGCTCTGCTTGGCTTCGCCCCTGAGCTCTGGTTCCGGAGAAGCGAACGGCGTGGTCACCGTATTCGATACCCGCCAGTCCCTGCTGGACGACGCCACGCGCGAAACCGTTCGCAGCCTCTGTGATCTCGGCCGCATGGCAATCGAACATCACCGGCTTTATGACCAGCTTGACCATCGTAACCATCACGATCATCTGACCGGGCTGCCCGATCGGCTCTTGCTGGAGGATCGGTTGCGTCAGTCGCTCGTCACCGCCAGGCGTCAGGGCACGCGGATTGCCGTGTGTTGCATCGATCTGGACCGCTTCAAACAAATCAACGAAAGCCTGGGGCATGAGCTGGGAGATGCCTGTTTCATGCTGGCCGGCGAGAGGCTCAAGACGACGATTCGCGAGGTCGACACACTCGCCCGCTGTGGCGGCGATGAATTTATCCTCTCCCTACCCGACCTTCGGGAGACATCCGATGCAGCGAACATTTGCCACCGGCTGCTTGAAGAGTTGAGCGCGCCCATGCTGGTGGGTGGCCATTCGCTGACCCTGAGCGCCAGTATCGGCATCAGCATCTTTCCCGATCACGGGGACACTCCGGACTTATTGTTGCGCAACGCGGATATGGCGCTCGCCGAGGCGAAACGCGGGGGGAGAGGTCAGGCCCAAATCTATTCCTCGGGATTGGCGCAGCAGAGCCGGCGGCCGGCCGAGATGGCGGATGCCTTGGCCGTCGCCGTCACCCGGAAACAGTTCCGCGTAGCCTACCAGCCGATTTACAACATGAACCGGGAGATCACAGGCTTCGAGGCCTTGCTGCGCTGGAAGCATCCGAGTTGGGGCCGGGTCGCTCCCCTGGAGTTCATTCCCATCGCGGAACGAACCGGCCTGATCGTTCCCATCGGCGATTGGGTCATTGAAGAAGTATGCCGCCAGGCAATGGCATGGAACGCCGCCGCCGTACCCCCAGTGAAATTCTTCGTCAACGTCTCCGGCGTGCAGTTGGCGCGCCCCAACTTCAGCTCGAAGATTGCCCACGCGCTCGAACGGAGCGGCCTCGCACCCCATCGACTGGAACTTGAAATTACCGAAACCTGGATCATCTCCGACCTCCGGGGGGCGGCAGGCAAACTGCAAAAGCTGCGCGATTTGGGCATTGGCATTGCCATCGACGACTTCGGCACCGGCAACTCGACCTTCAGCTACCTTCAGGCGCTGCCTCTCGACGTACTCAAAATCGATCGCTCCTTTATCCAGCGCCTGGATGGCTCCGCTGCCAACCTCTCCACCGTGCGCGCGATCATCGGTCTGGCACAGCACCTGGGTCTGCAAACCGTGGCGGAAGGAGTGGAGAGCGAGCAACATTTGCGCCAACTGGCCGAGATAGGGTGCGAACTGGTGCAGGGCTTCTTCCTGGCCCGGCCGTTAACCCCGCATGCCGCCTGTTCGCTGCTGATGAAGCAATTCTTCGCCGAAGTTCCGGCCAAGCAACTAGTACTCGGGACCGTGCCCGCCTTTTCTCACTAAGATTTCTGTGCCGCTCTGCCATAATTTCGTGAGTGCACCGCAATCAGGAATTCTCTCCACAATCCAGCCAATCGTCCCCTCGCGTGACCAGCATGAGGGTATTTCCCGTCGCCGGAAACGACAGCATGTTGCTGAACCTGAGCGGGGCCCACGCGCCCTTCTTCACGCGCAATGTGGTTGTGCTCACCGATGATGCCGGCCACACCGGCGCGGGCGAGGTTCCAGGCGGCGAGAAGATTCGCCAGGTTCTCGAAGAGGCCGGCTCAATTGTGGTTGGCCGTGCCATCGCTGCTTATCGCGAAACTCTGCAAGCCATGGGGCAGCGCTTCGCCGATCGCGATGCGGACGGACGTGGTCTGCAGACCTTTGATTTGCGCACCACGGTGCATGCCGTCACAGCGGTTGAGTCCGCTCTGCTTGACTTGCTGGGCCAGTGGGTTGGCTTGCCTGTCGCGGCATTGCTGGGGGAGGGAAGGCAGCGGTCGAGTGTGCCGGTGCTCGGCTACCTCTTCTTCGTTGGCGACCGGCGGAAGACAGACCTACCCTACGCCAGCGAACCAGCGGCAGCCGACGAGTGGTTGCGCCTGCGCCATGAAGAGGCGCTCACCACCGCCGCGGTGCTACGCCTGGCTGAGGCCGCACAAGCCCGCTACGGCTTTCACGACTTCAAGCTAAAAGGAGGCGTCCTTGCCGGAGCGCAGGAGATGGAGGCCGTGACTGCGCTGGCGGAGAGGTTTCCCCAGGCACGCATCACCCTCGATCCCAATGGCGCATGGCCCTTAGAGGAAGCTGTGGCTCTTTGCCGCGGCAAACAGCATGTTCTGGCCTATGCGGAAGACCCCTGCGGGGCGGAGCAGGGCTACTCCGGCCGGGAGATCATGGCGGAGTTCCGCCGCGCTACCGGCCTGCCCACGGCGACCAACATGATCGCCACCGACTGGAGAGAGCTCAAGCATGCCGTGCAGTTGCACGCGGTCGATATCCCCTTGGCCGATCCGCATTTCTGGACCATGCAGGGCTCGGTGCGGGTGGCGCAGTTCTGCCGCGACTGGGGCCTCACCTGGGGATCGCACTCCAACAATCATTTCGACATCTCGCTGGCCATGTTCACCCACGTGGCGGCTGCCGCTCCGGGAAAAGTAACAGCTATCGATACGCATTGGATCTGGCAGGACGGCCAGCGCCTGACCAAGGAGCCGTTCGCCATCGTCAACGGAGAAATCGAACTACCCGCTCGGCCGGGCCTGGGCATCGAGATCGACCTGGAGCGCATCGAGGGCGCCCATGCCCTTTACCGCAAGCTGGGCCTCGGAGCCCGCGACGACAGCACTCCGATGCAGTACCTCGCGCCGGGATGGACCTTCCATCCCAAGCGTCCTTGCCTGGTAGGCTGGTAGTTTCCGTTGAGCTATATTGGGACGAAATGCCCACTCCCAGCAGTCTTTCCGCGCAGCAGCCCGCTGTTCCGCTTCCGGACCGTATTTTCTGGATCGGGCTACCGTTGCTGCTGGCGATAGCGCTGGTTCATTCCCTTTGGGCCACCAGCCTCGATGGATTCACCATCGATGAGCCTTACCACATTGCGGCTGGGGCTTCCTACCTGCGTTGGGGAGACTACCGCTTGAATCCCGAGCACCCGCCTTTGGTAAAGCTGATCGTGGGACTGGCAATGCCCCCAAGTGTGCTGCATCTTACTCCGCTGCGCTCGCTCCGCGAAAAAGAGCAGGAGCGCGAGTACACCCAGAGAGCGGTTTTTTTGCAAAGCGACAGCGCCCGGGTGCGCACGCGGGCCAGGGCCGCGCTGCTGGCATTCAACACCCTGCTGCTGGCCGCACTGGGGTGGGTGTTATGGCGCATCTTTGGTCCCGGCATCGCCTTAGCCGCGTTGCTGCTGTTGGCGCTCGACCCCACTGTCTCCGCCCACATGCCGGTGGTCATGACCGACCTGCCGATGGCTCTGCTGGGTACGATCAGCCTTGGTCTGGTCATTCTCGCTCTGCGCAACCGGCTCCGGCGCGACTGGATTCTGCTCGGCATCGCTGCCGGCCTGTTATTGGCGACCAAGCACTCGGCACCGCTGATTGTCTTGCCGCTGTTGCTTGGGTGCGTCGCTGTTCTCGCTTGGCAGGCAGGGCACTGGCAGCCCGTCGCCAGGCAACTACTCGGCCTGGCGGCAGCCAGCGTGTTGAGCCTGGCCGTGCTGTGGAGCGCCTACGGCTTCCACTATCACGAGAGCCCTGGCTTGAACGCGCAAGGCCAGCCCGTGGAGACTTTCAATCGTCCGCTCACTGCGAAGATTGGCGATCTTCGTTCGCCCACGATGCGCCGCGCGTTAACCATCGCACAAAACCTGCACCTGGTTCCGCGCGCCTATATCTGGGGCTTGGCCGACACTCTGCGCGCGGGTGTGGAAGGCCGCCCGATTTGGGTGAATGCTTTTGGTCATAGTTACCAGGGCAAGGCGCCCTGGTGGGTTCCGCTCGCAGACCTTATCGTCAAGTTGCCTCCGGCGTTTCTATTGCTCGCGATCTATGGCATTGCGCTGCTCCTGCTGGGGCGCTTGCCAGGGGAGGTCGCGCTGCCCCTGGCTGGTTTTGCCGCCATGGCCGCGTTCTTCATGCTCTTCATCGCTCACAATGGAATCTTCTATGCCGGGCTGCGCCACTGGCTCTTTGTGGTTCCCCTGCTCGCAGTCTGTGCCGCAACCGGCGCCTGGTTTCTATGGCGGTCTCCGGTCTTATGGCGACGCGCAGTAGCGGTTGCTGCCATCCTGTGGATCGCCGTGACCGTGATCCCCCAGCGCAGAATCTGGGAGTATCACAACGTATTGGCCGGTGGATCTCAGAATGCGTGGCAAGGCTTCCTCAACGAGAGTGTCGACCTGGGCCAGCGCACGCCGGAATTCATCGCGTTCTACAAGAGCCATATTGCCCCCGCCCCGGTGATGGTTGGCTACATGGCCTTGGAGGAACAGTTGCAGGCTGCGGGCGTAAAGGTGTGGGAGCCGCGGCCGGAAGAGATCGGCAACGGAGACGTAAACGGCTGGCTCTGCCTCCGCGCTCCCGATGTAGCCTTGCGCGACTGGCACGATATGCCTACGATGCGCAGCGTCCAACCCACGGCCCGTTTCGGCAACCTGCTGCTGTACCACGGCAACTTTCCCTTACCTCGCGTAGCCGCATCGATCCTCAGATTCCGCGCCTTGCACCCCATGGCGGCCAGCGGCGATCCAAAGTTGGTCGAACAATACCTGCTGCGGTCGATTCATCTGGATCCAGACTCTGCGGCCGCCGCCATCGAGCTGGGCAACTTCGCTCTCGGCCGGGGTGAAAGAGAAAAGGCGCTACAGTGGTACGCACTGGCGCAGAAAGACGCCGCCAACCAACCGGATATCCAGTCAGATATCGAACACCAGATGCAAATAGTCAAAAACGCGCCCCCGGGCATGGTGCCTCCACTGCGCAATCCATCCAAAGAATAAGAGCCCCACTCATGAAACCAGTCTTCGTTGCCCTGCTACTCCTGGCCTTTTCTCCACTTGCGTTCGCGCAGAAGCGTTTGGTCTTAGTCGATCAGGATGCCTCCGGTCCTGGTGGATCAGATCAGATGTCCTTGATGGTTCTGCTGCAATCACCGGATGTGCAAGTCCTCGGCATCACCGTCGTGACCGGCGACGCCTGGCGCGATGAGGAAGTGCAGCACACGCTGCGCATGCTCGAGCTCATTGGAAGAACCGAAGTGCCGGTAGTTCCCGGCGCGGTCCTTCCCCTGGTGCGCACGCAGAAGGGGACCCAACTTGCCGCCCAGCTTTACGGCAAAGTGAATTGGCTGGGCGCGTGGGGAGGCGGACCCTCCAATCTTGACCAGCAGGCCGGTCACGAAGGGGACCCATCGCGCAGCCATGATCCCTACTTCGTGCCGCCGCTGCCGGAAGGCTCGCCGCATACTCTTCCCCTTGATCAGGACGCGGCTCACTTTCTCATCTCCCAGGTGCATGCCCATCCTCATCAAGTGACCATCTGCGCCCTGGGTCCGCTCACCAACATCGCGCTTGCGTTATCCATCGACCCGCATTTCGCCGAGTTGACGCAGGGGATTTTTCTCATGGGCGGGAGCCTTGATCCGCAGACGACGGATCCAGAGTTCTCCGCCAGCCCCCGCCATGAGTTCAACTTCTGGTTTGATCCTGAAGCCGCTCACATTGTCCTGCGCGCCCACTGGCCGCGCATCGATGTGACCACGGTAGATGTCTCCATCAAGGGGACCTTCACGCAGAAGATGGCGGACGAGATTGCGCAATCGACGAACCCGGCAGCGCAGTACATCGTTCGCTTTTCCAAGGATCGCTACTACTTGTGGGATGAGCTGGCGGCCAGCACCCTGTTGGACCCGTCGATTATCACCGCGGAGCGCGTCTTGTACATGGATGTTGATTTAAGCCACGGCCCAAGCTACGGCGACACGCTCACCTGGTCGGCGCCCCTTAAGCCCGACACCGACGTGCAGCAGGTGCACGCACAAATGGATCTGGATCTGCCAAAGTTCACCACCATGTTCGTCGGCCTGATGAAAGCGCCGCCCCCGAAGAAGTGAACCGCAGGTCCCTCCGCTACGCTTCGCTCCGGTCGGGATGACAAAGTTAAGGGCGGAGCTTCTATTGAGACTGGTGGCGAATGGACAAACGGACTACTTCTCTTCACTCCCACATCGCAGCTTTGCAGCGCGGCAGTAAGCCCTAACTTTGTCATCCCGACCGGAGCGAAGCGTAGCGGAGGGACCTGCGGTGTCTACGATGCTAAGGGGAAAGATGGCGCCGGATTTAAAGCGGCGAAGCAAGCGGTTGGGATATGCGGCCATCGCCCTCTCCCTGATGGGCGTGTGCATCGTCTACACCCATCAGCACCTCACCATCGAGCCGCCTCACGTCACGCCACCTGCCGATGGCGCCGAACACGCCGCATTCCGCATCCACTTGCCTTGGCCCAACAGTACCGTGACCCAAGATACCAACGAATCCCCAAGCCTGCGTCTGCTCGAATCCAAAGATCCCTCAGGGCCCTCCGTCATCGACGGCCTGCTGCAATCTCCGGTCAATCCAGGCCACGCCCAACTCCGTCTACACTGGCGCCATCGCCTATTCCGAATTCCCGTAACCTTCCTCTTCGCCCCCAGCGACACCTACTCTGACGGAACACCCGACTTCCTCCGCCTACACACCGCCCAAGACCGCCAAGCCTTCCGCACCTGGTTCACCGCCATCGCTGAGCACCAGGCGGACCAACCCGCCCACCTACCTCCAGAGATCAACGACTGCGCCGCACTGCTGCGCTTTGCCTATCGCGAAGCCCTCCACGCCCACGACGAAACCTGGCTCAGCAGCCATGATCTGCAGTCCTCGGCGACCTCGATCCGCCAGTACGCCTATCCTCAGACTCCCTTGGGAGCCAACCTCTTCCGAGTGCGCCCCGGCCCATTCCTTCCCTCCGACCTCGACAACGGCGCCTTCGCCCAGTTCGCCGATGCGCAAACCCTGATGCAGGACAACACCTACCTGGTAGGACGTGACCTGCGCCTGGCTCACGCCGGTGACCTCATTTTTTATCGCCAATTGGATCAGGACTCACCGTATGATGTCCCGGGCACTCCCCGGGACCACTCTCCGTTTCACTCCATGATTTTTTGCGGGGACAGGGGCGTTGTCTACCACACCGGGCCCATTCATCATGGCAAGGGCGAAATGCGCCGCCTGCTGTTGAGTGATCTGTTGCACCACCCGGACGCGCGTTGGCGTCCGCTCAAGGAAAACGCAAACTTTCTCGGAGTCTACCGTTGGAACATTCTGCGCGAAGGCGATTGAGCGTCGGGTTCCTGCTCCTGCTCGGGCTGCTCCTGCCCGTGCAGCTGCACGCCGCCCGTCCCGTCTCCTTCAATCTAAGCACCAACCGCAGCTTCGCGCCCACCGAGAAACCCACCATCCATCTCTACGCCCAGAATGTCGATGAGCTGGAGTTCCGTATCTATCGAGTGCAGAATCCAGCAAAATTCCTCGCCGGACTGCCCGACCTGCACAGCTTTGACAACGGAACCCCCTTCGGTCCCAAAGAGCGTATTGACGAGCGCACCTGGCTGGAGAAGTTCCACGACTGGAAGCATCACCTCTGGTTTCTGCTGCGCCGCTTCTTCCGCAGCCAGTTCACCGCGGAAAACCGCGACCTGCTGCGCGCCCATCAAGCGAATCTGGCGCACCGCAGCCGCATCGTCGGCGTCGCCCAGTTTGCCCAGATCCCGCTGCTGAACGATCACCAACTGGTCGCGAGATGGCGTCAGGAACTGCCTCCGACCTACGTCTCCGATTCGCAGGAACTGCCCATCGATCCGCTGTCCTCAGGCCTCTACCTGATCGAGGCGACGGATGGCCATTACAAGGCATACACCCTGCTGATGGTGAGCCGCATGGCGATGGTCACGCGCACCGGCAGCGGCAGTGTGCTGGCCTACTGCGTCGACCGCGTCTCAGGAGCTGGCATCGCTGGGGTGCAGGTAATCGCAGGCTTTGGCCAACAGCAGCAAGCCACCGGCAACACCGACGCCGACGGGCTCGCCGACCTGCATTTGACCGCCCCCAAAGTGCAGCAGGACAACTTCTGGGTGCTGGCCACCGCCGGCGATGACGTGGCAGCAGTGACTCCCGGAAGCTATACCCTCAGCGGCTTTCAGGGTGGCCGCTGGTCTTCTTACATCTACACCGACCGCCCGGTCTATCGCCCCGGCCACGTCGTCCATTGGAAGGGGATTCTGCGCGCCAAGGTGGAGAACCATCTGGAGCTGCCCAAGCTCAGCACCATCCACGTAACCATCGCCGACCAGGATGACCACGCCCTGCTCGACAAGGATATGCCGCTCTCCGCTGGTGCTGTGTACGGCGATCTCACCCTGCCGGCAACCGCGACCTTGGGCTACTACACCATCCGTCTGCGCAACGGGCCCGCTTCCGACGACCCCGGCAACGACGCCGGCACGGGCACATTCCGCGTGGAGGACTACCGCAAACCGGAGTACCAGGTACGCGTGAGCCCCGCCAAACCCCGCCTACTGCAGGGCGAAACCATGCCGGTAGTGATCGATGCCCGCTACTTCTTCGGCGAGCCCGTCTCGAATGCCACCGTCAAGTACCGCGTCTACCATTCGCCTCACTACTGGTGGGATGATGAAGGCGGCGGCGACGACGGGCCAGGGATGGGAGCCGATGCCGGGGAGGACAACTCACTCGGCTACGATGCCGCGCAACAATCCGAGCAGACCGGCAAACTCGACGCCAATGGCAAGCTCACCATCAATGTCCCGACGCAGTACGTAGCCGATGTAACTCGGCCCATGGACCAGGACTACACCGTGGACGCCGCTGTCACCGACCAAGCCAACCGGGAGATCACCGGCCGGGGACGCTTCCTCGCGACCCGTGGCAGCTTCCGCATTCATGTGGAGCCGGTGAGCTACGCCATCCGCGTAGGCGACACCGCGCTCTTTAACGTAACCGCGGTCGATTACGATAACCACCCGGTGCAAACCCGGGTACACCTCCAGTTGGTGACGCACAAGTTTGCCAACGGAAAGACCGAGACCACCCGCGGCGCCGCAACTGATGTGACCACTGACGCCAATGGAAAGGCCCAAGGATCCATCCGCGTCAATCAGGCCGGCAGCACCGAAGTGGAGGCGAGCGCCACCACCCCTGAAAATCGTGTGGTCTTCGACTCCGGCTATCTCTGGGTGATGGGCAGCAACGAAGAAGGATGGGGCGGGGAATCGCGCGCCGTGCAGTTGATCGCCGACAAAAAGACCTATGCCCCTGGAGACACAGCTCACCTCAGCATCCTCTCGAATGTCGACAACATCCACCCCCTGGTAATAGCCACCGGGAATACGGTCGAGTTCCGCAAGGTCATGTTCTCCCCCGGCAAGTCGTTGACCTTCGACCTGCCGATCACCGCGGATGCGCAGCCCAACCTGGAAGTAACCGCTGCCTTCATCCGCAACGATCAGCTCTACCAGGCCAACCTCAGTATCAAAGTCCCACCCGTACAAGAGCAGTTACAAATTGACATCACTCCGGCCAAGGACGTCTTTCAACCCCAGCAGACCGCCTCCTACGACGTGTTTGCCCGCGACTACCAGGGCAAGCCGGTCAGCGCCGACTTTAGCTTTGGAGTAGTCGACGAGGCCATCTACTCCCTCTATCCGGATAGCAGCGGCGACATGGTCAAAAAGCTTTACCCTGACCGCTACGTCTACGCCGCCGTCGATTCGTCGCTGCAGTATTACTTCAGCGGCAAGGCCGGGCTCAAATCTCCGCAGCTGGCTGAACGGCAGTCACGTTACCGTCCGCAGCTGGCCCAGGTAAAGCCGGGCAACGATGTGGTGCAGCCGCGTGTGCGCAAGGCTTTTCCAGATACCGCCTACTGGTCGCCGTCTATCCACACCGACGCCACCGGCCACGCCCATGTCACCCTCACTTTCCCCGACTCGCTGACCACCTGGCGGAGCACGGTGCACGCCATCACACTCGACTCCCGGGCGGGCTCCGCCATCAACCGCGTGCTGGTGCGCAAGAACATCATCGTGCGCATGGGCACGCCCCGCTTCCTGCGCCAGGGGGATGAAGTCACCATCCCGGTGATCGTGCACAACTACCTCGACACCGCGAAGCAGGTGCAGCTCTCGCTCGACATCAATGGCCTCGACCCCGTCTCTGGCGCGCCGCAAACAGTCACTGTGCCCAGTAAGGGCGAAGGCACCGCGCTCTGGCGAGTGAAGGCATCGAAGATCGGCACCGCACGACTGCTGGCCAAGGCCCTCACGAACGAAGAATCAGACGCGCTCGAGCTGACCTTCCCGGTCGAGCCGATCGGTGTTCCGCGCACCATCAACAACTCCGGGGTGATCGCGGACAACGGACAGGCCTCCACGACCATCGACTTCCCTGGAAACACCGATGCCGCCGCGCACACCGTGCACCTCGAGATCGCTCCGTCCATCGCCGGCAGCCTCTTCTCCGCGCTCGGCTATCTCACCAGCTATCCCTACGGCTGCACCGAGCAGACCATGTCCAGCTTCCTGCCTAACCTGGTCGTCGCCGACACGCTGAAGAAGCTCAACCTCTCCGGCCTGGTGAGCCCGGCCGATCTGCAAGCCAAGATCGATGCCGGCCTCGATCGCCTGAACGACCTGAAGCATGACGACGGCGGTTGGGGCTGGTGGAAAGAGGATGCCAGCCGCGTCTTCATCACCGCCTATGTTGTCTCCGGTCTGGCGGAGGCGAAGACCGCGGGCTATGCCAAAGCCGACGCCAACCTGGGCGGGGGAGTGAGCTATCTGCAGAAGCAGCTGGCCCAGCATCCGCGCATGCTCCCTGAGCTGCGCGCC
>Ga0302324_100015135_pt1 | contig 15489 bp, 15 predicted proteins | sample Palsa_T0_1_FD_201949 | JGI IMG/M metagenome (GOLD analysis project Ga0302324, IMG submission 201949) | Peat permafrost microbial communities from Stordalen Mire near Abisko, Sweden - Palsa_T0_1 | ecosystem: Environmental > Terrestrial > Soil > Palsa > Peat permafrost | place: Sweden: Abisko...
ACCTCTTCGGCGATGAGGGTGCCGCCTTTTTGATTGGACGAACGCAGCCGAAACAGGCAAGCTTCATACTCAGGGGGAGGGTTCATGAGACACGCTCCAGTTGTCTTTGGTCGGACGCTGGAGTGTCCCACCTCCCCCTACCATCTCGTCAACTTAGCCCTCCCTGCTTTTCACGCGGATGTTTCTGTCCCATTCCGCGCTGCGCCCGGCGTGGCCGGTTCGCTTCCAGCATTCCCCCCCACATCAGTGCGGTACACACCCGACCGGAATCGACGTAAATAAATAGAGTGGGCACAACTGTAACCCCATGGAAACGCTCGCGTCACCAGTGCTCCACCCCACACTTGTGATCCAGGTCACTGAATTACGTGACCAGCATCATCGCAGCCCTAGTGGCGTTCTGCGAACATACCCCATAGAGCGAGAGGTGATATATGGCACAAGATGGACACGAAATGCTGGAACTGCTCAAGTGTGAGCTGAAATTTGTGGAAGATGGAGGGTACGGGCGCTCTCCCCGCACACCTTGGCGTCCTCCCTACATCCTGGAAGACTCCCCCAGTTGTCCGAACCTGGGCGATCCGGCGCGCCCTCATCCGTGCAACGAATGTCGATTGATAAAGTTCGTTCCCAGTGAACTGCGGCGCGAGAACTCGCCGTGCCGCTTTATCCCACTCAATGAAAAAGGGCAAACCATTGATTATTTCTATCGCTGCGGCACGCAACTGGAAATAGAAGAAGCCCTCGCCGACTGGTTGCGCATCGAAATTACCCGGATCGAACAGCAGCTTGCGAAATCGATGGATCCGTCGTTGGAGGCACGAGTCGAATTCTCCAAGCTGGCAGAAGCTTAGGGAAACAGGTTGCCTGTCGGTTCGCGCAAAGTGGCGTGCAGCAAACGACGCCACTCAGGAGTTTACGATTTTCTCCAGGGCAGGCTTATTGCGAATGATCAAGGTAGTGCCCTTCAACTGCAACAACTGCTTCTTCTTGAAATCAGAGAATAAGCGGCTGACCGTCTCACGCGTGGTGCCAATCATTTCCGCGATTTCTTCATGCGTGAGCGTCAATTTCAGATGCGCAGGCTCGGTCGCGTTCTCCGCATTGGACGACCACGAGAGTAGTAGCTTTGCAAACTTCTCGGAAGGTGAACTCGTCAACCCTAAGGTGCGGATTTCCTCATACGCGGTGTAGTAGTTACGGCTGAGTTGCTCCGCAACACGCAATGCCACCTCTCCGTATTCGCGCAGGAATTGCAGGAGCGCGTCGCGGGCGATGAAATTGGCCTGGCCCGGCTCCATCATCTCGGCCGTAACCTCATAAGGCCGATTGGAAATGGTCGCGTTCAGACCCAAGACGTCCCCAGCCTCCGAAATCTTGGTAATGATAGTTTTCCCATCGCTCGAAGATGTAAAGAGTTTCGCCTTTCCCGCACAGAGCACGAACACCCCACGCGGTTGTTGGCCCTCGATGAATAGCATGGTCGATTTCGGATAAACCGCAGTGGACTTGATTTCATTCAGTTTTTGTACTGCAGGCAAAGGTAAATTGCAGAATAAATGCTCCTCCCGTACGGGACAGATGAGGCAGTTATCGATGATATTCAAGCCGTAAGGCGCGCGCATTCAGCACATTCCAAGTGAGCGTATTGTAGCATCCGTTGTGTGATTGGCATCACGAACGCCGTGATCTCGACCACCGCTTTATGGGGTCCGCTGGCACAGAATCATCAAGAACAAGGGCTTGCTCTAACGGTGACATTCCGATCCTCAGAATCGGTTGGCGGAGTAGCAACCACGCCTTTTTGGAAAACGCAGGCAGGACCCGGAGTACTGAATGGAAAATGAACATAAGCACCACGTTGTAGCTTGGTGGACGTGCGGCCAGGCAGGCATCGCCAAGTCCGATTCGGCCCCTAACGCAATCCATTTCACCGCGCCGCCGGAGTTCGGCGGTCTCGAAGGCAGGTGGACACCCGAAGACCTTTTGATGGCCGCGCTCGCGAGTTGCTTTACGACGACGTTCCACGCAATCGCGGGGTGCTCGAACTTCGAATACACGGACTTGGAGTGGAAGCGGAGGGAACCGTCGATAAAACGGGCTATGGCTATTGCTTCAGCGAGATTATCATCCGTCCCAGCCTGACGATTCCCAATAAAGAGCAACGGGAGCGGGCGATAAGTCTCTTGGATAAAGCCAAGGCGCTGTGCCTGGTCTCGCGTGCACTGGCAACAGCGCAGAACTTCGACGCCCGGATCGAGATCAGCAAGCATTCACACCAGTCGGAGGATCTTGGGATACATGTCTGCTGATATCCTTGGCCGGGAGAGTTTTGTGAGTCACATGCAAGGAAGTTTGGGTGAGCGAACACAGACTGCCGGATTTCCGCGACTATGCGGCCGACGTGCCGTCGCCCGGTGCACCCGGCATCGGCGACACGCATGTGCTCGGACCCTTCCTGCGCGTTGTGGCAAAGCTGAACAGTGAGCAGCGGAATTTCCGGGTCTTTGGCCCTGACGAGACAATCTCCAACGGCCTGGAAGCCGTCTTCGAAGTGACCAAACGCCAGTGGGACGCCGCGACCGTGCCGAACGACGAATTTCTCGCGCCGGACGGGCGGGTGATGGAAATGCTCAGCGAGCACCAATGCGAGGGCTGGCTCGAAGGCTACCTGCTCACTGGACGGCATGGACTCTTCAACTGCTACGAGGCCTTTATTCACATCGTCGATTCGATGTTCAACCAGCACGCCAAGTGGTTGAAGGTCACATCGCGTCTCTTACAATGCCGGCGCTGTCAAGTACTTTTTTCCCACACTGCTCCATCCGCTCGGAAATGAGCGCCATTTCGCTCTCGTAGAAATAGGTGCCATACCAACCAAGGCTCGTTCGTAATCAGTTCAGGTCAGAATCTCGGTCCGACCCATGCATCTCTTCGGTCAAAACTTCGATCATGATTACTACTTCGAACTCCTCCCGAAAGAGGAGCGGGCTGCCCAATCAATTGCTCGATGTTCTACTTCACACCATCGCGATGTCCGGGCTGGCCCGCGTGCGAACCGAACTTTCTTAACTGCTCGTAATCCCATCCCTTGCGCCACATCCAGTAGAGAGCGATAGCCAGTCTCCGCGCCATCGCCACCTTGGCGATTTTCCTTCCGCGCCTCATCGTCAAATGGACATACTTATTGCGCCATTCTGGAATGCTGCGCGCTGTAACTTGGGCCGCTTCCACCAGCAAAAAGCGCAATATCGAACTTCCTTGCTTCGTGATATGGCCCAGTCGTCGCCGATTTCCGCTTGAGTCCTCCAAGGGTACTAACCCCAAATACGCCGCGATCTGCTTCCCGCACTGAAATCGCTCCGTCCTTCCGATGATTAATACGAAGGCTAAGGCTGTCAGTGCACCCACTCCAGGATGCGTCCGCAAGCGCCGTGCCTCCGGACATTTCTCTACTCCTGCTCGATCGCTTGCGTCAGATCGCTAATGGTCGGGTTCAACCGATCCAGCAGCTGCAGCAGATCTTCCCGTCGCCGGCTCGCCCAAGGGGCTAAACGAAAGGCTTCTAATTGTTGTCGTCCTTTCTCCGGCCACAATTTCTTCTTGCAGCGTAAGCCTTCGTTCAGAGCCACCGCTTGCAGCTGGTTCATGATGCGCGTGCGCTTCTCCCCACTCGCTACCCAGATCTTGGGAAAACGATTCTCCATCAGCAACTGCAGAATATGCTGCGCATCCTGCCGATCCGTCTTCTGCTTGCGTTCGCGCTTCCTGGCGATCTCGGTGGCGTCCCCGACCCACAACTCGAAGTTCAGTTCCGCCAGGAGTCGCTCAAACCAGCGTGCATGCCCACTCGCTTCCATTCCCCTCCAGTATGCGCGAGCATCTGCCCAACCTGAAAATCCGAATGGTCAACGTCGTCGACCTCATGAAGCTGCAGCCGCAAACCGAGCACCCACACGGACTAAGCGACATGGATTTCGATGATCTCTTCACCAAGAACAAACCGGTCATCTTCGCCTTCCATGCCTACCCGTGGTTGATCCACCGGCTGACCTACCGCCGCACCAACCACAATAACATTCACGTCCACGGCTACAAGGAAGAGGACACGATAACCACGCCCTTCGACATGACGGGTGCTGAACGATCTGGACCGCTTCCACCTGGTGATGGACGTCATCGACCGCGGGCCGCAGACCGGCGAGAAGGGCATCTACCTGAAGCAGCAACTCAAAGACAAGCTGGTCGACCACAAGCAATACATTCGACAAATACGGCGAGGACCTGCCGGAAATCCGGAACTGGAAATGGAGTAACGGCCAATGAATACACAAGCGCTTACCAGGCGGAGAATGGTCGCTGGCGACAAAGGACTGCTCGCGATGGATGAGAGTAATCCAACCCTGCAATAAACGATTTGCCGAGTGGGGAACTCCCCAGAACGCGGAGACTCGGCGCAACTGTCGGGACATGATTGTGCCCACGCCCGCTCTCGGTGAGTCGATTAGTGGCTCGATCTCTACGACGAAGCTCTTACTTCAAAGCTGTGCGGGGACTCCGGGAGGGTTGGACATCGGTATCCCGTACGGAAGGAGAGCGCCCACTTGAGTTTCGCGAGGTGCTTGGCAACTGACCGCAGACTATGAGTCGAGTGCCCAGGTCAAAACTTGTTTTTTCAGAAATCTAGATTAGCCAACCAGCAGCCCTCATCGAATCCACAAGCGGTTTCTTACAATTATGAGCAACATTGCACATCTTTCGTGATCACGAATCTGACAAGATACTCTCGCAAGGGTCAAAACGTCTGTTTCAGACTGGTGTTTTAGTGGCGTCGTCGAAACGAGTCCGAAGGCAAATGAGTCGTGTGTCAGAGCCTAGGGCCGCTGCTTCGACACGTGAGAAGCTGGTGGAAGCCGCCGGTCACGTCTTCGCCGAGCGCGGCTATCACGCGACCACGGTGCGGGAAATCGTCAAGCGCTCGGGCGCCAATCTCGCAGCAGTCAACTATCACTTCGGCGACAAATTAGGTTTGTATACCGAGGTGTTGAAGCAGTTGGTGCGCGCGGCCCGAGCGAATGCAATCAACAGGGCGCTTGAGCAGAATGCACCTCCAGAGGAAATCTTGCGGGCGGTCATCGCAACTCGCCTACAGAGCGTGACTAGACCCGACTTGCAGGACTTGCACTTCCGAATCGTGATGCACGAACTTGTGCAGCCCACGCCGGCGCTTTCGCGAATCGTCAATGAAGTAACGCGGCCGATTTATGAGCGACTACTCGAATTGGTCGGAGGGATCATCGATTTGCCTCCCAAGAATGAGAAGACCCGGCTGTGTGTAAACAGCATCATGGGACAGGTTCTCTTCTACATTCTGGCGGGACCTCTACTGATGCGACTTTGGCCAGAGTTAGAAATGACACAAGAGCAGGTGGACCGGATCGCTAAGCATATTGGGGACTTTTCGCTGACGTATCTTCGACAAGCAAATTCTGGGGATCGACGAGCTACTGTGTCGGGCAGGCGAGGTGAGAAATGACGGAACAACTGGTGATCGACAGGCCTCAAGAACTTCCAAAGCAGGAACCGCAACCAGAACCCCATCTAGATCAGCAACCTGCGCCTGTGGGAACGCAACTCGAACCAAAACCTGCGCCGGTGGTGGAAAAGGTGTCTGAAATAGTCCAGCAATTGAAGCAAGAGCGGGAACGAGCACAGAAGGAAGTCCAAACCTTTGATGCGGCGATTACGGCCTTGGGGAGTCATGGTCCCAATGGGCAGCCAGCCCAAACAAAGCCCCAGTCTGTTCCTGCCGTAGCGCCGCCATCCCAAACAAAACCCCAACCGGCTCCTGTGGCAGGGCAGCCACTCCAACCAAAGCCACAACCTGTTCCTGCGGCGGCGAACCCAGCACAATCAAACCCGCAATCTGCCCCTGCGGTAGCGCAGCCAGGTCAAGCCGAACCAAAACCTGCCGCGCCGGCGGTGGGAAACGTGTCTGAAGTAGTCGAGCAATTGAAGCAAGAGCGGGACCGCGCACAGAAGGAAGTCAAGACTCTTGATGCGGCGATTACGGCCTTAGGGAGTAATGGTTCGAATGCGCAGCCACTCCAACCAAACCCGCAAGCTGTTCCTGCCGCTGCCGCAGCGCCGCCATCCCAAACAAAAGCGCAACCGCCGCCTGCGGCTGGGCAGCCAGCCCAACCGGACCAGCAAGCTGCGCCTGCACCGGCGAATCCAGCGCAACCAAATCCCCAATCTGCTCCTGCCGCAGCGCAGCCAGGTCAAGCACAACCAAAACCTGCGCCGGCCGATGCGAAGCCACCCCACTCGATGGCCCGTCGCATCATTGTTCCGTTGGTTGTCGTTCTGATTCTGGCTGCGGTCGGATTTGGCGTTTGGAGAGTGTTCTTCTACGTTCCTCCGCTACCAGCGAACATCGTTCCGCTCAGTGGTCGAATCGAAGGTGACGACTCGGCTGTGTCCCCCAAGACGAGCGGACGTATTCTCGAAATCCGAGTGCGCGAGGGAGACCGTGTATCCACTGGAGACATCATCGCCGTGCTCGACGACGAACAATTGAGAGCGCGCATAGAGCAAGCACAAGCCGAAGTTCAGCAAGCGCAAGCCAAGGCCAGGTCCGCGCGAGACCAGATTGCGGTCCTCAATGAACAGTTGCGGCAGGAAGAGGCGAACGTTGTCCAACAAGAAGCCGCCCAGGACATTGCCAGCTTCGACAAGGAGGCATACACGCGACTGGCGCTATCGGGAGCCGTAGCCGAGCGTCAAGGAAAACAGGCAGTGTCAACCGCCGACCAACAGGCGGCGGCTGTGGCTGGCGCCAAACGCCGCGTGGCAGGAGTGAACATGCAGCTGGCGCAGCAGCAGGCGACCATTGCCGACGCGATGGCGAGCCTTGGTCATACACAGGCGCAGCTCACTGAGGCCATGGAAAATCGCCAGGATCTGACCGTGAAAGCGCCGTTTGACGGGACGGTCGTAACGCGCGTGGCGGAGCCGGGAGAGGTGATTACTTCCGGAACCCCGGTCATTACTCTGCTGGATCTGAGCAAGGTGTACCTGCGAGGTTTTGTTCCCGAGGGACAGATCGGCAAGGTCAAGGTCGGCCAGGCTGCGCATATTTACCTGGATTCGAATCCCAAGCAACCGGTCGACGCATACGTTTCGCGCATCGACCCGGAAGCGACGTTCACTCCCGAGAACACCTATTTCCGCGACGACCGTGTGAAACAAGTCGTCGGGCTAAAGCTGCAGCTGAAAGGAGCCCTGGGATATGCCAAACCGGGTATGCCGGCTGACGGCGAGGTCCTGGTTGCGGGCGATCAGTGGCCCGAGGAAAAGCGCAAATGACGGCCGCGACTTCCACCCCGCTAACTTCCAAACCTGGTTCCGACAAACCTGGCTCCGATGGTTCGGCCACGAGTGCCATACGAATCAGCGAGCTTTGGAAACGCTACGGCAAACTAGAAGCCGTTCGCGGAATCAGTTTTGAGGTGGGCAAAGGCGAGATCTTCGGCTTGATCGGCCCCGATGGTGCGGGAAAAACCTCGACGTTTCAGGTTCTCGCCGGGGTCATGGAAGCGAGCTCGGGATCAGCTGAGATTTTTGGCCAACCAGCGCGCGAGGCCCGCTCCCAGACAGGTTATCTGACGCAAGCATTCAGCTTGTACCCCGATCTTACGGTTCTCGAAAACATTCGCTACGTCGGCGACTTGCGCCGCGTCGCATCCGACGACATCGTGAAGCGAGGCCGCCAGTATCTGCAGATGTTCGACATGGATCGTTTCTCAGGCCGCCTGGCTGGACAGTTAAGCGGCGGAATGAAGCAGAAGCTATCGCTGGCTTGCGCCTTGGTGCCTCAACCTCGCGTGCTCGTGCTCGATGAGCCTACCACCGGCGTGGACCCAGTATCACGGCGCGAGTTTTGGGATGCTCTGGCGCATTTGGCCGCCGAGGGCCTATCTATCCTGATTTCGACGCCGTACATGGATGAGGCTGAGAGGTGCCATCGGATCGCGCTCATTCACAAAGGCGAGATCCAGCAAATCGGCACTCCGGCCGAATTACGAGAGAGTCTGGGCGCCAAGCGACTGGAAGTCCGCGTCGACAACTTGAGCGAAGCCGAGCGCGTGCTGTCAGAGGTATGTGGTCCACAGAAAGACATCATGGATGTGGAGCGTTTTGGTGACCGTCTTGACGTTCTGGCACACGACCCGGACAAAGCGCGCCAGATCGTTGAAGAACTCAGTAGCAAAGCCGGCCTGCACGTTAACGACGTTCGCGTCGATGAACCGACTCTTGAGAACGTGTTCGTCGCCGGCCTGCGAGCTCTAGGCGAAGACTCGAAAAATCCACCGTTTCCCGGGCACCACGACCACTCGAACCTGCGCGGCCAAATTGCGGTCGGAGCTGAAAATCTGACGAAACAATTCGGAGCGTTCACTGCGGTAAAGAATGTAACCCTTGAGATTCCTTATGGAGAAATCTACGGCCTTCTGGGCGCCAATGGCGCTGGCAAGACAACCACGATCAGGATGTTGTGCGGACTGCTTGAGGCTACAAGCGGAAGCATGCGGTTGGCCGGCGAGCAAGGCAACCTCCGCTCGGAAAGCATTCGCCAGCAGATCGGTTACATGTCGCAGAAGTTCTCCCTGTACAACGATATGACCATCCGAGAAAATCTCAGCTTTTTCGCTGGCGTCTACGGCGTGCCCGCGAGCGAGCGCGACGAGAAAATCCGCTGGGTGGTGTCGTTCTCGGGACTCGAAGGGAAGGAAGACCAGATTACTGGCAGTCTGCCCGGAGGCTGGAAGCAGCGTGTCGCCTTCGGCGCCGCAATCATGCACGAACCGAGCGTGCTCTTCCTCGATGAGCCGACCTCTGGGGTTGATCCTCTGGCCCGGCGAGCTTTCTGGGTGATGATCAACCGCCTGGCAGATGCCGGTACGGCGATTCTTGTGACTACGCATTACCTCGAAGAGTCGGAACAATGTAACCGCCTGGGATTCATGGCCGGCGGAGAACTGGTGGCACAAGGAACTCCAAGCGGCATCAAGAGCGCGCAAACCGGCCATTTACTTGAATTCATCGTCGACCAACCGCAGCACGCCGCCGACGTGCTGAAGAGCGACACCGAGCGTTGGCGAGTTTCCCTGTTTGGCGATCGGCTCCATGTGGTCACGGACGAAGATGTTGAGGCAGGCAAACGAACCACGACCGAGAAGCTTGCAAGCAATGGAATCAGCGTAATCAGCGCGCGCGAAGAACCCTTTTCGCTCGAAGACGTATTCATCAACGTGATCGAAAAAGCGCGCCAGCAGGGAAAGGCTGCACCGGACGAATGAACAGGAAGGAGAGCGTGCGATGCGACGCATAGTTGCGCAAGCCCGCAAAGAGCTGACTCAGATCTGTCGCGACTGGCGGACGCTGGCTCTCGCCCTGGTGCTTCCTCTGGTTTTGTTGCTCCTGATGAGTGTGGCCCTTTCGTTGACCGTAAACAATCTTCCGATCATCGTGCAGGACTTTGACGACTCACCCGCTTCCCGCGATTTTGTGGACGCGATTCGTGCTTCCATTAGTCTTACTGTCGTGTCCTGGCCGATTGATCGACCACCCGAAGAGGCTCTCAGCTCAAACACGGCTCGGGCGGTCCTGATCATTCCGTCCCATTTCGGAAGAGACATGGCGCGAGGAGTGAATTCTCCCGTTCAATTGCTGCTGGACGCCTCTGACGCCAATACCGCAAGACTCACGGCGGGTTATGCCAACGAAATTACGCGTGCCTACAATCAACGTGTCGCTGGCACTCAAGGCATCACGCTGGTCCAAACCGCCATACGCCTCTGGTACAACCCAGGACTCTCCTCCAAAAAGTTTTACGGCCCAGGGATCTTCGTGCTGGGACTCTCGATGTTCCCCCCGTTGCTGGCCTCTCTCGCCATGGCAAAAGAATCGGAACTGAAGACAATCCTTCAAGTTTATGTCTCCAGCATCTCCGCGCACGAATTCCTGCTGGGAAAGATTCTTGCCTTCATGGTAGTCGCGCTCGCCGAGTGCGGGCTCATGCTCGTCCTCCTGTTCACATATTTTGGTTTGGGTCTGGCGGGCGACCCAACCCCCTTCATCGTCGCCACGATTCTGTACACGTTCTGCGTGGCGGCCTTTGGAATCATGGTGGGGGCGACGATTCCGAGCCAGGTCGCGGCCATGCAAATCGTGGCCCTCGGCGGCTTTCTTCTGGTGTTTCTGCTCTCCGGTCTGATTTTTCCCATTGAGAACATCCCTATTGGATTGCGTTGGATTTCGACCATCATGTGGGGCCGGTACTACATCGAGGTCGTGCGGGATGCACTACTCCAAGGGGGCGGCTGGCCTGCCGACTGGTGGAAGGTGACGATCATCGGCATCATCGGGTCACTCTTCTACGGGGTTGGATGGTACAGCATGCGGCGAATGCAGCTCAAAGCGTAAGCGAGTGACGAATCCCTTCAAAAACGTCTTCAATCAGCGGTTCCGCGCGCTCGTCCGCAAAGAGTTCAACGAGATCCGGCGCGACCGCCGTCTGATGCTTTCTTTGCTTCTTCCTCCGGTCTTGCAACTGACGCTGTTTGGGTTCGCGCTGAGCGCGTTGGTGTCAGATCTTCGCCTCGGTGTCGTCGATGAAAGCAAGACTCCGGAGAGCCGCGAATTGGTCGCGACCCTTACCGAGAGCGAAGCTTTCCGCCTTGGAGGCTACTATTTTTCGGTGAATGAACTCGGGGATTCCATCAGTCGGGCCAGCGTAGATGCAGGAGTGGTCATCCCCTACGATTATGCCCGCGAGTTGCACCGCGGACATTCAACCACGGTCCAGTTCCTGCTAAACGCCACGAACGCGAATACCGCCACCATCAGCCAGGGTTATGCGGAAGGCATCATTCAAACTTACACCGCCGGGCTACAGAGCACCGGCATTCATGCCAGCCTCCAGCAGGTTGCCGCGTACGAGATAAGCCGCCGAGGACAAGTGCAAGTCATGCCGGCTTACATCTACAACCCAGGCCTGATTGATTCCTGGTTCATCGCGACGGGTGTTTTTGGGCTCTTGATGATTATGAACAGTTCATTGGTTGCCTCCGCAGCGATGGTGAGAGAGCGCGAAACCGGGACGATGGAGCAACTGCTCATGTCTCCCGCCAGCACGACCGAGATTATCATCGCCAAGATCGTACCCCTATTTGCCTTGCTCTGCATCATGATGCTGATGTGCATTGGGACACTCAAAATCGCATTTCACATCCCGTTTCACGGCAGCTTGCCCTACGTTTTATTTGGCGGCATGTTGTGTATTTTGTCCGGAATCAGTATTGGCACGGTGATTGCAACTTTCAGCAAGTCGGCCCAGCAAGCGCAACTGACTGCCTTCTTTATCAACCCCCCGTTGTCTTCTCTATCGGGAGCTCTGAGCCCGGTCGAAGCGATGCCGCGATGGATGCAATCCTTGACGATCCTTAATCCCATTCACCATTTCGCGACCATCGCCCGCAGCGGGATGCTCAAAGGAAGTGGGATCGTCGCGCTCTGGCCCAATTTCCTGGCCTTGTTGATTTTTACCATCGTCCTGGTTGCACTCAGCGTCTGGCGATTTGGCAAACAACTCAGTTAGGAAAGAAAGGCAACGGTCAATTGTCTATGAGGAAGACGAAACTGAACACGCTGCTGAGTCGCCTGAAGACGACTGCCACATTGACCCTGTTCAGCCTGTGCATTGCAGCCGGAAACTCATCTGCCCAGACAGCGCCGTCCCAATCCCAGGGCACGCAAGCAACGCAGTTGCCTCTGTCGGGCCGAAGCAGTCAGAGCGGCTCAGTGACGGCCACGCAGTCAACCACTCCGGGGGTAGCGAGCACGGTCAACACTCTCAATCCCACGGTTCAAGTTCAGGGTGCTTACTCGGGAAGCACATCTGGTATTTCCAACATGCCGTTTGCGGGCAAGCTGTCTTTGCGAGACGCCATCCGCCGGGGGCTTGAGTACAATCTTGGACCAGTTGGACTCGCCCAAGCTGTGCGTCAGGCACACGGGCAAACGCGTGTGGCACGCAGCGTACTACTCCCCAACCTCACCGGCGACCTGGCCGAAACCGTCCAGCAGACCAGCTTGTCAGCCGAGGGCTTTAAGTTCAAGCTTCCAGGCTTCACTTTGCCGTCTATCATAGGGCCCTACAACTACATCGATTTGCGGGCCCGTCTCACGCAAACCGTCGTGGATCTCACAGCGTGGAAAAACTACAAATCGGCCGATGAAAGCTTCCATGCAAACCAACTCTCGGCTCAAGATTCTCGCGATCTCGTGGTCTTAGCCGTCGGGGGCGCTTATCTTTTGGTCATTGCCGACAAAGCCAGAGTGCAATCAGCCCTTGCTCAACTCGACACAGCCAACGCTCTCTATCAACAGGCATCACAGCAACGAGCAGTAGGCGTAATGGCTCAAGTGGATGTCGATCGCAGTCAGGTGCAAGCCCTCACCCAACAACAGCGAGTAACTTCACTGCAGAACGATCTTGCGAAGCAGAAGATCAACCTGGCGCGGATGACCGGGTTGCCGCCCAACGATCAGTACGACCTCTCCGATGAAGTCCCATTCTCGACTGCGCCGCCGATTACCATGGAGGAGGCGTTCAGACAGGCCTTCGAGCAACGACCGGATCTAAAGGCAGCCGCGGCTCAAGTCCGGGCCGCCGAACTCGCGCGATCCGCTGCGCGGGCTGAACGACTACCGTCTCTTGGGGTGAACGCCGATTATGGGGTGATCGGAACCACTCCGGACCACTCTCACGGTACGTTCTCGGTTACTGGAACGCTGAGCTTCCAAATCTGGCAGGGCGGCCGGACGGGCGGCGATATCGAGCAAGCCGATGCCACCCTAACGCAAAGACGCGCCGAACTCGAAGATTTCAAACTGCAGGTAGAGGGCGACATTCGAAAAGTCTATCTCGACTTAGAGGCGGCAACCAGCGAGGTGGAAGTGGCGCAGAAGAATGCGCAGCTCGCCAAGGAGACTCTCGATCTCACGCGGCAGCGTTTCGCGGCAGGTGTGGCCGACAGCGTCGAACTGGTTCAATCGCAGGAGGCGCTGGCGGGAGCGGAGCTTGACTATATCAACAGCGTGTTCTCCCACAACGTCGCCAAACTAAGCCTTGCTCGCTCCCTGGGCCGCGCAGCGGAAAACCTGCCGAAGTTCCTTAGTACCCCATGAAATTCGCGCGTGGGGGATGGTTGCACCATGTTTCGTGGTCGGCGAGTTCCTTGGTCCGTCATTATCAACCCGCGTTGATGTTAGACGCGTGACGGGGCATTCCTCTCAGTTTCATGCCATTGGATTCTGTATCGGCGTAGATAAAATGTTGGTTCCCTTCAGAAAGAAGACGAAGAAACAACCGGCCAAAAACAACACTCGCCGACCTCATTCAAGGAAATAGCGGCGAAGCCGAGAGTGACTGGGCGAGATTAACAGCACACTCGCGGGGCGGAGTCTCTAATTTAATTTAGTCGTGGAGAACAACGTTGAGAAGGGAACTGTGAACCTGCAAGACATCACCAGCGTGATAATCAATGAATCCCAATTTCCTAAACCTGTTCATGAAGAAGCCCACCCGCGAGCGAGTTGTACCCACCATCTCTGCCAGCGTCTCCTGACTGATTCTGGGAATAGCAATTTCGTACTTGCCTTATTTGCCGAAGTGAGCGAGCAATGCGAGCATCCGGGCAAGTCTCTCTTCGCTGGAATTGAAGAGTTGGTCAACCAAATCCTCTTGATATCGGACGTTCCGTGTCAAACGCAATCGGCTCGAAGAAGCATTCAGCTGGAGATTGCAGTCAATGTTTATACCGCGATGACGGAAGCAACGCTGTTCCATTTCGCTCACTCGTTGGCGAATAGCGTCAAAGCTCGACCCGACATGCTCAACCTCGACGCCGGCGCCCCTCCACGGAAAAATAGATTGCGTGAGCAAAACTGCACAGTTTTCGTATGTAGGCGGAGAGAGAATCCACAAAGCCGCGATTCAACGTGATCATCTAGGCTCAGACCCTACTGCAATGACGTGATCCGGATCCCCAACGATGAAATCGAGAATTAGGACGAAACCATGGCTTACCAAAGTGTTAACCCCTATGACGGCAAGATCCTGAAGACGTTCGAGGAACTCACCGACAAGGAGCTCGAGATCGCGCTTGAAACCGCAGCAACCTGCTTCGAGGCCTGGCGGCACACGACTTTTGCGCAGCGAGCGGCCGTGGTCGCGAAAGCGGCCGCGATTATGCGCGCTCGCATCGACGAGTTCGCTCGCCCGGTGACGCTCGAAATGGGCAAGCTCATTGGCCAGGCCCGCGGCGAAGTGGTGCTCAGCGCGGACATCATCGACTACTATGCCAAAAACGCCGAACGCTTCCTCGCACCAGAGCGCCTCAAGCCGAGTTCGGGTGAAGCAGAGGTCGAAAGCAGCCCGTTCGGCGTGCTCTTCGGCGTCCAGCCCTGGAACTTTCCCTACTACCAGCTTGCGCGCTTCGCCGCGCCCAACCTGATGGCGGGCAATGTCGTTATGGTGAAACATGCAGGCTGCGTTCCGCAGTGTGCCATCGCCTTTGAGAAGCTGTGGGTGGAGGGGGGTGCGCCAGTCGGCGCCTATACCAACCTGCTGATCTCCCACGATCAGGTGAACCGCGTGATCGACGACCCTCGGATCAAAGGTGTGGCGTTGACAGGCAGCGTGGAAGCCGGCAAGAGCGTTGCGGGGAGATCTGGACAAAACCTGAAGAAGTCGACGATGGAGCTTGGCGGCAGCGACGCCTTCATCGTGCTCGAGGATGCCGATCTAGAAAAGACGGTCAAGTGGGCGGTCTGGGGCAAGATGAACAACACTGGCCAGTGCTGCGTCGCGGCCAAGCGATTCATCGTGGTCGAAGAGTTGGCCGACCGCTTTCTCGGCAAGTTCCAAACCGCGCTGGCCGCGCTCAAACCAGGAGACCCCATGGACGAGGCTACAACCCTCGGCCCCCTGTCCACGGAAGCAGCCCTGGTACAGCTGCTTGGCCAGGTCGAAGGAGCGGTGGCCAAGGGCGCCAACCTGGTGATGGGCGGAAAACGCATCGATCGCCCGGGTTCATTCATGCAGCCGACGATTCTTACCAACATCAAGCCCGACAATCCCGCCTTTAGGGAAGAATTCTTCGGGCCGGTCGCCCTCTTCTTCCGAGTCAAGAACGAGGACGAGGCGGTCGCGCTTGCCAACGACTCGGATTTCGGGTTGGGGGGCTCGGTGTTTACTAAGGACATTGCGCGCGGCAAACGCGTGGCGAGCCGGGTGGACACCGGCATGATGTTTGTAAATCACCCGACCTGGACGAGGCCGGATTTGCCGTTCGGCGGGATCAAGGACTCCGGCTACGGGCGCGAGCTTAGCAGCATGGGCATCCAGGAGTTTGTGAACAA
>Ga0302324_100015137_pt1 | contig 15488 bp, 15 predicted proteins | sample Palsa_T0_1_FD_201949 | JGI IMG/M metagenome (GOLD analysis project Ga0302324, IMG submission 201949) | Peat permafrost microbial communities from Stordalen Mire near Abisko, Sweden - Palsa_T0_1 | ecosystem: Environmental > Terrestrial > Soil > Palsa > Peat permafrost | place: Sweden: Abisko...
CGTCGGCGGTAGCGCGACCAGTAAGTCCTACACACCGACCGCTGCCGGAACCGACTACTGGGTCGATACCTACGACGGCGACAGCAACAACCAGGCCGTGACCAGCGCCACCAACGCCGAGCCGGTGAAGGTGACCGTGACACCCGCATCGCTGTGCCTGCTCACCGGGCGGTACGTCGAGGGCTCCGCGAAGTTCCAGGCGTTGCCGCCGGCGCAGCAACGCCTGATCGAGGCACTCGTCACGGCTGGGTGCCAACCGCTGAACAACATCACCGCTCGCCTCACCCCGAAGCAGACTGCGGCCTTGATCGCGGCCTACGACACCGCGGTCAATCGACTCGCCGCTACCGGCTGGCTGACCCCTGGGCAGGCAAGCAACCTCAAAGCCCTCGCCGCAGCACTCTGAACCACCGCTCATCGAAAGGGGCGTCCCACGAAGGTGTGGGGCGCCCGGCGCCTGCGGACAATCGCAATCCCCAAATGCGATCGCCGGCTCAGCCACGATCCGGACGATCGCGTCGGCGGCCAAGCGATCGTCCGCGTGGCCGGTGCCTGACGATCCCTCCGCCGCGATTCCGATCGTCCGCGGGTCCTCCTCGCGGACGAACACCTCGGCGGCGAGGTACTCGCCCGGTCCGGCGCGGCAGAGAGACGCGGCTGCGGGGCGCGGGATGCGTTGGCCGCCACCGGAGCTGCGTCGTCTCGTCATCGCTGGCACCGGGCCCGTCCGGCCGCTCAGCGCTCTGCCTGAGAGTGCAGCGCACGCGACGCAGGCCAGCGGCGTCCTGTGGCTGGTGGTCGCGGTTCGTCCGGTTTGACCACGGGCATCCAGCCCGTGGTCAAACCGGACGTGGGGGCGTGCACGGTGCTGAGCAGGCTCACACTCAAGGAATCTCGTCTCTGGATCCAGCCGCCCACGATCGGGACCGCGAGGCCGGCGACGTCGCCGATGTACCGCGTCAGCCGGACGAGCGTCGGGCTGGTCGGGTCCTGCCGCTCTCGGCCTGATATTGGGCCCACTGTGCGATCTCGGAGCGCAGCCAGAGCTTTGTGCGGCCGCCGCCGAGATTCACGATGGGGCGGGGCATGTCTCCATACCGGCGTTGGTATTGGCTCACCGTGTTGCGATGCGCAAGGCCGAGAATCTCGGCGACGCCGTGTGCGTCAAGGAGATCGTCCGAATCGATCCAGGGAGTCATGTCCATCAGCCTACTTCCGTAGGCGGATCCGTCCGAAGCGCACGCTAGCCTACTTACGTAAGCAAAGGAGCGGCCCCGGCGATGCAGCCACATCCCGGGGCCTGGCCGAGACCTAAAGGGAGGTCACGACAATGTCAGCGTACGCCACGAGCGAGAAGCGCCTAACGGGACGCCTGCCGGAGCCGACGAACGAAGAGTGAGCCGGGTTCCGGGAACGCGGCGGCCGTCGACGAGCTGTTGGCGCAACCGGTGGAGCGGGTCGCGGCAGCCGTTGTCGAGCGACTCGCGCACAACCATGAGACGAGCGGCGACGAGTGGCTGGACTCAAGACACGCCGCGGTTTATCTCGGGGTGCACCGGGACACGCTGCGACGTCTTGCGGCGGAGCGCGCGATCCCGTCTGAGCAGGATGGGCGGGGATGCAAACTCTACTTCCGCCGCTCGGACCTCGATGACTGGCGGCGCGGCGGCGGTGGACCACGCCACCTGGGAGCCACCCTGCGGCCGGTCGCGTAGAGGACCAACCATGACGGCCAGCAGTTCAGGACCTCGTCGAGAGCGGGTCGAGCGCAACATCTACCGCCGCGTGTCCGGGATCTACGAGGTCGGGTTCAGAGACGCCGGAGGCAGACAGCGGTGGCGAACCGTCGACGGTGGCATCACCGCGGCACGAGCAGTCCGTGATCAGCTCCTCGCGCAACGCGGACGCGGCGAGCGGGTCGCGGACAACGGAAGGCTTCGCTTCGGCTATGCAGCTCAACGCTGGCTGGAGGGGCCGGTCGTCGACCTTCGCCCGGCGACGCAGGGCTGCTATCGAAACGCGGTCGAGCAGCATCTACTTGCTCGCTTCGAGACGCATCGACTTGATGCGGTCACGCCTGACGATCTCGCCACGTTAGTGCGGGAGCTCCGTCGCCATGGGCTGGCGGAGTCGACGATCGTGATCGTCGTTGGAGTCGTCAACCGGATCTACCGCTACGCGGCTCGTCGGCTCGGCTGGGCGGGGACCAATCCGGTCTCGCTGATGTTGTCTTCTGAACGGCCGAAGCCATCGCAGGGGCTGCGCCGACGAGTCTTCGAGGGCGCTGAGCTCGAGCAGACGATCGCCGCAGCCGACGAGCCGTACCGCACTCTGTTCACCGTCGCGGCGCTCACGGGCGCACGGCTGTCCGAGCTGCTCGGCCTGAAGTGGGACCGGGTCCGGGTCGATTCGCATGACGACGCCGAAATCGAGTTTGCGTTGCAGGTCGATCGACACGGGACCCTGAGTCCGACAAAGACCGATGGATCCGCGCGGACCGTGCCAATCCCCGAGCAGCGCGCCCGTATCCTCCGCGATCACAAGCTGCGGTCGATGCACGTCGGGCCGATCGACTTTGTATTCGCGACGCGCAGCGGGCGGCCGTTCGGCCAGCGAAACATCGCGCGAGCGCTGCGCATCGCGCAGACGAAGGCCACCACGCCGGCTGGCGAGCCGACGTTCCCGGCGCTCCATGTCCGCGACGAGCACGGCCGGCATGTCAGTCCACCGCACGGAACGATCCCCTCGATGCACAGCTTCCGGCACACCGTCGCGAGCCGCGCACTACTCGCCGGCGAGAGCATCGACGAGATCGCGTTCCTGCTCGGTCACCGCGACGCGAACGTCACTCGCGCCGTCTACGTCCGGGAACTCGCCGACGCGCGTCGGCGAACGATGCGCCGGTCGAGGATGGTCGACGAGTTCGCTGATCTGCTCGGAGGAGCCACCGACGGCGTTTGAAGCTGGACCCGCACCTGGCAGACCGGGGTCAGCGTCCACCGCGAGTGCCACGATCGACTAGTGGCCTGGCCGCCCAAGATCGGTGAGCTCCTCCCGAGCGTGGACGGGGCGTATGGCGTTCGCGAGAAGCTTTGCGACTACTCGCTCAAGCTCAGCCATGCCAGCGGCGGACCGAAGGCTGAAGGGTTCGCACGGGTACTCGCCATTCGATCGGACGATCTGGACTATCTGGCTGGCGAGCTTATCGCCGGCGCGCGGACCGAACCAATCTCCGAGGTTCGCGACCGCGGCGAGAATGGGGTCCTCTGCGAGGTTGTGGTGCCTGTTCGCGGCCTTGGCGATCGAGCCGACCGCGTCGCGCGCGTCCTCACGTCGTGGGAAATCCGATGGGAGGGCGATCCGCCGCGTTTGGTCACGGCGTTCATCACGACTAGGATTCGTCGAAGATGACCGTCGTCAAAAACCGCATCGAGGAGAACGACGTCGTCGCGCTGCGCGAGCGCGTCGGGCCTTGGCGCGCCGGCACGATCGGGACTGCCGTCAGCATCTACGCCGGCGGGGCGCTGGTCGAGGTCTCAGACGAGGAGACTGGCGAGGCGTTCGACATGTTCGACGTTCCGTTCGATCTACTCGAACTGCGTTGGAGCCATCGCACGGGTTGGGTCGACGGCATGGAAGCGTGATGGAAGCGCCAGCGGTCGTGATCGCGTCGCGATCCGATCTACAGGTTTAGAGCTCTTCCCGGATCCACGGGCGATATCGGGATCTGATCGGTAGCCGATCGGCTCCGCGGGCTTTTTGCAAGCAGGAGGTCACCGGTTCGATCCCGATTGGCTCCACTGAAGAAGCACCTGCAAGGAAGCAGTTTTCTGGTTCGTAAGCCGTGCGAGTTGGCGGCCGTTGAGCGCGCTGGTCATCAACTTTGGTCATCAAACCTGAAGTTGTTGGTGGCGACGGCCGAGGGCCGGTGATTTCTAGGAGGGATCGCTTGTTCGGAGGCGTTCGCTTGTCGCTAAGGCGATCACGCCGGCGCCGTCGGACTTGGCGAGCGCTTCCGCGGCGAATGCGGTCGCGGGCTCGTTCGACTACTGGTAAGTCCTACGGCCGCGACGCAATCATGGGGGAAGTGGGGAGCTGGCACGGACGACGGCGGCCGGCCACACCTGGGTTTGGCTGCTCGTCGCGGCGCTCACGACTGCAAGCGGCGGGAGGCGGTAGTGGCAACAGTGCCGAGTCGGCGACGGAGGAGGAGCGAGGCCTCGGCGACGACTTCCGCTCTCGCCCGATTGTTTGCTAAGGCGCTGCAAGCACTGGCCGAACGAGTGCTCGGGCGTGGCGGTCGCCGAGAACATCGACATCGACGCCGAGCCGGCCTCGCCGCGCCTCGGAAGACCGTCGAAGGGATGAGCTCGCGTTGGTGCTTCACGCCTATTGGAGCAGCGCAACAACTTCGCCGCGGGTGACTGCTTCAGCGGCGAAGGAGCGACCCGCCGAGCTCCCGGCGTGCTTGCCGACGTGGTGAGCGAGCACCGATCGTCGGTCCTTAGGCTGACCGTCGGGGCCACGTTCCGGTTGTGCGATTGCGTCCGTCGCGAAGCAGGCGCCCGGCTGGCGACGCCTGTCCCGGCAAGTTGACGCCCACCCCAGTCGCGCTGAAGGCGGCGATGTGTCGTGTCCGCGTTGCGCGGTGACCGGGCTTGCGCAGCGCCCGGCTTGACTCGGCTCGTCTACTTCTGGGTGTTTCCGCGGCGTAGGTAGGTGAGTACCGCGAGCACGCGGCGGTTGTCTTCGCTGGCGGTGGGGATGTCGAGTTTGCTGAAGACGCTGCGGATATGAGTCTCGACGGTTTTCGGGCTGAGCCAGAGCGCCTGGCAGATGCCTTGGTTGGAGCGCCCTTCGGCGATCAGTGTCAGGATCTCTCGCTCGCGTGAGGTCAGGTCGTCCAGCGGGTCGGCGGTTCTGGAGCGGTCGAGGAGTTCTTTGACGATTGTTCGGTCGATGACGCATTCGCCGGATGTGACGCGGTTCAGCGCGTCGAGGAGTTGGTCGACGCGCCCGACGCGCTCTTTGAGTAGGTAGCCGACGCGCGTGGGGTTGTCCTGGATCAGTCGCTGGGCGTAGTTGAACTCGAGGTGCTGGGAGAGAACGAGCACTGCCGTGTGCGGGTGTCGGACGCGGATTTCCTGTGCGGCGCGGAGTCCTTCGTCGGTGTAGGTGGGTGGCATGCGGATGTCGATGAGCGCAGCGTCGGGGTGGTACTGATCGACGCTTGCGATGAGCGTCTCGGCGTTGGAGGCCTTTGCCGTGACCTCCACGTGGTGTTCGGCGAGCAGCAGCGCGAGACCGTCGCGGACGAGCGCGGCGTCGTCTGCTATCACGACCCGCACGGTAGCTCCGCGAGGACCGTCGTTCCGGTGGCTGGGTCGCTGTGGACGTTCAGTGTCCCGTCGAGCGCCTCGACTCGGTCCCGCAGCCCGGCGAGGCCGCCGGTCGGTGTCAGCTCGGCGCCTCCGATGCCGTCATCGCTGACCGTGACTGTCAGCGTGCCGTTGACCTGTTGCAGGTGCACAGTCGCCTTGGAGGCGCCGGCGTGTTTGGCGGTGTTGGTCAATGCCTCCATGGTGAGGAAGTAGGCTGCGAGCTCGATCGCGGCGGGGAGGCGGGATCCAATCGCGCCTTCGATGATGACTGGCAGTGGCGCGCGTCGTGCCATGGTCTCGAGCGCCGCATCCAGCCCTTCCTCGTGGAGCAGTGTCGGGTGGATTCCGCGGGCGAGAGCGCGCAGCTCAGCGAGCGCCTGCTCGAGGTCGTCCTGGGCGCGACGTAGGGTCTCGGCCAGCGTCGGGTCCGCTCGACCGGCGGCCATCCCGAGCGTCACGCAGACCGCGACGAGGCGTTGCTGGGCGCCGTCGTGCAAGTCTCGTTCGATCCGGCGGCGTTCCTCGTCGCCGGCTGTGACAAGGCGTGCTCGTGACGCGCGCACCTCGGCGAGCTGCGCTCGCACGCGGGCCGCGAGGCGCTCGTTCTCGAGCACCAGCCCGGCTGTCGCGCGAACCGACTCGACCAGCGCGGGCTCATCAAGTAACACCGGGTCGTGCACGAGTGCGGCGAGAACCTCATCGCCGGCGCTCAACAGCGTCACCGCCCGGCCCGGGCGGTCAGGCACGGACGCCGGCTGGCCGGAGTCGTCGACGTAGCGGCCATCGTCGAGCCGGTAAGCGAGCGCCAACGTGGGATCTCCGAGCACCCGCGCGAGCCGGTCGCGAAGCATCGGCTCGCCGGCCGTCCGTAGCTCAACGACCAGATCGCTGGCTTGTGTGCGCCGAAGCCGCGACCAGCCGATCGCCGCGACGAACCCGAGCGGGATCAGCCCGATCAGCGCGGTCGAGACCGCGGAGAGCGCTGTCGACGGGCTCTCGCCGGTTAGCGCCTGGCGGGCTAGCCATACCATCGTCAGCGGGAACGCCAGCGTGGCGCCGATCAGCAGCTGCGCCTGCGCTCGACGGCTCGCTCCCCGCAGCGACGCCAACCGCCACACCACGAGTCCCACGGTCGCCAGCAGCACCGCGAAACCAAGCGCCGCTCGGATCCGGCCGATTGTGTCCTCAGCGCTCTGGCTGGACAGGATTGACAGCGCGTCGCGGGAATCGGTGGTGACGAGCGCGGATGCCAACCCGCCCACCGGAGCGGCTAGGTACCCGAGCGAGATCGTGACAAGCGCCAGGGCGGACCACGACCGCCCGTCGGGAAACGACAGGACGAGCTGGACGACCACCGTTAGCCACGCCAGTTCCAGAATCAGCCCTGCGGTCCAAAGGCCAGGCGCGCTGGACCACTGGAGATCGCCGGCGAGCACCAACAGGCCGGCGAGTGCGAGCAGCAACCGTGGGCGCCGCCAGCGCGCACGTCCCGACGCGAGCATGGAAGCACCGACAAGCCCCCAGCTCAGGGCAAGGTCGACCGCGATCACGGCACCCGAAACGCCCGTGCGCAACCCTTCCCAGCCGACAACCAGCCCTAGGACAACCGCGAGCGGAAGCACGAGAACCGGGTCGCGCAACAGCGAGCCGGTCGGCGCCGGTACCGGATCGGCGCTGGAGATCACGCCAACACGCTCGCGAGCGATGTCGCGGACAGCCGCGACTTGGACACAAAGCCGCGGGCGCCGCAACCCGACACGCGCTGCCCGTAGTCCTCCGCCTCACGCGAGGACACCAGCACGACCACCGGGCCGCTCGGATCACGCGAGAGCTGTGCGGCCACGTCGAACCCATTCCCGTCCGGAAGCACTACGTCGAGCAGCACGACGTCGGGCGTCTCAGCGGATACCGACGCGATCGCCTCCCGGGCACCCGCGACCTCACCGCTCACCACATAGCCGGCCTCTTCCAGCAACTCACGTGCGACCGCCCGGAACTCCGGGTGGTCATCGACGATCAGCACGCGAATCGGCATGGCGCCATCGTCGCAGAATCAGTCGCCACCGCCTCAGGGTTTTCCCTGGAATTCCTCCGATCTAAGGGGTATCCCCGAAGCGCACCCCGCGGCCGGTTGGTTTGCTGGCCACATCGCTCGCAACCCACCCTGGAAAGGACCACCATGAGCGGACAAACAGAACAGATGCAGCCCGCCGGTCGACGCTCACGCCGTCGCCTACGGATCATCGCCGTCTCAACTGTGGCTGCGGCGGCCTGCGCGGTGCCGCTCGCCGCGCACGGCACCGGTGCGAACGCGGCCGCAAACGCGCTCGCGGGCTCCCGCCAGATGCATCGACTGGAAGCACGCGGTTACGTCGCATCGGCTTGCACGCGCGAGGGAACGCTGATGGTCAACCCGAACACCGGCCAGCGCGTGACCGTCAACCCTGCGTAGCCCTGGACAGTGACAGGAGCCAGGATCATGATCAAACCGGTGACAACAAGCCACAGCACCCGACGACGCCGCACGCGAACCGCGATCATCGTCGGCTCGCTGCTGGTGGCAGTGGCCGGGTTGATCGCGCTCCTGACGAACGGCCCAACCGAGCAGGCAACCACCAAAGGCGTCACGGCGACCCTGCATCTCCCCGGATCGCCCGACTTCGCGGCGTTCACCCCGGACGGGCTATGGGTCTCAATCCACGGTTCGGTCGCCAAGCAGAACGTCGCGCCCAGCGGACAGCTGCTGCGAATCAATCTCGCCACCGGGGCCGTCCAGCGGACGGTGCGACTGAGCGGATCAACTCCCAATCTCGCACTGGACGGAGACCGCCTCATCGCTGACCCGGGGATAGCCGGCACCTCAACCGTGGGCGCCGCGCCCGGAGAATTGATCGCAGTCGACACCCGCACGGGCGCAACGCTCGCCCGCCGCCACCAGCAGATCGGAGGCGGCCCAATGGCCGTCGGCGAGGGTGCGGTCTGGGAGGTCCTGGAGCATTACGCGAGGACCCCCACCACGCTTGAGCAGCTCAACCCGATAACGCTCGCTCCGATCGCGCCGCCAATGACACTCAGCGCAACCAGCTCCGTGTTCGGTCTGGCCTGGGGCGGCGGGTATGTGTGGGCGACCGAGCACGCCGGCGAAGTGCTCCGAATCGACCCCGCCACCCGGACGATCACCCGCGCTCACGTCGGCGGCTTCCCGATCGGGATCACGGTAGCCGGCGGCAGCGTCTGGGTCATCGACAACGCCAACGCCACCGTCATCCGCCTTGATCCGAGCACTCTGCGCGCGATCGGACAACCAGTCTCGCTTCCCTCAGGCTCCAACTTCTACCTCGGCGCGAGCGACGGCTACCTGTTCATCGCTGACGACAGCGACGGCACGGTCACACGCATCGACACCCACACCGGAGAGACTGCCGGAGCGCCGATCCGAATCGCCCCAGCCAGCCAGATCGGCTTCGGGTCCGCGTACGCGATCGCGCCAGCGGGAACCGCGATTTGGGCGACCAGCCCGAGCTCGGACACAATCTCACGCATCCAAACCAAGCCCTGAAACCGTCAACTCCAGAGCCGCCGGCTCAGCTGAGCGGACCTGGCCTCCACCAGTCGACGGAACGTGGCGCTCGGCGACCCGCTGGCTGAATGGCCACTGAAGCGGCCACCAGACGATCGGCCCTCGGGCTGCTGGTGTCGGACACAGGCGGCCACGCCGCCACCGTCAACATCGACCTCCGTCGCGAGCGGCAAGCCGGCCCCGTTCCGTCTTCGGAGAGGATCGGCTCGTCGCGGCAACACCCCGCGGTGCTTGCTGGCTCTCAGCTAGCAGTCGCGTCGATGCAGAAGTCCTGGGCAATGCCTGGGTCGCGTCTGCAATCACGAAATCTGCAGGCGCGTCGGACGTCAAGTTCGGCGGCGACCGCACTGCTGCTCTTGTTCGGCGGGCGAGCGAAGCGAAAGCCATGTCTTCGTGGCTCCGTCGGCGACAAACGAGAAGTCTGCATCTCCAGCGGACGACCGCAGAGCGCCGCGCGAACCGTCCGTCAGCTTTGGCTGCTCTCGACGCCTCAAGCGGTCGCCAGTCGGCTGCCGCCTCGACCCTCGGACGGAGGGCACCCGTCCAGTCGCCGCGTCACGCTCGGTCGAGCGCGTATAGGTGCCACTCGCCGGGGACTCCCTTGAGCTCTGCGGGACCCCGCTCCTGAAACTGAAGGCCAGAGCCGGTGACGAGATCCTTGACGGTGCGTGAGACGAGCACCTCGCCAGCCCCTGCGCGCGCTCCGACACGGGCGCCGATATGCACCGCCATGCCCGCGATGTCTCCGGCGCGTAGCTCGCATTCCCCGGTGTGCACGCCTGCGCGTACCTCGATTCCCAGCGGCCGCACTTGATCGGTGATCGACGCCGCGCATTGGACCGCTCGTCCCGGACCGTCGAACGCGGCCAGGAAGCCGTCGCCGGTCTGCTTGATCTCGCGGCCGTGGAAGCGCGCCAGCTCTTTGCGGACCAGCTCGTCGTGGCGTTCGAGGATCCCGCGCCACTCACGGTCGCCCAAGGCCGCGGCGCGTTCGGTTGAGGAGACGATGTCCGTGAACAACACGGTCGCGAGTACCCGCTCCGGTTCGTGCTCCCGCCGCACACCGGTGATGAACTCCTCGACCTCGTCGAGCAGCGCGTCCTGATCTCCGGCGAACGCCAGATGGTCAGCGCCGTCGAGCTCAACGAACCGGGCCTGCGGGATCGCCTCAGCGAGCGCGCGGCCGTTGTCCACACGGATCAGCCGGTCGCCGGAGCGGTGGAGCACGAGCGTTGGGGCGGTGATCGCCGGAAGCGCCGGGCGCACATCGATGTCCATGTACATGCGCATCAGCGCAGCGGCAGCGCGGGGGCTCGTGCCCGAGCGGAGCAGTCGTGCCCACCAGGCCGAGATCTCAGCGTCGCCCGAAATGCTCGGAGCGAATACCTCGAGTCCTGCCGGCCCGCCCCAGACGGACACGGTCTGCTCCAGCCAGCGCTCGAACAGATCGCGCGGAACACCGGCCGGATAATCGTCCGAGGCGGTGACCTTCGGGTACGTCCCATACAGCGCGAGGTGGCTGACGCGGTGCGGAAAGCTTGCCGCGTAGAGAATCGACAGCGGTCCTCCCTCGGAGATCCCGAACAACGCCGTGTGCTCAGAACCGGCCGCATCCAACACGGCGGCCAGATCGTCCATCCCCTGCTCGAGCGTCGGGGGCTGTCCCAGCCGATCCGACAAGCCCTGCTCGCGCTTGTCCCACAGGATCAGACGCGAAAACGACGACAGCCGTTCGAAGAAACGTCTCACCAGAGCCGCCTCCGAGAACAGCTCGAGATGGCTTACGAACCCCGTCACGAAGGTCAGGTCCCGCGGCCCCTCGCCCACCACCTGGTAGGCGATGCTCACCTCGCCGTTACGCGCGTACTTGACCTCAGGGACGTTCACGCCCAGAGTGTATGGCGACTTCCGCACCCGACTGGCTCATCGAGTTTGATGCGGTTCGTTGCGTCAGGCGGGTGCCGCAGGCGACCCGGTGCGCCCTCATGTGATGAGGCAGAGCAACAGCGTCGGCTGAGGCGACCGTGTGCTTGCCCGGCGTGGACCCTCACGCCGTCCGCACGCCGTTGCATGCTCACAGCTCGGCGGCCGTGATCCGGCGTGGCTGCTCGTCCATCAAAGCAGCCGCCGGCGCCAGCGCATACGGCGGGCGCCAAGCCGACCGCTCCCGGATCGGGTCCGGCTCGATTCGCTTGACGACGCCGAGATCGAGTTTGTGGTGCAGGTCGATCGACATGGCACCCTGAGTCCGACAAAGACCGATGGATCCGCGCGCACGGTCCCGATCCCCGAGCAGCTCGCCCGCATCCTCGGTGATCACAAGCTGCGGTCGACGCACGTAGCGCCGACCGACTTCGTCTTCGCGACGCGCAGCGGGCGGCCGTTCGGCCAGCGCAACATTGCGCGGGCGCTGCGCATCGCGCAGACGAAGGCGACGACGCTGGCCGGCGCGCCGACGTTCCCGGCGCTTCATGTCCGTGACGAGCACGGCCAGCCGGTCCTGCCTCCGCACGGCGCGATCCCGTCGATGCACAGCTTCCGCACACCGTCGCGAGCCGGGCGCTGCTCGCCGGCGAGAGCGTCGATGAGATCGCGTTCCTGCTCGGCCATCGCGACGCGAACGTCACCCGCGCCATCTATGTGCGCGAACTGGCTGACGCGCGCCGTCGGACGATGCGCCGGTCGCGGATGGTCGCCGAGTTCGCCGACATCCTCGAGTCCTACGCGGAGACCTGAACCACGGCGACGCTTCGTTGCGGGTATGCCAGTCAGCGTCCACCGGTCTTGAGACGATCGAGCCGTGTCTTGGCCACCACTCCCTGGCGATCTGCTCCCTCGGGCCGACGATGCCTACGGTGTCGACGACAAGCTCCGGCAGTACTCGCTGAACCTGGAACACTCGGTCGGTGGCCCGAAAGCACGTGCGTTCGCGCGAATCCTCGGCATCTCCGAGGACGACCTTCCCTATCTGGCCGCCGCGCTGCGCGACGGCGTCCGGCGGATCCCGATGTCCGATGTTCGAGACGCCGGTCCGTTTGGGCAGCACTGTCGGGTGCTGGTGCCGGTCAAAGGGCTGAGAAGCTACGCGGACCGAGAGGCGATCGTGCTGACCTCGTGGCAACTGCGTTGGCAGGGCGACGCCCCCCGCTTGGTCACGGCGTACATCACGAGTAAGCTCAGTTGACGATGGCCATCGTCAAGCACTCGATGATCGAGAACGATGTCGTCAAGCTCCTCGTGCCGGTCGGCGACTGGCCGACCGGCACCATCGGGACTGCGGTCAGCATCTACGACGACGCGGCACTCGTAGAGGTCTCTGACGACAGCACGGGGGAGGGACTCGACATGTTCATCGTCCCCGCCGAGTCCCTAGAGATTCAGCCTCGTACCTGGCTCAAGGCGTAAGGCGATGGAAGCATAATGGAAGCGTCAACCGTCGTGATCGCGTCGCGATCCGATCTACAGCTTTAAAGATCTTCGAGAATCTACGGGCGGAATCGGGATCTGATCCGCAGCCGATCGGCACCGCGGGCTCTTTGCAAGCAGGAGGTCACCGGTTCGATCCCGGTTGGATCCACTGAAAAAGAGTCTGTAGTGAGCTCGTTTCGGTGCGCCGGATCTGGTCCTGGCGGCCGTGAAGGTGACGACGGGCTGGGTGCCCGTGGTCAAACCGGACCTACCGCGACGCGAGCCACAGGACGCCGCTGACCTTCGTCGCGTGTGCTGAACTCTCGGGCAGAGCCCTGAGCGGCCGGACGGCCCGGTGCCAGCGATGACGAAGACCACGCAGCTCTGGTGGCGGCCAGCTCATCCGCGCCCGGTGCGCGAATGCCTGTCGTCGGTTCTGCGCGAGATGCGGGCACCCTTCCCACGTCGAGATGTAGGTGATGTCAGCCGACCACTTCTGATTAGCTCTGGTCGGCTCAAAGTCCCGCTCGAGCAGGTCAGACCCCGCAGGGGGCGCGGGCGGGGGCGCCGCCACCGACGCGAGAGTGGAGGTCTTAGAGAGACCCACCGACCGTGACGTCCCACTACTGACCGCCAGGTCGAGGGGCGTGAACAGTCACTGCGGCATCAGCCTGTCGTGGGCCGTCGGGGCTTTGAGCTCCACCTCGAGAAAACGGACCGGCTCCACTGATGAGTTCCAGATCTGGTGAGGCAGGCCTGCCGGAATCACGATTACCGCCTCGGCCGTTACGACAGCCGACTCCGCGCCAACGTCAGCGTTCAGCCTCCCGGCGGTCACAATGACCAGGCGATCCGTATCCCGACTGCATCGCGGACCTGGGTTCTCAGGCCCGGTGCTCTCGATCCATAGGACGCGTGCACCTTCGACGCCCAACGACGCGTCGGCCAGGAGCCGTCGCCGCTCACGGTCAGTTGTGACGGTGGCAGGGTGCGTGACGCTTCTGACAAACGGGACAGTCGTGGGCGGGGGTACGTCGTTGGCGGTCTCGAGGACCGTCTGCACGGGCGCTCCCGGCTGCAGCCCTGGAACTAGGATCTCTAGATGGTGCTCGATCGCGCCGCTCTGGTTGTCGCTGCCGTGAGGCAGCCCCGCCGGGATGTAGATCAACTCGCCCTCAACTGCTTGATGCTCGTCGTGTCCGAGGCGCACGCGAGCCGTCCCGGCCAGGACCACATAGAAGAGATCAACGTCATGCGTGTGCAGTGGCGGCCGTCCACCCGGCTCGATCCAACATCCGAGGACGATCGCGCGTTCCGGGCTCGCGGCAACGACGGCCCGATAGTTGGGGAGGGCCACAAAGGAGTCGTCCTCGGAGATCCGTCGTATATAGGTCATGTCTCAGAGCGGTCAATGTGGGGCATGGGTGTCTGCTTAGTTAGCTAGGCGTCGGCGGGATTTGCTCTCAAGTCTCCGGCCGGGCGTGCTGTTGGGTCCACCTCGATGCCCGGATCAGTCGTGGCGCACGGTTCGACATGGGACTCGTGAGTCGGTCCAAAGCAAGCATCGTCAAGGTCCGCGGCGAAGCATCGACACAGCGCCGTCATCGCCCCGGGCTCTGGTTTGGACGGTTGCGCGGGATCTGCCGTTGGGCCGACCAGCGTGGGTGCGGCGGCGAGGATCGCGAGTCCCGCCGCCAGGGCAAAGATCAGCAGCGTTACTCGAGGACTGAGGTGCTGTAGGACGACCCCGACCCCGATCACCGGGATCGACACGCCGGCATAGGCGGCGGTGAAGAGGGTCGCTACGGCGCCTGCCCGATCGTCAGAGCTGGCGGTCGAGATGACGATCGTCAAGCACCCCCGGATCATCGCGCCAATTCCGGCGCCTGCTATCACAGCACTGATCAGGAACAGAGCCAGGCTCGGCGGTGTTGTCCAGGCCGAGATTACGAGTAGGCACACACCGACAATGATCGGCGGGATCCCGGCCGCAAGCAGGCGATGAGCCGGCCAGTTCGTGGTGGTTGTCTGCGCGAGCACGCCTGCGCCGTTGCTCAGGAAGATCGCTAACCCGACCAGTGCGGGTGAGGAATGATGTACCAGCTGTGCCAAGAATGTTCCCGTCAGCCCGACGAACAGACCGCCAACGGCGAAGGAAGTGAATGCCCCGCTCGTGGCCGCGATAAAGCGTCGGCGTTCGCTCGCGGGTGCCTTGAGCCGTTGCGGGCGATACCTCGGCCGGGGATCTAGGGCCGGATGGCCTTCGGGGGCGATTGTCACGAGGAAAACCGCAGCCAGGAGACCGACGAGGAGCACAATGAACGGGAGCGTGGGGGCGTGCGCTTCGTAGCGGGCGAGCAGGCCAGCAATGAGTGGACCGAGGGCCAGGCCGCCGAGGTTGGCTATCGTCGCCACGATGCCTGCGCGTCTCGTTGTCACGCCGCTCCGGCGTTCGTCGAGGTCCGTGATGAATGCTGTGGCGGTGGCGACCGTGACGCCAAGCGCGAGGCCCGTGAGAACGCGGGCGACTAGAAGTCCAGGCAGTGATCTCCAGACCAGGAAGACGACTGCCGCAAGTACGGCGACGCCGAGCGCCGGAAGCAGCACCGCGCGCCGGCCGTACCACGTGCCCTGCGAGCATGAGGCTCACCACGACCCCCGCGGCGTAGACCGCGTAGACGATCGTAATCGTGAGCGATGAAAGATGGTCGCGCTGCGCGTACAGACCGTAGAGCGCGCTCGGAGCGGTCGAGAACGCCGTCACCGCTAGGAACGACAGGGCCACCGCCCAGAAGCCAACGTGGTCGGAGAGCCGCGGCATTTTGCTAACCGATGCTCGCCACTGTGACTTTCCAGTCGCTTGGTTGGATTTCATGTTTCCTCCTAGTACCGTCGTGTCCTAACGCGAGAGCAGAGTGAGCCCGGACTCCCCGGCCGGCTCCCGGTCCTCCACCGAACGACCATGCGGGCAGTTCGATGTCTCCTGGCGGGCCGTAGACCACCGCCCACATCGGGTCACCCGGTCGTGCGCACGGTGGCGCCGCCCGCGGGGAGTCCCTCGCATGCAGAATGCGGATCGTGGGGGTGCGGTTCCAGCCGCGTGACGGTCGTCTGCATCC
>Ga0302324_100015139_pt1 | contig 15486 bp, 15 predicted proteins | sample Palsa_T0_1_FD_201949 | JGI IMG/M metagenome (GOLD analysis project Ga0302324, IMG submission 201949) | Peat permafrost microbial communities from Stordalen Mire near Abisko, Sweden - Palsa_T0_1 | ecosystem: Environmental > Terrestrial > Soil > Palsa > Peat permafrost | place: Sweden: Abisko...
GTGCGTCCCGGCGCCCGGCGCAGCTTCGGTATGTTCAGCGGTCGGCGCGGTCGACTCGGCACCGGGACGCTCGGCAGCGTCGACCGTGGCCTGCGTGGCGGGATCGACTTGCGAGGTTTCGGCCGTCACGCCGGCGCCGTGCTCGGCGGCGACGTCGTGCGTTTCCGCGCCGGAATGCGCCGAGGTCTGATGATGCTCGGCCGCCGAACCGCCGTCGATGACCGAATCGAGTGACGGCCCTTCGGTCTCCGCGGCATGCATGGCGTCGGCGGTGTCGATCACCGGCGTCGCGGACGCATCGGCGGCCGGACGTGGCGCGCGCTCGCCGGCGGGACGGCCTTCGCCGCCGCGCCCGCGGCCGCCGCGCGTCCCGCGGCGGTTGTCGCGGAAACGCCCGTCGGCGCCGGCACCGGCGCGGCCGCCGGGACCTTCGCGTTCGCCGCGCGGCTGATCGGGCAGAACCTCGCCCTTGTAGATCCACACTTTCACGCCGATGCGGCCGAAGGTGGTGAACGCTTCGACGTGCGCGTAGTCGATGTCGGCCCGCAGCGTGTGCAGCGGCACCTTGCCGTCGTGATTGCGCTCGGTGCGCGCGATCTCCGCGCCGCCCAGCCGGCCCGAAACCTGAACCTTCACGCCGCGCGCGCCGGCCTTCATCGTGCGCATGATCGCCTGCTTCATGGCGCGGCGGAACGCGATCCGCTTCTCGAGCTGATCGACGATGTTCTGGCCGACCAGACGTGCGTCGAGCTCGATCGCTTTGATCTCGACGACGTTGACCTGCACTTGCTTGCCGGTCAGCGTCTCGAGGTTGCGGCGGATCTCGTCGATTCCGACCCCGCGCTTGCCGATGATGATGCCGGGCTTGCCGGTGTTGATGATGATGCGGGCCTGGTTGGCGCGCCGTTCGATCTCGACGCGCGAGATCGCGGCCGCCCGCGTCATGCGCCCGAAGTACTTGCGGATCGCGACGTCCTCATGGAGCCACGCCACGTAGTTCTTTTTCTCGAACCAGCGGCTGTCCCAGGTGCGCGTGATTCCGAGCCGCAGCCCGACCGGATGGATCTTCTGTCCCATGTTCCCCTACGCTCCGGCGCCCGCGGCGGCGGCGGTCTGCTTCTTGCGGCGTGACGCCGCGGGTTTCGACGAAGCGGCCTGCGCTTGGCGCTGGGCGCGCGTCTTGAGGCTGATCGCGGCGCCCGAGCGCTGCTTGGGCTGACGCTTGGGCTGCTCCGGACCAACGGCGATCGTCACGTGCGAGAGCCGCTTGCGCTTGAACGCGGCGCGGCCTTGCGCGCGCGGGTCGAGGCGTTTGGTGATCCCGCCGCCCGGCCCGCCGTCGACGGTGATGCGCGTGACGAACAGACCGTCGGAGCTCATGTCGTGGTTGTTCTCGGCGTTGGCGACGGCCGAGCGCAGCAGCTTCTCGATCGGCTCCGACGCGAACACGCCGGCGAACTTGAGCAGCACGAGCGCTTCGCGCACGCTCTTGCCGCGGATGGCGTCGGCAACGCGGCGCAGCTTGCGCGGACCGACCCGCGCGAACTTGAGGTGCGCCACCGCTTCGGTGCGCTCCGTAGCGACCGCGCTCATGAGGCGGCGACCTTGGCCTTGTCGCCCGCGTGGCCTTTGAAGGTGCGGGTGGGCGAGAACTCGCCGAGCTTGTGCCCGACCATGTTCTCGGTGACGAACACCGGGATGTGCGTGCGGCCGTTGTGGACCGAGATCGTGTGCCCGACCATCGCCGGGACGACCGTCGAGGCGCGCGACCAGGTCTTGATGACGCGCTTCTCGCGCGTGGAGTTCATCTTCTCGACTTTGGCGAGCAGATGGTCCGCGACGTACGGACCCTTCTTGAGTGAACGGCCCATTACTTCGACTTCCTCTTGCGGACGATCATCTTGGTCGTGCGCTTGTTGCGGCGCGTCTTCTTGCCCATCGTCATCTGACCCCACGGCGTGGTGGGCGGACGGCCCGAGGTCGAGCGCGCCTCGCCGCCGCCGTGCGGGTGGTCGACCGGGTTCATCGCGACGCCGCGCACCGATGGGCGCTTGCCGAGATGGCGCTGGCGGCCCGCCTTGCCGATGATCTCGTTCTCGTGATCGAGATTGCCCAGCTGGCCGATCGTGGCGCGGCAAACGACCAGGATGCGCCGCACCTCACCGGAGGGCATGCGCACCTGCGCGTAGGCGCCTTCCTTGGCCATCAGCTGGGCGGCGCCGCCGGCCGACCGCACGAGCTTGCCGCCCTCGCCGGGTTGCAGCTCGATGTTGTGGATGACGGTGCCGAGCGGGATGTTGTTGAGCGGCAGCGCGTTGCCGGTCTTGATGTCGGCCGACGGGCCGGATTCCACCACGTCGCCGACGTTCAGACTGGCGGGCGCGAGGATGTAGCGCTTCTCGCCGTCGCGGTAGTGCAGCAGCGCGAGGCGTGCGGTGCGGTTGGGATCGTACTCGATCGCCGCGACCTTGGCCGGGATCCCGTCCTTGGTGCGTTTGAAGTCGACGATGCGGTATTGCTTGCGATACCCGCCGCCCTTGTGGCGCGTCGTGATGTGACCGTTGTTGTTGCGGCCGGAGTGCTTCTTGCGCACCTCGAGCAGCGACTTCTCCGGCGGCTTCTTGGTGATCTCACTGAAGTCGGCGGTGGTGATGAAGCGCCGCGCCGCGCTGGTCGGTTTGTATTTCTTGACGGCCATATTAGACTTCCGCTGTGATTCGCGTGCGCATCGTCGTCAAGCGCGAGGCGCGACGAGCGAAGCGTGCATGAGCACGTGAGTGAGGAGCAACGAAGCGATTGACGATGAGGCGCATGCGAATCATTGCTCGAAGTAGTTCACGCCGCCCAGTGCGATCTTCTGGCCGGGGGCGAGGGTGACGATGGCCTTCTTCCAGTCGGACTGCTGTCCACTGGAGCGCCGGCCGCGGCGAGCGAAGTTCTTGCGCTTGCCGCCGATGTTGATCGTGTTGATCTTCACCACGGTGACGCCGAAGATCTCGGCGACCGCGGCCTTGATGTCGGTCTTGGTCGCGCGCGGGCTCACCTCGAAGGCGTACTGCTGCACGGCAGTGCCGGCCATCGACTTTTCGGTGATGAGCGGAGCGATGATGACGTCGCGGGCTTCCACTACTTCGACTCCTGCGTGTACTTGGCGACGAGCGCGTCGTGGGCAGCCGTGGTGAGGACCAGCCGGGCGATGCCGACGACGTCTTTGACGTCGAGCTCGCCGGTGTGCGTGACCGCGACTCGCGGCAAGTTCGCACCGGTGCGGCGCAGCGACGCGCCAACCGAGGCCAGCTCTTCGGTGGCGAACACGACGAGCGTGCGCGTCCCCGTCTTGGCGGCCTTGGGCGAGCCGAACAGCAGCGTCGCGAGGGCCTTGGTCTTGGTCAGATCGAGCGATGCCGTGTCGAGCACGGTCACGCCGCCGCTCTGAAACTTGTCGGACAGCGCGGCGCGCATCGCGGCGCGGCGTTCCTTCTTGTTGAGGCTCGAGACGTACGAGCGCGGCTGAGGACCGAACACGACGCCGCCGTGGGTCCACTGCGGCGACCGGATGGAACCTTGGCGCGCGCGGCCGGTGCCCTTCTGGCGCCACGGCTTCTTGCCGCCGCCGCGCACCTCGTCGCGCTTCTTGGTCGAGGCCGTTCCGGCGCGCGGGTTGGCCAGCTCGCGGAACACTGCCCGGTAGATGGCGTTGGCCTTGCCGTCGGTCGGACCGCTGAACGGCGCCGGCGTCTCTTGCTCGCGAACGACCTTGCCCTTCGCGTCGATCACCTGAGCCATTATGCCGTCACCTTGCTCTTCACCGACTGCTGCACGATGACCAGACCGTTTTTCGGACCCGGCACCGGACCGCGCACGAGCAGCAGGTTGCGCTCGGTGTCGGCGCGGACGACTTCGAGGTTCTGGTGCGTCACGCGGTCGACGCCGTAGTGACCGGGTCGCCGGCTACCACGGGGCGTGTGACCGGCGTTCGTGTCGCCGTTCGAGGCGGGCTGGCGATGGATCATCGAGCCGTGGCTCGCGCCGCCGCCCGAGAAGTTCCAGCGCTTCATGCCGCCGGCGAAGCCGTGGCCCTTCGAGATACCCTGGACGTCGACGCGGTCGCCCTGAGCGAAACCGTCCACCGTGATCGTCGCGCCGAGCTCGATCCCGTCGATCCCCGTGCGGAACTCACGGATGTCGCGCTTGGGCGCGATGCCCGCCTTCTTATAATGACCCTGCAGCGCTTTGCTGAGCCGCGACGGTTTCACGTCGCCGAACGCCAGCGCGACGGCTTCGTAGCCGTCGGTTTCCTTCGTCTTCTTCTGTACCACGGTGCACGGACCGGCTTGGATCACGGTGACCGGAACGCTCCGGCCGTCCTCCGTGAACACGCTGGTCATCCCGACCTTGCGGCCGATGATGTTTTTCACGTTGATCGATCCCTTACGGATATCCACGGGTCCTGGCGTATCTGCTACACCTTTCGTCACGCATGCCGAGGCATGTCGCGACGTGGACCGCAACCGGGATAGTGTACTAGTCCCCGAGCGCGCCGTCAAGGCGCCCGACGCCCAGTCATCCACGGTACCCGGCGTTTCGAACCGTGCTCTCTTTCAGGCCGCCGCCGTGCTGCGCGGCAACGACCGGGCCGCAGGAACCGCGCCAATTGGCTCCTTTTTTCGCGCCATGTGGTATACTGTGGCCATGGCGACACCAAGTGCCGAGATGATCCTCGGCCTCGAACCGGGCGGCGAAGGGTTGGTTAGAGCGGTTCGCTCCGGTCTTCCCGTCAGCGCCTTCGCCTCGGTAGCCGGCTATACGCAGCTCACCCGCGAGACGCTCGCCCGCGCGGCCGGCATCCCGTTGCGCACGGTGCAGCGGCGCACGACGTCCTCGCGCCTTAAGCGCGACGAGTCCGATCGGCTGGCGCGAGTCGCTCGAATCTACGCGCTGGCCGAGACCGTGCTGGGCTCGCGCCAGGCTGCCGAACAGTGGATGCTGTCACCGAACTGGGCGCTGGACGGTGCGCGACCTGTCGACCAGATCGACACCGACGTCGCCGGCCGTGAAGTCGAGGATGCGCTCGGTCGCATCGACGACGGCACCTTCGCCTGATTGAGGCTGTACCGTGTCTGCCGACTGCGCGTGGCCGCAGCCGAAGCGATCGACGGCTACGGTGCCGCGCACAGCCCTGGGCGCTGGAACATGCGAGGCGTCCGCGCCGTCTATCTCGCCTCGCGCGTCGCGCTGGGACTGCTCGAAGTCGTCGTTCAATCGGGAACAGTCGCCCTGGCCAACTACGCGTACTACCCGATTCTCGTGCCCGATGAGCTCTTGATGCGGCTCGACCGCACTCGGCTCAGCGCGGATTGGCGAACGATGATGCGCGGCCGAGACGAATGCCGCACGCTCGCCGATGGGTGGCGATCGAGCGCCGCTTCGGCCGGCCTCGTGGTACCGAGCGCCGTCGTTCCGGAGGCGTACGACGAGGGCGAGTTCAACGTCGTGCTCGATCCCGAACATCACGACTTCAGGAAGATCACCTTAGAGGCGCCGAGGCCGCTGAGCGCGGATGCGCGTCTTGAAGCGCTCCTCACGCGCGCTGCGCCTCCAACGGCTTAGCTAGCAATGCCGATGGACTCCTTAGGTCCCCTTCTTTCTCAAATTTCGGGGCTCACTCCGGATCAAATGTTGTCGGCCCTCCATGACTATGCAGCTTCAAAGATCGAAGATGCCGCCGTCCGGGCGCTCTGGAACGGAATTAGGCGTGCTCTGCGTCTTCCTAGGAGCAAAGCTGAGATTCAGAGCGACGACATTGACACTTTGAATCGAGTTGTGGATTCGATCATCGACGTGCTCGGACTCAAAGGAGCGCTAGATTCAGAACCATTTACAGAAGGTTCGCCGTCTGATCGGGCCACTGAAACGTATATTACCGACGCAGTTGAGGCCGCCCTAGAGAGCCCTTATCCCGCAAAACACCTGTTGCTTGGTCGCCTAATCGCCTATCGCCTCAGGACCGTGACCGAATCACGCGAGGATATGTTTCTCCGCGAGTCTTTGCGAATTGTTCGGGAATCGAATCAGCAGCAATTGTTCGCCGTTGGGACTCTCTACCTGGTACACAATCCACCCGAGAGTCTGATGCCAATTGAATCGCTCATAGCATGGTGGGATGCAGAGTATCTGCCCCTTCTCAAGCGCTTCATGAACGGCTGGAATAAAGAGGACCTACAATACCTGGAACGGCTCGGCGCGGTGGAGATCGATCGAACGGCAGATGGCAATCAGCTCAGGTTGGGTTCGCGGCCGGCCCCTGCAATCGACAGCGCGCTTACCCGTCGAGGGTTCGGACCCGCGGAGGGCCCGCCCGCCCAGGAGAGATATCGCTCCGAATTTGCGATCTATTCTTCCCGACTTCATTCCGGAACTGCTGCCACGACTGCGTGGCCGTCCCTCGATTTCCCACTGTATCCCTATCGACTCACGACGCCAGGTTGCCGAGTAGCGCTGACGATCATCAACGCATTGTCTAACCTGACGATCGAGACAGCTCGCAATGCAACTGCTTTCCCGTTTCCCGACGGTCTTCGCCGTAAGTCACCATGAAATATGCGACGCAAGCGGAGTCGTCATCCGCTTGCGCTGTAAGTACTGGACCACGATCCTACCTTCCGACGCGGCGCGAGAAGCTCGACGACGCGCGTCCGCACGGCCGCACAAAGATTAGCTCGAGCTAACATAGATCGCAACCCCGCGGGCGTCGACGTAAGAGCACCCACCATTCTAAGCGGGAACCGCTACGTAATCGGTACGCGTCCAGACGCGGTGCGCGGCGAGGGCGGTGGTGAAGTCCGCGCCGATCTTGGCCGGCGTTCCGACGAACAGGCCCTCGGCCGGCTCGGCCGTTGTCTGGTCGTCGTCGAGTAGCCCTGCTTGCCGGAGGACGTCGACCGTGTCGGCGGCGGCGGCGATCGGCTTGAGGTGCTTGTACGCTTCGGCGATGAAGTGGATCGCATCGGCCGATGCCGTCAAAGCGGCGACAGCGTCGGCGCCGCCCGGCACGTAGACGCCGTCGAAGACCACCGACGGCATGGTGAGGATCGTGTGGTCGACGTTCACTGCAGCACCGTCCGCTGCGGTGAGCGTCCCCAGGCGCGCCGCCAGCACCAGCGCCTGGGCGCCGGCCTTGGTCAGCTTGGCCTTCATCGCGTTGACGGCTGCGCCGTCGACGCCGTCGGCGGCGAGGATTGCGACCTTGCGGCTCTTGGCGTTGTTACCGCCGTTCTCGATGATGCTCAGGGCCGCCGACGCCTCGATGCGCTTGGCCGACTTGCCGTTGCGCCGGCGCGGCGCGCCGTCGTCCTTGAACGCCGACGGGACTTCGAGGCCAAGCTGCGCCGCCACGCGCGCGGTGAGATCGGCATCGACGTTCGCCAGCCTGCCCAGCATCCGCTCGCGGATCTCCGGACGCTCCACTTTCGCCAGCTCGAATCCGAACGCGGACGCGATGTGCTCCTTCTCGACGGCGGTCTGACTGTTCCAGAACAGCGTCGCTTGCGTGTAGTGGTCCTTGAACGACTCGGCGCGCACGCGGCGCTTGTCGCCTCGCAGCTGTTCGAGGTAGCTGGCAAAGCCGCCGTCCTCGACCGGCTTCTCCTTGGGCCAGCCGCCGTCGACCGAGTTCGGATCGTACGCCGTCTTGCCGACGCGGATCTCCATTTGGTGGAACCCGTCTTGCTGGCCGTTGTGGAACGGGCAGAGCGGACGATTGATCGGCAACTGGTGGAAGTTCGGGCCGCCCAGCCGCGACAGCTGCGTGTCGAGATACGAGAAGATGCGCCCTTGCAACAGCGGATCGTTGCTGAAGTCGACGCCCGGCACGACGTGTGAGACGCAGAACGCGACCTGCTCGGTCTCGGCGAAGAAGTTGTCGGGATTGCGGTTGAGCACCATCTTGCCGACCCGCCGCACCGGAACGAGCTCTTCGGGGATGAGCTTGGTTGGGTCGAGCACGTCGAAATCGAACGCGTCGGCCTGCTTGTCGTCGAAGAGCTGCACGCCCAGCTCGTATTCGGGATAGTTGCCGGCCTCGATCGACTCCCACAGCTGGCGCCGGTTGAAATCGGCGTCCTTGCCGGCCAGCTTCTGCGCCTCGTCCCACACCAGCGACGCCAGGCCGGCCACCGGCTTCCAGTGGTACTTGACGAACGTCGACTCGCCGGCGGCGTTGAGCCAACGGTAGGTGTGAACGCCGAAGCCCTCCATGTTCGCGTAGGCGCGCGGGATCGCGCGGTCCGACATCAGCCACATCACCATGTGGGTCGACTCGGGCGTGAGCGAGACGAAATCCCAGAACGTGTCGTGCGCCGACGAGGCCTGCGGTATTTCGTGGTGCGGTTCGGGCTTGACCGCGTGCACGAAGTCGGGAAACTTGATCGCGTCCTGGATGAAGAATACCGGCATGTTGTTGCCGACGATGTCGAAGATGCCCTCGGGCGTGTAGAACTTCGTGGCGAAACCGCGCACGTCGCGCACGGTGTCGGCCGATCCGCGCGAGCCGCCGACGGTCGAGAAGCGCACGAACACCGGCGTGCGCAGCGACGGATCGCGTAGGAACCGCGCCCGAGTGAACTTCTCCATCGACTCGTAGATCTGGAAGTAGCCGTGCGCGCCCGCGCCGCGCGCGTGCACCACGCGCTCGGGGATCCGCTCGTGGTCGAAGTGCGTGATCTTCTCACGCATGATGAAGTCTTCGAGCAGCGAGGGGCCGCGTTCGCCGGCGCGCAGCGTGTTCTGGTTGTCGGCGATCGGGACGCCTTGGTTGGTCGTCAGATCGGCGCCGTCGGAACGAACGCGGAACGCGTCGAGATCCGCGCGGCCGTTACCGTTGCGTGGTTGTTTCGCCATGCCTCGCTGCATGCCCGGCGACGCGGCGGGTGACACATGCTTGCATGCTGGTGAATCCAGCCTTCAAACTCGGCGCCAGTCCGCGGAAAAGTACGAACACGTTCCTTCGCCGGAGGCTTTCGATGCGAGTTCATTCCGCTTTGGCAGTGCTGTGGTCGGCTGGGCTCGCCGCCCCCTAGCGCCGATTCACGGACGGCCGCGGCGTCCGGCATCGGTAGAACTACCGATGCGGCCGTCGTCGTCCGGTGCTACCATGGCGCCATGAACGAGCCTGCAGTCCCCGCCGACCCGCTCGGCGGATTCATCAGCAGCGCCAAAGAGCGCGGTGTTCCGGACGATGCGCTGGTACCGCTGCTGCGGCAGAACGGCTGGTCCGAGCGCCGCGTCTATCGCAGCTTGTCGGCGTACTACGCGGCGCATCTCGGCGTCGCACCGCCGTCGCGCGGTGGGCGCGGCGTCGACGCGCGCGACGCGTTCTTGTACCTGCTCAACTTCATCACGCTCGGCTTCTGGGTCGTCGCGCTCGGCCAGTTGTTCACGATTCTGATCGACCGCCGGTTCCCCGATCCCGCCACGAGCTCGAACTACGCGCCCGATCTGGTCCATGAGATCGCCTGGCAATTGGCCACCATCATCGTCGCCTTTCCGTGCTTCGCCGTCATCGGCCGGCTGATCGCCGCGGAGATCCGGCGCCGCCCCGAATCGGCCGACGCGGGCGTGCGCGCCTGGCTCACCTACCTCGCGCTCGTCATCGCCGGCGTATGCGTGCTCAGCGACGCGATCTGGGTGCTCGAGGCCTTCTTGACCGGATCGCTGACGGTACGGTTCGTGCTCGACTCGATCGTCGTGATCGGACTGGGCAGCGGCGTCTTCGCCTACTACCTGGGGACGTTGCGGCCGGCCGAGCCGTCCGACCGGTGAACGTTCAACGCGCGATCACGATCGCGACGGTGGCGGTCGTGGCCGGTGGCGTCGCGGCGGGCTTCGCCGCCATCGGCTCGCCCGCGCGCACGCGCACGGTCGCGCTGGACCGCCACCGCGTCGACGATCTCGCGGCGATCGTGACTCGGTTGCGCGAACGCGACGCCTCGCTGCCCGCATCGCTCTCCGACAATCCGCCGCTGCCGCGCGATCCCGTCACCAACAAGTCCTACGTCTACGTGAAGGAGAGCGCGACGACGTACCGGCTGTGCGCAACGTTTGCGACCGCGGAGGCGCCCGATGCTTCGCTCGCTTCGTGGCACCACCCGGCCGGGCCGGCATGCTTCCGCTTCTCGCAGCACGACTTCGCGCCGGACGGCGCCGCGTTTCGGCCGCCGGCGGCCGCGGCGAGATAAGCCTCGGTAACGGTCGCGGGCGAGGACTCGCCCGGCCGCGAAGCGTCGCGTGTGAGTCTGATCGGGCGCCGTGAGAAGCGACTCGCCTTGTCGCGTCCGCGCGGGGGGCTCCGCGCCGCTGCGTTCGCGCTTGCTTTGGCGGCCGGCTTGGTCGCGTCCGCCGGGCTTGCTTCGCCGGCCCCTTCGAACCACGCTCCGCGCACGATCCAGCTGGTCGCGCGCGACGAACCGGTGCGCGACGTCTTCCTGCGGCTCAGCGATCTCGCCCACCTGAGCATCACGGTCTCCGACGACGTCCACGGCAACGTGAACCTCTCGCTGCACGACGCGACGCCGGCGCAGGCGCTGCACGCGATCTGCTCGCAGCTGCGGCTGCGCTGCGCGAGCGACGGTCACACGGTGCTCGTCTCGACACAGAGCTCGGCCGTCGTATCGTTGGCGATCGTTCCCGCGTCGCGCGCGGCAAAAGTGCTGCGCGGTCTGTTCCCGCACTTGTCGATCACCGAACCGGGCTCGGGAAACGCCCTCGTGCTGGCCGGCAGCGACACCGACATCAACGCCGCGCGCGCCGTCGTGCAGAGCCTCGACGTTCGGGATGCGAGCAAACCGGTCATCGAAGCGGTGACGGTGCATACGCAGCCCGCGGCCGCGGTCGCCGAGCAGCTGCGCAAGCTCTATCCGGCCGCGCGAATCACCGCGGTGTCGCGCTCGACGATGCTGGTCAGCGCGAACGCGATCGACCTCGCGCAGATCAAGGGTGCCGTCGCGGGGATCGACGCGTCGGTGCCGTCGCCGACGATCGCCCCGGTCGCCAGCGACGCGGTCAAGATCGTGCAGCGCAAACCGGCCGACGTCGCGCGCGGCGTCAGCGCGGAAGTGCCGCGCGTGCGCGTCGCCGTCTCGGGCCCGACGGTGACGCTGGTCGGCCCGCCGGACGACGTGGCCCGCGCCAAGGCGCTGATCGCCCAGCTCGACGTTCCACCGTTCGGGGCGCGTTACACGCAGATCTACCGCTTGAAGAACGTCGACGCGAGATCGGTCGCCGATTTGATCAAGCGCGCCTTTCCGCAAACCGACGTCTCGGTCGACGCGAGCCTCAACGCGATCTCGGTCACGGCGACGGCGGTCGACCAGCAGCGCATCGCGGAGGGCGTCGCCCAGCTCGACGGCACGCGGATGCCGGGCGCGCCGGGGCTGGGGGGCGACGAGGCCGCCATGGGGGGCGCTGCACCGTCGAACCACGAGATCGTGCAATTGCGCTCGATCGTTCCCGGCACGCAGGGCACGGGCACGTCGTCGCAAGACATCGCCACCGCCGTGCAGCAGGCGCTCGCACAGGCGCATCCCGAGCTGCACGTCGTCGTCCCCAGCGGGCTGCAGGCGATCATCTTGAGCGGCAGCGCGCAAGCGGTGCGCGACGCGAAGGACCTCATCGCATCGCTCGACGTCGTTCCCCAGTCGGTCGTGCTCGACACCGAGATTCTGGAGCTCGACGAGAACATGTCGCGCAACCTCGGGCTCGAGCTGGGGACGACGTCGATCGGGACGACCTTCACCGAAGTCGTGCCGCCGGCGTTGGCCAACGGGCAGCCCGGTTATCTCGGCGGCCTGCAACCCCTCACGCGCACGCCGATCAGCTTCCAGGCGCAGATCAACCTACTGCTGCAGAACGGCACCGCGCGCGTCCTCGCCGATCCGCGCATCACCACGCTGTCGGGACACACGGCGTCGATCCGCGCCGGCGACACGATCAGCATCCTCACCACCGTCGGCGGCGGCACCGGCACCGTCGCGACGACGCAGCTCGAGAGCTTTCAGACCGGCGTGACGCTCGACATCACGCCGATCATCACCGACAGCGGAGAGCTCAGCGTCTCCTTGCACCCGGTCGTGAACTCGCTCACCGGCTACATCAACGGCGTACCGCAGATCTCGACTCGCGATACGCAGACGACGGTGCATTTGCGCGACGCCCAGACGCTGGTGATCGGCGGTCTGATCCAGGAGAACGAGCAGCGGAGTTTTAGCAAGATCCCGCTGCTGGGCGACCTTCCGCTGATCGGCAAGGCATTCCGCAACGACAACACGACCACCACGCGCAACGAGCTCATCATCGTCGTCACGCCCCACATCCTGGGCCCCGATCTCACCACCGCGCCGAACGCCGCCATCCCGCCGGGAGCGGTCGTGCCAACGGCGCGCCCGCTGCCGACACTGCCGCCCGGCGTCGTGTTCCCGGCGTCCCCGGCGCGGACGGCGCAGCCGCGGCCCACGCCGACGACCGTCGCGAACAACGGCGCTGCCGCGACGCCGGCCCCGGGAACGCCGACTCCCGGAATGTCACCGTCGCCTCTGCCCAGCGGGTTCGCGCAGGCGAACACCTTCGTCTTCGGTGCGCCGCCGTCGAGCAACTACGCCGGACCCGGTGACGCGCCGCAGATCTTCTACGTGACGCTCACGCCGACGGTGTTCCAGCCGAACTCGACGGTGCGCATCAACGCGATCACCACCACCAACGTCCGGCAGATCTCGATCGGCACGGGATCGGCGTCCATCTCGCTGTCGCCGGTCAGCGCCGGTACGTGGTCGGGCGTCTTCTCCGCCAACGTGCTCGGGTTGCCGTCGAGCTCTGGGCCGTTCCGGCTCACGCTGACCGCCGCGCGCGGCGACGGGCAATCGGCGAGCATCCCGATCACCGTCTCGGTGATGCACGGCACGAGCACCGACAACGTGACGCTGTAGTGCGTTCGCTCAGCGCGCGTCGAGGTCGGGAATGGTGAGGCTCGTGCCGGGACGCAGGCCCGCGCTGCGCGCGCGTCCGGCCGCGAGCTCGATCACGTAGCGGCCGATCCCGCTGCGGCGCGCGACCTTGCTGTCGGGCGTGCCGCGCTTGGTCGCCGGAACGTTCGCCGCGATCGACGACACCGTGCCGTCGGCGCGCACGAAGATCATGTCGAGCGGCGCGATCGTGTCCTTCATCCAGAACTCCTGGGGCTGATCCGACGGGTCGGCGAAGACGAACAGCATCCCCTCGTTCGGCGGTACCGCCGCGACGAACATGAGGCCGCGCTCGCGGCGCGCCTCGGTGTCGGCGACCGCCAGCCGCAGCGTCGCCTTGGGCGCGTCGATCACCAGCGCGCGGCAGAAGGTTCGCTCGACCGGAACGGCGTGACACCAGGCCGGCGCCGTCTCGCCGCGGGCGCGGCCCAGGGCCGCCAACCCGACCCCGAGCACGAACAGAGCGGCCGACAGCACGCGCAGCATCGGCTCGAAGGACGACGTCGCCCTCCGCGGTTCCTGCGGCGGGGAGCGGCGGACGCGGACCGAACCTCCGGCGGCATGAGCACGACCGCCGACCCGCGCACGCATCGCAAGCACGTCCCGGCTCCCTCGCCGACCGATTTCCTGGGAATCGATGCGCTGCTCACCGACGACGAACGGCTGATCCGCGACACCGTGCGCGCGTTCGTGCGCGACCGCGTGCTGCCGAACATCGCGGAGTGGTTCGAGGAGCACACCTTCCCCCGCGAGCTGATCAAAGAGATCGGCGATCTCGGCCTGTTCGGAATGCACCTGCACGGCTACGGCTGCGCGGGAACCAGCGCCGTCGCCTACGGTCTGGCCTGTCTCGAGCTCGAAGCCGGTGACTCGGGTTTCCGCTCGTTCGTCTCGGTGCAAGGCTCGCTCGCGATGTACGCCATCTGGGCGCACGGGTCGGAGGAACAGAAACAGACCTGGCTGCCGCGCATGGCCGCCGGCGACGCGATCGGCTGCTTCGGTTTGACCGAATGGGACTTCGGCAGCGATCCCGGCGGGATGCGAACGCTCGCGCGGCGCGACGGCTCCGATTACGTCATCAGCGGCTCCAAAGCGTGGATCACCAACGGCGGCATCGCCGACCTCGCGATCGTGTGGGCGCGGCTCGCCGGCGACGACGGCCGCGACGGTGCGATCCGCGGCTTCATCGTCCCCAAAGGCACCAAGGGATTCTCGACGCGCAACATCGAGCGCAAGCTCTCGCTGCGCGCGTCGGTCACCTCGGAGCTGATCCTCGACGACTGCCGCGTCCCGGCCGACGCGATTCTACCCGAGGTCAGCGGGCTGCGCGGACCGCTCTCGTGCCTCAACGAGGCGCGGTACGGGATCGTGTGGGGCGCGCTCGGTGCGGCGCGCGCGTGCTACGAGTGCGCGCTCGACTACGCCAAGACGCGCGTGCAGTTCGGCAAGCCGATCGCGGGCTTCCAGCTCACCCAGGAAAAGCTGGTCAACATGATGCTCGAGATCAACAAAGGGCTGCTCGTCGCACTGCACGTCGGACGGCTCAAGGACGACGGGCGCGCTCACGCGGCCCACGTTTCGTTCGGGAAGCTCAACAACGTCCGCGAAGCGTTGGCGATCTGCCGCGAAGCACGAACGATCCTCGGTGCGAGCGGTATCACGCTGGAGTACCCCGTGATCCGCCACATGAACAACCTCGAAAGCGTCCTGACCTACGAAGGCACCAGCGAAGTCCACACCCTCATCCTCGGCCAAACGATCACCGGCGAAAACGCCTTCGGCTAAGCGGCGTACTCGGCGTTGACGACGTCGACGGAGCGTGAGGTGAAGAACGCGCCGTGGTACGGTGCGACGAATCGGCCGGAGGTCGGCGTCACGTCGGCGTAGTCGCGGCCGGCGGCGACGAACAAGTAGCGCAGCGTCGTCGCGCGCCGGTGCGTCGGATCGAACCCCCAGACCGGTGCGACGTCGCCGTTGGGCGGGCCGACGATCTCGACCCAGGCGTGCGTCCCGCCCTCGCCGAGCATGTGGCCCGAAACGTAGCGCGCCGCGAGCCCGCGCAGCCGGCACAGGGCGATCATGATGTGCGCATAGTCCTGGCAAACGCCGGCGCCTTGCGCGAACGCTTCGGCCGCGGTCGTCGCGACGTTCGTCACGCCGCCCGCGTAGCGCATCCGGTCGAACACGAAGCTGCCGATCCGGGACGCCAGCGCGTAGGGCTCGTCGTCATCGGCGCCGAGCTCCGCGGCCGCGGCGCGCAAGCGCCGGTCGGGCACGGTCAGCGTCGATGGTCCGCGGTAGCGCGGATCGAGATACCAGCGCGCCGGCACGGTGGGCGTAACCGCCGCGCGGCGTTCGATCACCGCCTCGTAGTCGATCTGGAGCGCGTCGGGGATGAACGGCGCGTCGATCGTCGCCACGGCGTTGTCGAAGACGTCGAGGTCCCAGCGCACCCGAACGTCCGGCGTGACGA